>Ga0299912_10004429_pt1 | contig 11510 bp, 10 predicted proteins | sample RVTome_2_FD_207667 | JGI IMG/M metagenome (GOLD analysis project Ga0299912, IMG submission 207667) | Soil microbial communities from uranium-contaminated site in the Upper Colorado River Basin, Wyoming, United States - RVT95D214 (version 2) ... | reverse complement strand
ATCCCATGCATAAGTTATCTACATCTATTTCGCTTGTTACCTCAATATCCAGTGTCGCCCAATCACCAGGCTTAAATGATGTTGAAGAAGAACCGTTAGAATAAACATTTATTTTACTAACCCAAATATCTTTGCCTTCGGTTATTTTAAGCATTTCTGCATAGGCATTGTAGTAATACCTGCAGACTCCTTTTGTTTCATCATATTTTTGAATCTCACCCCTATTAAGAAGTATTGTTTTAGGACATAAATCAATAACCGAAGGAAGATTATGACTGATAAATATGACTGTTACGCCTTTTTCCACTATCTCTTTCATCCGCTTTATGCATTTATGCTGAAAAGTAAAATCCCCCACACTCAGAACTTCGTCCACCAACAGCACCTCAGGATCAACATGGGCGGCTACCGAAAACCCCAAGCGTGCATACATGCCAGAGGAATATCTCTTTACAGGTGTGTTAATAAACTCTTCTAAATCAGAAAATGCTACAATCTCATCAAATTTGTTATCTATCACCTTTTTAGTCATCCCAAGAATTGCACCGTTGAGATAGACATTTTCTCGACCAGTTAAGTCTGGATGGAAGCCTGCTCCAACTTCGATAAGAGCGCTCAGTCTCCCGTTTACCTTGATATTGCCTTTATTAGGCCTTAAAATACCGCTAAGAAGTTTCAAGATCGTGCTTTTCCCTGAACCGTTTGGGCCAATGATTCCCAACGCCTCGCCGCTTTTCACTTGAAAAGTGACGTCTTTGAGTGCCCAGAATTCCCTTTCCTGTAACTCCGCATGATGATTTCCTAAAAGGAGTTTCTTTGTCATTGCAGGTATCAAGTCCCTGAGAGAATCGTACTTCTCTCCCTTTTTAAATTTCTTCCAAACGCCATTGAATTCTAAAGCCATTTCAGTCATAGGCCATTCCTATTTCGAATTTCGAAATTTCTAGATGTTTTCTGCAAAAGTGTACTCGGCTTGGTGGAATATTGTCCAAGCCAAAAGTAACCCTCCGATGGCCCAGATGGCTGAATATCCTACCCAATAGAGATTCGGGGGTTGATGGAACACGACAACATCATTAATAGCCTCGAGAATTGCACCTATAGGATTCAGAAGTAGTATGGTCTCCCACTTTCCAAACATTTTGGCTTCGTAAAAAACAGGGGTAAAAAAGATCCCAAAAGTAAGAATCACTTCAACAATATATTTGACGTCACGAAAAAAAAGGTTTGCACAGGATAAAAACATTCCCAAACCTACTGTCAACAGGAACAAAAGGAGTAATAAAAACGGAATCCATAATAAGTATAAGGTTACTCCAGTGCGTGCAAAAATTAGGAAAACTACAAGAACACTTGAGGCCACCACAAAATCAAAGAGATTGGCTAAGGTTGCTGATATAGGAAAGACTTCTCGGGGGAAATAAATTTTACTTACGAGGTTCATATTTCCGGTGAGGCTATTGGCAGCAAAACGAATCGATCCCACAAAGAACGCCCATGGAATTGCTTTGACTGAAACCGATGCAAGCTGGGATAATTCCATTGGATTTCCCGAAAGCACTGAAATGGCTTTTTTTACCAGGATTCCGGCTCCCACAATCATCATGGGCATGAAGATGGCCCAGAGAAATCCCATGACTGATTGCTTGTACCTGATTCTTATATCTCGCCAGGTAAGCATAAAGAGCAGGTGGCGGTATTGAATCAGTTCGTTGAACATTTCCTTCATAATCAGATCCCTTTTTGATATAAGTTATTTTGGCAATAGCTTTGAAACAATTGGTTTTTTTAGCAAAAACACCTTGTAAGTTCCCGAACTGAAAAAAAGTGGATAGTTATAATTCCCCCTACTCACAAGATAATCCCCTCCGTATTTTTTGATAATCAACTCAATATCTTCTTCTTTTAGATGATTGTAATGATCTTCCATCTTTTTTAGACGATCCCATGGGTTATATGTTTCTACTTTTCCAACCATACATTCGAGACGTTCCCGCCATTCACCTATCCGATCAGGCGTGGGAACCCTCCAATTGACAATTTGGGCACGTTTAGAAAGATACGAGCATTCTTTTCTCAATGGTGGTGAAATAATAATAGATCCATTTGGCGTATTTTTTGAGACCCATTTATAGGCCATTTGTAGATCATCTTCCTTTTCTATCCATAATCCATAGTTAAATTTTACTTGATCAACAAATTCTCCCAAAGCATTAGGGAAACTAAGTAACGCCACGAGCCCTATCACGGCCGTTGCTCTCATTAGTTTTTTTTCATTTAAATAAAGGTAAGCATTCATCAGGTGAAAGAAGAAAAAAAGCTGTACAAAAACAGGAAATAGGCGAAAAGGGTAAAATTTGAGAAAATCAAAATTTGCATTATATCGGAAAAAAATACCTAATAAAAAAAACAAACCTAGAAAAAACTGGAACGATATTAAGAATCTTATAGCATGATTTTCCTTATTCCTTAAGGAGTGAAGCCAGTTAAATAAAAACAAAATATAGAGCGCTAATATATTCACCTTCCCCCAGGAAAATGGGTCCAAGTTTCGAGGCAATCTCATTAAGGCCAGGAATTTCCATTCATCTATTGAAACATTATTGTTACCAAATACCAAAGGAATCAAAGGGATTACCCCAGGTAAAGAAAACAGGGCCGTCAGGAAGATAATTTGGCAAAGTTTCTTTATAGGATACTTCAGCACAATAAGGCTTGAAATAGTAGCTATTCCTCCCCAGAGCCCTACAGCTGGATGAAAGCTAAAACATAGACCCAAAAAAATTGAAGGTAACACAACTTTATTATTAATAAAACCAAGTAAAGAGAATAATAATAGAAAATAAGAGATGCTTTTTCCCCCAAATCCCCCTATAATCCATTCTCCACCTACAACTGCAACTTCAGAGGTTACAGCTAGCCATAAAAGTATTGAAATTGTGATCATCCACAGTGATATCTGAAACAATCTACCAATTCTAAAGAGAGCTAGTATAATTAATGACCAACATATAATGCGCCCTGACCAGCCTATGAATTCCAAAGATAATAGGCTATAAAATGGAGCCATTAAAACATTAAATACTAAGTGAGCTTTATCAGGTCTTGAAAATGTCCAGTCATTAAGCAGGAAATTAGAGTCCAACTGTTTAAGTGGAGAGAGTAAATACACTAATTCATCTTCAAAAGGGACTGGATATCCCCTCAGGATGAAGACAAAACTTATCACGATTATGAAATTTAGTGTAAAACTATTTTTTGCTCTTGTTGCTAAATTATTCATTACAAAATACCTTTAAATGATGTCTTTGTTCAATTACCGAATTTTTCTATCATTGCAGCAACTAACCGAGCTTTAAGGTTTGATAGAGGATAATTATCGAACTATCAAATGAAGGAAAAGCAATGTTTTGTTGAACTGCAAAATATTTTTGTAAGATAGGAATGACATTCTCGCGTCGTTTGCCATATTCATATAGAGTGCCTCATCTCTTTCCCATCTACATTTTATCTAACAAGAAGGGAGGATAGCATCTGATAAGGCCAGGGTGGGAGGTGACGCAAGACCGACCTGGCAATTGCATAAGTTTTCTTATTAGGGTCAACCTCTTTTGAATCTCCCCAGGTTGAAGAGCTGATGTGCCTTCTTTGTCCCAGCCATTTGGTTTTGTACACGATAAGACTCTCTTGCAAAGGCGAATCAGCACCAAAATCAAACTTCTTTATTCCTCTCTCCAGACAAAACGAAATGACATTAAGAATCATGAGATCGTTTGCTCGAAGATATAAACCCTCTTGAGTGGATCCTGAGTAAGCGTCAATGGCTACTTGGCCATTGAGCAGCAGTATTAGGCTGGAAACAACGTTACCTTTGTCTGTAACAACTTCACATAATTTTATTGTGTCAGGTGAAAACTGTTTGAAATAGCTTACAAAAAGAGCTATCGGATAAGTTGGAACTCCAAGGCGATGTCGGTTTTCCACAAAGATCTGATAAAAACTTTGAATGGCATATTCATCTGGGGATTCTAAAATTCTGAATCGCAGATTGTTTTTTTGGGCTTGACGGATTTTGCCCCGAACTTGTGACGGTAACGCATTCCAGTAAGCCTCTCTGTCAAATTTTCCTAATTCGATATCGACATTAATAAAGTAGGACCTCTGTGCAAATTTCGGATCGCAGAAGTCTTTCCATAACACCCCTGTAGCGCCATTTTCTTTTGCTATGCGTAAGGTCTCCTCGCGTAATGCATCAAGAATATCTTCCGTTTCAAAAACAGGACCCCCTTTGTCACGCCAGGGCACCGATTCGATATTTGCTCCTTTCTTCCATTGAGGTACAAAACCACAAACACCTCCATTATCATGGAAAGCGACTAACGAAATATTCTTATAGCCAAAAACCTCATCGACAAGACGAAGAAAAGAAAGAGTCTGGTATGGTAGTATTTCGTCCTTGCGCCTATTGAGATAGGAATTAAGTGCATCGTTCTCATTTTGGCTCAATTCTATATAAGGTTTAACCAAAATCATTTCTTCCCTCTAACCCCTTATTTCCCATGAGCCAGGCTTGCTAACTGGTCAGCAAACGTCTTAATCTGTTGATTGATTTCTTCGGTTGAATAGTTTGTTAAGAAAATTCCAGTAGGGCCAAACTCCCCCCGACAATCATCTACTACCCTTTCGATAGCCTTCAAAGTCCCGTCAGCGCTGTTCTTTGTTTCTGCCATTGCAAACCCAGCGATCCTTTTCTTATTGAGCTTCTTCCTTAATAAATAAATTTTCCAAAACTGCTCATCCAGAACTTTTTTTATTTCCCAGCTCACATTTCCAAAATGCGAGGGGCTAGCAATCACTACTAATCGAGCCCCCAGGATTTCATTTCTGTGCTTTATCCTTGTGGCTTCAATAACTGATACATTAAGTTGTCTTCCGCGCAATAGAGATGCAATTTTCTCCGAAATAGTCCTACAATTCTCTTTCATGGGCGTTGCCATGGTTATCGCATCAATTTCCCCGGCACCAAAATGTCTAATGTCCTTATACGGGGTACCACTGGAAAAAATTAAAAGAATATCTGTGCTTTTCTCTCGCTCCTCATTCGCTTCGCTTGAAGAACGAAGCAAGAAGTACGCTAAAAAGGCAAGGAAGGTTCTTCTACTAAAAACAACCACAACCTTTGGGATCTTTCGAATCGAATGCATCGCTCAAACAAAAAGGATTAGAGAACCGGGTGGCCTTCTTTAGCTTCTTGAAACAAGGATAACCCCCAGGCAAATCACCAATACTCCGGCCCAACGAAGGAGAGACACGCTCTCGTAGAAAAAGACCCGAGAAAATAGAAGGATCATCACGTAGCTGAGAGCTAAGAAAGGATAAGCAAAGCTCAAATCTACCTTTGTTAGACTGTATAACCAGAAAAATCCGGCAATGGTGTACGCAACGATCCCCATAATAACCCAGGGTGACAAAAAGATTTTCAAGTAAAAGGAGGTGAACCCCTGTGACAAATTTATGTTCCCTAACGTGTTCAAGCCCGCCTTGATTAGTAGCTGGCTGATTACACTGAAAACGATCGCTATCATGATGTGAATGATGATGGGCATTTCTTGCCTTCCCTTCCTTATTCTTTATAGCTAATTTTTCGCAACCAACCTTACTCGGTCTGACGTTTTCTAATCATTGTTGCCGAGCCGCTCATCACGACACTAAATGGCTCAACCTTTTCTAATAACAAACGCATGGTGTCATTCATTTTAATCCTTCATTGAGTCCTGTGCTTTCCCTTACAATAGATTCATATCGCTCTATCCAGTGCTGAGCTATTTCTATGGGTTTAGCGATCCAGAAGTCTGAATGGTTAATCAGGACCTCCAGTAACCGCTGATACGACTTTCGCCACCCTGGAAATAGGGTCTCGTCGAAAACATAGTCGTGAACATCTATTAATAAACACCCTCCCTGTCCTGCTGTTGTATCAGCCAGCGATTGCAGGGTCTCCATGCGATCTCCTGGGTTCCATTTCAGGTAACCAAATAAATGGTCATCCATCCAGGTGGTGGAGATCTCCAGGGTTTTGGATTCTCTTCTTTCTTTCTGAAGAAAGGGAAAAAATGGCCATGATAAATTTCGTCTCCACCCTATGTATCGTTCGTGCGTTAATGATGTATCATACTTCAACCCTACTTTCTCGTGAAGGAACAATGTAGATTCGACATCGTCCGGATTTAAATGCCAAAAATGGTGACGATTTCCCCGTATCTCTTGGCCACTGACTAGTTGAAGAAGGTTTTTTTCACTCTCAAATCTTTCTTTGCTTTCAAAGGCCCTATAGCTTGCATGCAGGCCAATTTCAAATCCTTCCTCGGTTAATTGATGGAAAACTTCTTTAAACTGCTCTGACCTCACATCATAAAAGGGATCAGGGGTACCACGTAAATATTTGATCAATGAACCATGCTGGGCAGAGAAGTAAAAGGCAGATTGAATATCATATTCTTTTTCCATCTGGATCCATGAAGAAAAATTCCAGTAATTCTTAGATCCTGTGAGTATGGATATGGCTGGACGTAATCCTGATAGACCTTGGCGCCAGATCAAATGTATAGGTTCCAGCAATCGGCTTATTTCTGGATTATCAACATCATGGCTCAAGCAAACAGCGGCTTTCTTTCCCTGGGGCCACCGCGGAACTGGCGGGACTGAGAATAGTTTTGACAGCTTATTCTCTAACCAGCGACCTATAGCTGAACCAGGTGCAAGCCGCAAAGCTTGCTCTCGAAGAAAAGTCGCCCCATTCAGGTCGAAAAATCCATGTTTATTTTTGGGCCAATGTTTTTCTTCCTGACCGGTAACAGACCAAAAAATATCGAAAATGATGTCGCGGTCACATATCAAGCAACCCTCCTTCATAGAAAAACCCAACGATGCATAAGGCTCCCCATTAAAGACCGGATGCAGTAGTCCATCAGTGGATCTTAGAGTCTCTAATCGCCAATGTGATTTCCGGGCCCAACGGTCGGGGTCAGCCTTGATGCAAATTTTGCATTTTGGGGAATCCTGAAAACTGACCAGATAAGCCACTTCACATTCTGAGCTTTTTTCGAATACTTCTTCCCAGGTATATCCGATCCCCCCCAATAAAAGTCTCCATGTCCAGCAGATCTCTGGACCGTATAACGTCTTTATTCGGGGATCAATAAATATTCTCAGTCTTTGCATTCGTTTAGCGCTCTTGATGAATCAACGTTAAGAATTTACTCTATTCTCTTTATTAAACTTATAAATCGTGCTACCGAGATGAAAAAACTCTTCAAAGTAGCGTTTATTCTGCAGAGCCAAAAATCCGAGACTAAATAGCTGGATAGCCAACATTAAAGTAATTCCTCCGACTACAAAAGAGTGGGGAGACAATCGAAATGCACCAGCTATAGCGCCGGAAAGGGGGATACCGAAAAAACCGACCGAGGGAGGTATCTTTTGGAGTTCATTGTACGTGTGATAGAACACCCAAAAGAAGGGATAGAGAGAAAGAAGCATGAGTGCAACACCAGGCAGTATGAAAAACATGAAGGGTCTAAAGATAAAACCGGAAAGGAGGTACGATACAATCGTTTTCAGTATCCTGATGCTCGAACTCCTTTCCTTCCCCTCCTTTTTTTGATCACTCCAATCCAGATGGGCGGGGATCTCCAGGATTCTCGCACGTAAAATCATCCCTTTATAGATGATCTCAGGATTGATATCCACATCCATGGCCTTCAAATTAAGCGACTTCAAGAAGTTAGCATCATAGGCTCTGACCATGCTAGTTAGCGTAGAAAAGTTACCATGATGGGCCGCTGCCGCCAGAAACCTATTCGCCCACTTGCTTAACAGCCGTCTTAGTAGAGGGACGTTTGAGGTTCTTCCTCCCGGCATATACGGAGATGCCATCACAATCTGGGCTCCGGTTTGTCTTATTGTGCTCAACATTCTTTCAATATGATCAGGGGAGTAGCTCAAATCGAGATCCATGGTCACCACATAGTCTCCCTGGCAATGGTTGAACCCGGTGCGCAGAGCCTGGCCAAGTCGAAAATTCGTAACATGATGGATAACACGAATATTGTCTCTTGTCCTGGCAAACGCCTCGGCAATGTCCCCTGTTCCATCTGTGCTTCCGTCATTTACTACAATTATTTCCCAGCGGTAATCTTTTTGAAGAGATTTCATATACTCATAGAGTTTGTTTAAATTTTCTCTCAAAACTCCCGCCTCATTATAGGCTGGCACAACAATAGACACTAAAGGTTTACCTTCGCAATAATCCTTTTTTCTATCGTTAATCATTTCTACAGTGGATGTGGCACCAATCATAACTCGATTCCTCCATTTCTATAAAAGTATCTCCTCAGAGGAGCAATGAGTGTAAACCTACTTATCTATAGAGTTCAAAGTACTGGTGTCGGCGGGAGACGTATCTAAATTTATTCGAGGAAATCTGCCAAATTCAAAAATGAAAGCCTACGGTATTTCCTCCTCGTTCTATAGTCCGGTTCCTTATAATATACTCCCTTGCCCTGGGGGCTTGAATTTTCCCATAGCTTCATAAAATTCGCCCAGAAGTAGGGTAAGCAATTTCGTAGGGTTTCCGCACTCAGGCGTTCAAGCCTGTACTCTGAAAAACGAGGCTGGATAAGGAACGTCCGGAGCATAAGGATAGAACCTTCATCTATCCTTTCTTCGAGGACATGAAACGTAAGGCCCGACTCGTTTTGCTTTGTGGCCAGTGCCCAGAAATAGGCATTTGGACCCCGGTTGTCTGGCAGGATTCCGGGGTGCACGTTTACCGCATATCTGTTACGCACAAAGTCCGCCGGAATCTTGTATCTGAATACGCATGCAAAAATCAGACAGTTCGACAACGCCACCTCACCCAACTCCTTTCTCAATCTCTGTTCGATGGGCATACCTGGATAGAATTCTATGACCGGTACAGTCGTGTGACTTCTCATGAATTCCAAAAGACAAGAATAATTCTTTGACCGTTTCAGCCCGGCCATCCTGAGCAAAACGTGAAAATAGCGATATAGCCCCGTGCTTAGCTTGGAAAAAAAGAGGATGGGCCCCGCTTTCATAAGGCCGCCGGGTAACCCTTGAGGTATAACAAGGACTTTCAAGAAACCTTCTTTCCAGAAAAAATCAGCCGCAACAGCAGATAGCGGATTTAGTGGGCTTGCGAACAAAATGACGTCCATTACGCGCTTCGATCCCCTAACAGTATACACCCCGTTTTAAGATATTAAGACCCAACAGGTAAGGACTGGCACCAATATGCAGAGGGAGGGTGAATCTTTCGATCTCCTTCATGACATACATCCTACTCTAATTTTTTTCGTGCCAACCCGCCACATAACAACTTTTTTCCTCCGGAGTAGCTCCTGCTAAACCAAGCGGTGTAATCTTTCCGCCTATGGGTGTGACCTAAAGTGGTTAAAGGGGGCTGCATCCTACGGTCAATCATTGATAGCCTCAGATTCAACTCCCTTCAGTTGAGGCCATGGACACTTAGGCAATCTCTTTTAAGAATTGCCTGCGCGTAAGTCTGCATATTAACCAGTCTGAAGGATTTCGAAAACTCCTCTATCACCCTGCGAAGGATTTTCCTTTTCTCGGTTGCAGTCATACTCATTCCTGGAAAGAAACGCATAAATGGCACTTGCTCCGCCGTCAATAGGTCCGTTGGATGAATGACAAAACTTGGTTCAGTTCCTGTCAATCGGCACAGAAATAACGCCAGCTTTAAGTAAGCGAGCATCATGCCCGTAGAATACTGGTTGAGGAAAAGCAGATAGCTCATATGAAAGGGGGTCTTTAGCATCGGCACTGTGGTAACCGGGATCTCGAGCAGATGCCTGCCTGAGTTTAGTCCCCAGAAGTAAGGCTTTACTGGCCTCATCCCATCCTTAAAGCCCCGTCCGCCTTCCATCCGCATCCGTTTCTCATCCCTTGTCAGCTTACTGTTCCGAAAATAGTACGCTCTTGCAATACTTCCTATATATGTCGGCATGACAGTTGTGTCGTACAGGTAACCTCTCTTCTCAAGAAGATCCAGGAGATCCAGACTCCAGCTGAACCCCGGCCCTCGAAAACCGACGGGATTCTGAGAAGTGGCCTTTGCAATCTGTTCCTCTGCCTTAACAAGTTCCTGCTCAATCTGTTCCCGGGAAAACCTGTAAAGCCATGCTTCGTGGTGAAATGAGTGATTACCGACTTCGTGCCCTCTCTCCGTCAACTGTCCTAGTAATTCCCGATTTTTGTCCAGAGCCGCATCCTGCCCAACCACAAAAAATGTTGCTATGAGACCCAGCTCGTCTAGCAGATCCAGCACATCCGGAATCAATACATCGAGGAAGCTCGGGAATTCCTCCCACCTTGGATCCCCATAAATTTTCATGTATGACCAGAGATCATCAAGATCTAAAGAAATCGAAGCAAGGGGTTTCGATTTGCTCGAGGTTGGAGGAGCGCTTCTTGGGTTGCTTGGGTTACTTGAGTTCATTGGGTTTGTTGGGTCCACCTTGTTAGAGGTTGGAGGAGCGTTTCACTTTAGGTTAGAGGTAGAAATCATTTGGATTTTGCCTCAAACCTCTAACCTCTAGCCTCCAATTAATTCAGCTATTTCTTTAGATTTTTTATTTGCCAATCCTACAATTTCATTCACATTCATCGTCCCGTTGGCGATCTGGGCCGAGTTGACGACGAACACGCGTTTCAGTGATGTTTGCACAGGAGGAAGCACCTCCTTCGAGTAGTTCAGCGTTGTAATTGGAAGCACGTTCTTCCCCCTTATGATTTTTGACGCCACAATGTCTGCTTTCTTGAATTGGGGATATATTCTTTCCAGTGCCGCCACAAACTCATCTTGAATCTCCTTATCTTCCTTTTTCAAAAATGGGTCCTTCACCGAGATATAGCGAGGGAGATAGACCAGCGAATTCTCACCAAAGTACGCTCTGTCAACGACCGCTGTCATCTCGATTACCGCCGTGAAAGGAACCCACCCATCGGTCAAATTCGTCACGTAATACCCAGCCAAGCCCTTTTTGACCACGAGGGCAGCACAAACGATACCCTCGTAGATGACCTTCTCGAAACGTTTCTTCTCATCCTCAGAAAGTTGAGGGCAGACCCGGGGCAGTTCATCGCAGGGAAGGGTTAAGATGACATGGTCAAATTCTAATGTCTCTCCTGTCGAAATCTTAACCTTCACGTGGGCATTATCATCCATCACCTGGGTCACGGGTCTTTGGCACAAAGTCTGAACTTCCAAACCATCCAAAACCTTCTGAAACCGATCCAGTATCGTCGCGTAACCCCCATCAACGTAGCTAAGCACCTCGGTTTTAAGGCCAGTTCTTCTGGCTGCGTACATGCGGTCGATTGACGCCCAGATAAACGACGCACTCGTCACCTTGTAGTACTCTCCCAACTTGCTCTTCAATAAAGGCAACCAGATCTTGTTAAAG
>Ga0299912_10004428_pt1 | contig 11511 bp, 9 predicted proteins | sample RVTome_2_FD_207667 | JGI IMG/M metagenome (GOLD analysis project Ga0299912, IMG submission 207667) | Soil microbial communities from uranium-contaminated site in the Upper Colorado River Basin, Wyoming, United States - RVT95D214 (version 2) ... | reverse complement strand
GAAAAATGGCGAAAAGAAAAAAATGTTGGACGATGTCAGCAAAGGCCTCCGTGATCTCGTGGGTAAAGTATTCGGCGACTCCGGTACAAAGTTTTTTGACGATGCCAAAGATAAAGTGGACGAATTTTCAAGTCAGGCCGCGAAAAAGTTGTTTGAATTTGCCGATTCAGTGCTCGGTTCCCTGAAACTGAAGGACAACGAGGCCGTGAAGAAGACTCGCGACCAAGTCGAGGACGTGCTCAAAAAAGCGGGAATCTTGAAAGAAGAACCCGATGAAGAATTCTTTTAAACTCTCTTTTGCGAACAACACGTTCCAATAATTATTTTCTCCAATCAACGATATTGGGGACGCACTCTGTTTCACTCATATTGAGGCCTCTGGGACAACATCACACACGTGATTGTGGGTGAAATACAATCCTCCAAATAAAATAATTCGTAAGGAGGTGTTATTAAATTATCAAAAAAGAAGCAGAATAAGGGAAATGTTCCCTCAGACCTTGGAAATAACCTTTTTGAATTCCTCAGGAGTGGCAAGGCGGAACTTTTTCTCCTCTACACTTACGAGGGCGATCTCCAATTTAGTCTTGTCAAACCCTTCCTCAAGCGTGGACAAGATCGCCTTACAGGCTAGTACCTCGATGGCTTCGAGTGACATGTCATCTTTGTAATTTTTCTGCATGAAATCTCGTGCAGCGGTTTCGTTTTCGCCCATTCCGGTAGCTTTCCACGTCCGATAAGTACCACTCGGATCGGTCGTAGTAAGGGAGGGGCCGTCAGCGTCTACCGAGATTGCGAGCAATGCACATCCGAAGGGGCGAGCCGCGGCGTGTTGGGTGTAAAATTGTGCCACATCTGCTAATTTCTTGATCAGGCTATGGAGCCGCATAGGTTCATCGTACGTCAAGCGGTGGATCTGGGCCTGCACTCGAGCATAATCCACGAGGATGCGAGCATCGGCATGTAATCCCGAGATGGCACAACCCATATGCTGATCTAACGGGTAGATCTTGTTGATCGTCTCGGGGTCCATGAGGGGAGAAGGAAGCTTCTTTTGGACCACAATCACCGCCCCACTTGGGCACTTGACGCCCACCGCTAATGTCCCGCGGCGAACTGCCTCGAGAGCATATTCTACTTGGAATAATCGCCCTTCAGGGGAGAAGGTAGAAATGGCCCGGTCGTACCCAAGTCCTTGGCTATTCCGTGGTAACATATATGCGACACCTATTTGATTAAATAGGTAGAAGGGTTCGAATTATAAAAAATATTGTCTTACGTGCGATAATGGGCGTTGATTTTCACATAATCGTACGACAAATCGCTGGCCCAAGTCACGGCTTTCCCGTGCCCGAGGTGTAAATCGACCAATACACCCACTTTCCGGGCAGTGAGTATCATATGAGCCTCATGTTCGTCATAAGGGAGGGGCGTGCCGGCAGCAACGAGTTGGAGCTTCTTCCCCTTGGCGCCAAGAAAGAAGAGTTCAGGTTTCTGGGGGTCTACCTCAATCCCACTGTACCCTATCGCAGCGAGAATTCTGCCCCAATTGGGATCCTCTCCAAAGAACGCGGTTTTGACAAGATTGGAATTTCCAATCGCTTTGGCGGCCCGTAACGCCTCTTGGTCCGTGCGTGCCCCTTGCACGCGAATCTCGATGAACTTTGATGCCCCCTCGCCGTCCATCACGACTTTCCGTGCGAGAATGCGAGCGACTGTTTTCACGCCTCGGGTGAACCATAGTAAGTCGCCGGACTCATTCTTTGAGATTGTGGGCGCAGCAACAGAACCGTTAGCAAGCAGGAGGAGAGTGTCATTAGTGCTGGTATCCCCATCAACCGTGATTCGGTTAAAACTTACGTTGGCGACTTTCTTCACGACTTCTTGGAGCACGTCAGGCGCCACACGCGCATCTGTGGCGATGATGGAGAGTAAGGTAGCCATATTGGGGTGAATCATACCTGAACCCTTTACCATTCCTGCGATGGTAACAACACGCCCGCTTGGTAGGTGGACGCGGACGCCGGTTTCTTTCGGTTTTGTATCCGTGGTCATGATAGCACGCTCTGCGAGGTGCCCACCAGTCGGGGTTAATTCTTGGACAGCACGCGCTATGCCCGCAGAGATCTTGTCAATTGGAAGTTGTACGCCGATGACGCCCGTTGACATCACGAGAACTGAGTGGTCAGGGAGGTTGGCTTCCCGTTCTAGTGCTTGTGCAGAAATGCGGGCGTTTTGCATGCCTTCGTCTCCCGTGCAGGCATTCGCGCACCCGCTGTTGATGACGAGTCCTCTGATCTCCGCGGGAGACTTTCCCAATATTTCTTGGTCGTATAGGATGTGAGCGGACTTAAACCGGTTGGTTGTAAATACTGCTGCGGCAGCAACCGGGGTATCAGACACGATGACCGCGAGGTCGAGCAAGTTTGGATCAGGTTTCACGCCGCAGTGCAAACCTGTAGCACGGATACCCGGCACTGAAGTAATGGAGGCATCCTCGATCTTTTCAATCTGGGGCATAGAGTTCTCACTTGTGTTTTGGGAGTTCGAGTAACATCGCAATTTCATCGCAGAAGAAATATTTCGGGCAGTGGGCGCATTCCGCGTACATCTTTTGGGGAAGGTCTTCTTTCCGGACAGTCCGGAATCGCATTTTTTTGAAGAAGCTTGGAGCGTAGGTGAATACATACACGCGAGGAATTTCTAACCGCTTAGCCTCTTCGAGTAACGTTTCCACGATCATTGCCCCATAACCTTTCTTTTGCAATTCCCGTTCAACGGCCACGGAGCGAATCTCCCCTACATCTTCCCAATACACGTGAAATGCCCCCGTTCCACGTACTACCTCATCTTCGTCCACAAGCACCACAAAGTCCCGAATGTCCTCAAATACGATCTGGGGCCCACGGGACAGCATAAGACCCTCTCGGGCGAAACCGTTGATGATGTCGAGTATGCGGGGGACATCGCGGATCTTTGCTTGCCGGACGTGCATCGCGTGTGCGGTCATTTTTTACTTAGTCCTTCCATAACTGGAAGTAAATTTTCAATTACTACCTTTGCCTGATCCTTTTTCATAATGAGCGGGGGGGCAAGACGGAGGACGAAATCACCGGCAACGCCGAGAATGAGTCCACGTTTGAATCCCGCGTTTACAATGTCTTGCGCCTTAATAGTAAGTTCAACTCCTGTGAGTTGTCCCAAACCACGGACGTCTTTAATGACAGGAAGGCGCGTTGCAGCCTTTTTGATTTGTGTCCTAAGAAAGTGTCCCACTTCTGTGACGTTTTCGAGGAATCCTGGGGCGAGAATTTGCTGGAGGGCCACGATGCCAGCGGCGCAAATGGCAGGGTTTGCTCCAAAGGTACTGGCGTGGTCACCCGGGTGGAGGGTATCCGCTATTTCATCGGTCACGCATGCAGCCCCCATCGGGAACCCGCCCCCGAGAGGTTTAGCCAAGGCCATGAGATCCGGAGCCACGCCAAAATGTTCGTAGGCGAACAACTTGCCCGTGCGTCCCAAACCACACTGAACTTCGTCAAAGATGAGACTCGCATTGTTTTCATTAGACAGATCGTGGAGTGTTTTGAGAAATTCTGCCGTGCCCACGTTCACGCCCCCCTCGCCTTGAAGGGGTTCAACTATCACCGCGCAGGTATTTTTTGTCACGGCTGATTTTACTGCTTCCACGTCCTTGAAGTCTACGAAATTTACCCCCGGCAGCAGGGGCAAAAAGGGGAGGCGATATTTCTCGCGTGACGTCACAGAGAGTGCCCCCATCGTGCGTCCGTGGAATGATCCGTTGAAGGCCACGATCTCATACTTGTCCGGATTATCGGGGGCGATTTGCTTCGCCTTCGCACGGGAGAATTTTAAGCAAGCTTCGATCGCCTCCGTACCTGAATTGCAGAAAAATATTTTTTTCGCGAAGCTGTGCTCTACTAACATCTTTGCTAGCTTCACGTGGGGTTCTGTATGGTACAGGTTTGAAACGTGGATGAGTTTCATCGCCTGAGCAGCGAGTGCGTCCACGACTGCCTTGTTGCCGTATCCCAGTGCATTCACAGCGATACCAGCCAAACAATCGATGTACTTATTGCCATCCGTGTCGTACAAGTAGACCCCTTCGCCGTGGTCCAGCACGAAGTCTGTGCGACCATATGTGTGTACGATGTATTTTTTCTCAGCGTCAATAATTTCCTGCTTATTCATAGTGACCAATCGACCTTCTTTCTATTTATTCTGGATTTTCGTACCTCTTCCAGCAATGAAATTCTGGGCGTTGGTAATGACGACAGATCCAACGCCCTTTTGTACTGCTTGCAACGCCGCCCGAACTTTAGGAATCATACCGCCGGATATTTCACCCGACTGGATGTTCTTTTCAATTTCTTGGGTTTTAAGTACGTCTAAGAATCTACCCCCGATTTTCACACCAGGAACATCAGTAATGAAGACAAGCATTTCAACCTTGAGGGCCTCCGCAAGTGCTTGGGCTGCGGAATCCGCATTTACATTGTAAACCTGCCCGTCTTTGCCGATGGAAATAGGGGAGATCACGGGCAAGAAACCATCAATCAATAATTGTTCGACCATTTGAGTGTTTACACCTATGATTGTCCCCACGCAGCCAAGGTCTCCTCCTTCGATGCATAATTTTTCCGCTTGGAAGAGGCGAGCATCGACCCCGCTGATACCAATGGCTTCTAAACCTGCCATAACCAGCATTTTCACGAGGCGCTTGTTAACAAGTCCCGAGAGGATCATTTCGGTGACACGCAATCCCGCCGCGTCCGTGACGCGCAATCCTTGAATTTTCTCGGTCTTAATACCCAGTTTTTCTAGCAAATCGGTAATTTCCTTCCCGCCGCCATGCACGATGAGTGGGGGCACGGACATTCCCTTCACGAGCAATACAAGTTGTTCGAGGAATGTGGGGTTATCAATTTCATTCCCTCCAATTTTAATTACTGTGCGTCCCGCCATCATTTTGCCAGTACTTTTCGAAGTAGCACTTTTATCCGCGAATCCCATAGGCATTCCCTTTACAACAATCCCATCGTCTCTGGCAAACCTAGCATAATGTTCATATTCTGGACAGCCTGGCCGGAGGCGCCCTTGATCAGGTTGTCGATGGCGGAGGCAATAATGAGCAGGTTTTTCTCGGGCACAGCCGTCAGCGAAATATAACAGAAATTGGTATGTGCCACGTAGCGGACACTTGCAAGCTTCCCTTGGGGGAGCACTTTAACGAACGGTTCCGTTTGGTACTGCTTTACGTATTTTTGATAAATGTCCTTGAAATTTGTGGATTTCTTGAGCTTGACGTAGATCGTGGACAGCATACCTTGATTCAAAGGGAGCAAGTGAGGCGAGAACGTGACACTGACTGATTCCCCTGCGAGTCTCGAGAGTTGGTCTTCTATCTCGCTCAGGTGGCGGTGCACGTGACCGATGCTGTACGGTGTGAAATTCTCATTCGCTTCGCAAAAGAGCAAATTATTTTCCAGCTTGCGCCCTGCACCAGACACTCCAGATTTCGCATCGATTATGATATCCTGAAGGTCGATGTCCCCGCTCCTGATCATTGGAAGGAGTCCAAGCAAAATTGTCGTGGGATAGCAACCGGGATTGGCAATTAAGTTCGCCTTGGCGATACTCTTGCGATAGAGCTCGGGTAAGCCATAAACTGCCTCTTCGAGCAGTTCGGGAGCGGTATGCTTGATCTTATAGTATTTCTCGTAGATCGCCACGTCCTTTACACGAAAGTCCGCGCTAAAATCAACGACCTTGACATCTTGCGCGCGGAGTTGTTGCACTAACTTCATTGACGCTCCAGATGGTAGTGAACAGAATGCAGCGTCCAGACCAGCCTTCAATGCATCATCCGCGGACACTAACGGCACGTCAAAGGGACAGGGAATGATATCAGAGAGGTTTTGCCCCGCTTCCAAAGCTGCGGTAGCAACGAGCTCAAATTCCGGGTGTCTTTTGAGAATCCGGATCAGTTCGATCCCTGTATAGCCTGAGGCTCCAATAATACCGATTTTATACGTCATAAGGCGTGATGACCTTCGAATAGATGGGAAATAAATGATTCTAACGCCGTGTCGAATTTAAGGCGCTCGTTCCCGATTCGCACGGTTTTGAGAAATTCTGTAAGTTGTAGAACATGGGAAGAAAAGCAGACTCCTCGAGAAATATTGAATTATTATTGATGATGCTCTACCTCATGTCTTGTAATTGTAGGTCATAAAACCCGACTTATGTTTCATGTGGCAAAGTTTTTTATATCGAGTTCTGCTTAAGTACCTTGGAAGTTTGGAAGTCTGAGGGACAGCTGCGGTCCGTTTTTAATACGAAATTTTGGTCGTTAAGATTTCGCCCTCCTCCCTCTCCTCCCCCTCTGGACTTTGCAGCCTCTATACGGACTTCCAAGTTTTCCTTTTCTCTCTTTCAAATATTTTGTGATGACGTAAAATTCTGCACTTTGGATTTGACGCTAATCTATTTAAGGTGGAGAAATCAAAATTAATCTGAGTTTTCCCTAAAAGAATGCTATAACGAATCCGAGCGTCTCCCACTATGATGCGTAAAGGTTTCATCTTTAAAGTCGTATTTGTCGGCAATGGCGCAGTGGGGAAGACTTCACTCGTTCTACGTTACACGCAGCATAAATTCAGCGACCGGTATTGTATGACCATTGGCTCTAATTTCGCAATCGCCGACGTCAAGTTACCGGACGGGCAACTCTGCAAGCTCCAAATTTGGGACCTCGCGGGCCAACCGCACTTTTCGTTCGTGCGACCCCCTTTCTACAAGGGAGCATCCGCTGTAGTTCTTGTATATGACGTGACAAGTCGAAAGTCCTTAGAGGAATTGAAAGACTGGAAAGAAGATTGCTCCAAATACCTTCCCCGTGAAACGATGTTTTATGTCCTCGGGAATAAATCCGATTTAAATGACGCGCGAGTTGTCACTCCGGAGGAGGGGAAGAACGCGAATGATGCTTTGGGTGCTCAAGGATTTTGGGAAACAAGCGCAAAATCAGGATTAAACGTACCAGATGTCTTTCAAACCATCTCAATGAAAATGCTCAACATATACACCCAGACAGTGAAATCTTAATTCGTCTATTTCTGCGGTCTTGCTCATGAAAGTGTGCTTTGACTATTGTCACCAGAATGGCCTACGCCTAGAGGAATCCACCTATAACCGATTTGTGGATTACCTGGTATGGTCTGGATGCCAATTCAGCACGAACTCGAAGGGATTGTCTTGGGACAAACTAGATGGGAATGATATCTTAATCATCGGCAATCCTACAGAGTCGTTGTTTGATCCCACCGAAATCTCGGGAATTTTAAATTTTGTGAAAAGTGGCAAGAGTCTGATGATTTTCGGAGACGCTGGAGGAGATCTGAGCGCCCAAACGAACTTAAATGCAATATGTTCTTATTTTGGTTTCACATTCAATGATGACATTGTATTCGACCGAGAAAGTAACGCCGGCGATCCAACCCGGATTCTTATTCGGGACTTTTCTTCTCACGATATCACGAGAATCCTCCAAAAAGTCTTTTACGCATCGGGGTGCACCATAACGAGTTTTGCTTCGCAAACTCCTGATGTGAATGCTCAAGGTCTCGCCTTCGCGAGCACTACTGCCCAGCGTAAAGTCTTTATTTCAGATCAGTGGACGGAGGCGGGAGCAATCAACGCACCCGTAGCGGTCAAAGTAAACTATTACCAAGGCCGCGTCTTTGCCATCGGGAATCTTTCAATCCTATCTTCGCTTTCTCCCAAATATGGCTGGGACGCGGGAGACAACAGTCAATTTATCCAAGGGGCGATCGCCTGGCTCATGCAAGGTGCCACTCAAGGGCATGACATTTCTGGAGAGGTCATCGTGCCTGCTCAAGTAGAGAAAGAACTCTATCACTGGGCTCTGGCGGCGGCCGAGAAACGGCGGTGGACGCTTTCACAGATCATTAACTATGCTCTTCGGGTCTTTCGCGCCCAAAGTCCAAAATAGCATCCCACAGAGGTTCTTAAACTCAGAGCTCAGCGTGCTTTTTCTTTTTATCAAATTGTGGCAGTTAGAATTTTCGAGGAAAGAGAGGCCAGAACACAATGCGATGGAAGTTTAAATATCGATCGTGTGTCAGAAGAACTGCATTGAAAAAAGATGTAGAAGTTTTTGTCGGCAATAAAATACAGCTCCCGCGACATGCGCTAATCCATATAATGCCTAGAACCCTACTATTCTTGTCGAGTGATAAAGATCGCTAAGGAAGGTCGTTGGTAAATGCCCAATCCCCAAGACAGGATCGAGATTCAGGTTACCGAAGTCGAAAAGAAAGTAGAGGGCACGAGAGAAGACCTTGGGAGTTTAATTATAGTGAAGACACCTGAGCAGCTACTTCCTGCTCCTTCACAACTCCCCTACGGTCCTACCTTTACGAATCTTATTCGTTATTTGAACGTGGTGAAAGATCACCTTGACTTTGTCAAGGAAAATGAAGTGCCCTTGCCACGAGGAAATTTTCTCTATATTGTCCCTCCTGGGGAGGACATCAAGCGATGCCTTACCCACATAGCTCATCAGTATGATGCAAAATACATAGAAATTCTCACATCCCGCATCCTAACAGAAAATGTAACATCCACTCAATTTCTAGTGGACGCCCTCGAAAAGGGAGGGGCGGATCCCCACACATGGGCCTCCATCATATATTTGCCAGATTTTGGAGACTTGGTAGCGGGCCTGCAAGATCCTGTTCAGATTCACATTCTTAGTCAGATCCTCGGGCAGAATCACGTGAAAGATTCCCCCGCCGTTCTCATTGCAGAGATTCACGACATCAAACATTTACCCCAAGTCGTTACGAGTCAATTTGACTTCATTGAGTCAGTACCCCCCCTTTCCCACGAGGAAGCAATAGTTTTTTTACGAGAAATTGTCAAATTCGATCTCCCCTGGGAAAGTCCGGATTTGCTCTGCGCGCCACTCTGGTTGAACCAGCTCCACAAAGTTGGAGTCCGCCTGAATTTATTGAACCTAGCGAGTTCTCCCAAGCAACGAAAGTTGACGGAAAAGGACGTGACCAAAATTATTCGGGAGTTAGGTATCTTAAATTCAACCTCCATTGATTTCGCAGAAAATTCGGGGAAAGTTCGTGCGGTGCCCAATGAATCTAACACGGAACTACCTTTTCCCAAAAACACCACATTTGGAGATCAAATCCTCCAAGACTTGGCGAGTCGCCAATTTTCCCTCGCGAGCGGTATCTTGGACAAACTCCTACAGGGAACGCCAATCAATACCTTGACTGAGATCGAACGTACGTTATTAGCGGATTACGGCATTTTATTGAGCGAAGAACCCGCCAAACTCAAGATACGGTTGCTCAACGCGAAGAAGCGTGTAGATGCCATTCAGAACGTGTTCAAGAAGGGGTAAAATGCATTCAGAACGACATTCTTGCCTGCCACGGATCCACAAAGTTTTGATGGAAAACTTTCTCAGTTTCAGTAGGCAAGAGGTCGAACTAGATCCCCAGTTCTCAGTCATTGTGGGACCCAATGGATCTGGGAAGAGTTCCATTTTCCAGGCCGTCAAGTTCGCCCTCGGGTCGAATGACAAGGATAGTCGGTATCCTAGGTGGTCGGACTTCATTCGCTTTGGCGAGCAATATGCCCGGGTGGAGCTTGATATCGTCCAGGGGGAGGAATCCCATTCCATCCGCCGCACGGTTTTCCAGAACGGCAAAATAACATATGAAATGAAAACTCCAATGTCTCCGGATTTTGAGGTGGTTCAGAAAAATGTCACCGATGACCTGACTGCGGGCTTAGGGTATAGTACGGACAATATCTTTGCATTCGTGTCCCAAGGTAAGATTGATGCCATCAAAAGTATGGACCCGCACGGTCTTTGCACCTATTTGGAAGAAGGTCTGGGGATTTTACCCTTACGACAGAAGATCGAGTATGAAAATGATCGCCTTCTGCATCTGCAACAGGATCTTGGAGAATTGGGACAACGCAAAAGCACATATGAGATGGAACTCGACTTCCTGCACCCTAAATTAGAGCGCCTCGTCCGGAAACGGGTGATTCTTGGGGATTTGACGCGTTTAAAAGAAGAATTAATGATCGCAAACCGCCAGAAAATAATAAGCGACATTGAAACTCTCAAGGAAGAGAAGAGTAAGAATATCGAATCGCTCGCTAAGATTGAAGAAAAGTTGGCCCAAGCTCAAGAACAAGAGGACAGGTTTTCCCAAGCGATCGAAGTACTCGAAGGGGAACTAAATGGACTCTTCGAACAAACTGGTCGCAGCAAAGCGGACCTTGCACTTATTGACGGGGAGATTAAAGCATGGGAGCGGGAGAAACAAGAGAAAGTTGAGATCCTCCGAGCAATGGATGTTTCACTCAGGCAAATAGAAGAAAATTTCAACCAAAAACAACAAATTGAAAATAAAATACGAGAAAAACTCGACAATACTTCCCACCTAGCGGAGGAAATGCACGCAAAGCATACAATGCTCGTTGGAGAGCGTGAAAGAATAACCAAAGCTCTGAGATCTCATGCGGATTGGCAAGAAAAATATGTCCATATTAAAGCAGAACTCGAAGAGAAAGAAAAACGCCTCACGGGTCTGACCGAGAAGATAGACTCGCTCCGCACCCAATCAACAAAATTATTAGAGAAAATTTCGTACGCGAACCACCAATGTGACCGGATCTACAAGATATTAGAGAAGTGGGGCGAAAACTTCGAGAAGAATTTCCAAGGGTTTCGATCAAAACTTCGAAAAGAGATATTTAACAAAGAAGGAAACCTCCACGATCTACGCGCGCAGAAGAATAAATGCTTGGAAGATTTAAGTCGCTTCGAACAGGTAATCGCGGGAAAAGATTCAGTGTATCCTCCCGAGGTCCGGCAAATCAAAGCGGAGATTGCACGCCGTAACTGGGCGGTACAGGGGCCTCTCATAGAATTAATGCATTTTGACCCTTTATACGCTCGAGCAATCGAGTCAATCTTTGGCAAGGCTGCGCTCTATAGCTTCATCGCCCCGAACCGGGAGACATTCTTACTCCTCACGCAATTGCGAAAGAATCTCCATGCGTTCTGTAAAATATTCCTCCCAAAATCATTGGCGGTTACCCCTTTTTCACCCTTGCCAAAACAAGAAGGTGTGGTCGGGTATTTATTCGATCTTATTAATGTCGGTAGCGATGAGGACGTCCGGAAGGTCATCCGCGCGATTGTTAGTGATGCCATCGTCATTGAACACACTTCAGTTGGACTCGACTTGCACAATGCCACGGTTAAAGCACGGTGTGTAACCTTAGATGGAGAAATCCTGATCCCCCACAAGTATGCCGAGGAATCCCGGCCACCTAAAGATTTACGTGACCATCTTAGCATTCAGCAAATTAAGCTAAAGGCAGACCAGTGCCAGAAGCAAATATCTCAAATTGAAGGAGAACTTGCAA
>Ga0299912_10004427_pt1 | contig 11511 bp, 10 predicted proteins | sample RVTome_2_FD_207667 | JGI IMG/M metagenome (GOLD analysis project Ga0299912, IMG submission 207667) | Soil microbial communities from uranium-contaminated site in the Upper Colorado River Basin, Wyoming, United States - RVT95D214 (version 2) ... | reverse complement strand
AACACTCGCCTCGAACATCGTTGCCTTCCGCGACGAGAACGGCGCCTTCAAGACCCGCGTCGGCTTGAAGAAGGTGCCGCGGCTGGGTGCCAAGGCGTTCGAGCAGGCGGCGGGCTTCCTGCGCATCATGAACGGCAAGAATCCGCTCGATGCCTCCGCCGTGCACCCCGAGGCCTATGCGATGGTCGAGAAGATCGCCGAGGCGACCAAGCGCCCGCTGAACTCGATCATCGGCGACCGGACGTTCCTCAAGTCGCTGAAACCTGCGGAATTTGCCGACGCCGCGTTCGGTATCCCGACCGTCACCGACATTCTCGCCGAGCTGGAGAAACCCGGTCGCGACCCGCGCCCTGAGTTCAAGACCGCCACATTCCAGGAGGGCGTCGATAAAATTGGGGACCTGAAACCCGGCATGCAGCTCGAAGGCGTCGTGACCAACGTGGCCGCGTTTGGCGCCTTCGTCGACGTCGGGGTGCATCAGGATGGGCTGGTGCACATCTCGGAGCTGTCCGACCGCTTCGTCAAAGACCCGCGCGAGGTGGTGAAGACCGGCGATGTGGTCAAGGTACGCGTGAAGGATGTCGATGTTGCGAGGAAGCGTATCGCGCTGACGATGAAATCGGGGGCAATCGATTTGTCGGCCGGCGTCGGCGCCCGATCGTCAGGGTCCGCACCGATGCACCCGAACCGTGCTCCGGCTCCCCGCCAGACGTCGGAGCCGCCGACAGAAAGCGCGCTCGCCGCCGCTCTGCGCCGCGCTCAGGAGAGAAATAGCGGGTGAAACCGCGATATAATCGCGAATGCTGATCAGCGCCTAAGAGGCGGTGAAACGTTAGAGACTTTTGACCCGAATCTCCCGGACGCTCATCGTTCTCTACGACAGCGCCACCCAGGCTTCTATCCGGGGGTGGCGCGTGATTGCGCTCATTCTAGCTTCCGGTGCACTCCGGTTAGCGGACCGCAGAGCGCAGCTTCACAGATGGCTGCGTTGGGCCAAATCCGGAAGTAGCGCTCGAAGCGCTGGATGAGCCGGCACCGCAATCTGTTCTTAGGGGGTTCGGCCATCGGTCCGCCGTGCTCTACCAACCACCACGGCTGCGCCCACTCAAGGATTACCATTTGTCAGATCAATCGCGACTCGCTCGGCGATCGGCCGTCGTCGCGCAGCACGACGTAGATCGCGGGAATGACGAGCACCGTGAGCAGCGTCGAAGACGCAAGGCCGAACAGCAACGAGATGGCGAGACCCTGAAAGATCGGGTCCGAAAGGATAACCGCCGCCCCGATCATGGCCGCGAGCGCCGTCAGCAGGATCGGCTTGAACCGAATTGCGCCGGCCTCCAACAGAACCGTTCTCAGCGGCGCGCCGCTCGGTCGGCGATCCCTGACGAAGTCCACGAGCAGGATCGAGTTGCGCACGATGATGCCGGCGAGCGCGATGAAGCCGATCATCGACGTCGCCGTGAAAGGCGCGTCAAACAGCCAATGCCCGAGCATGATGCCAATAAGGGTCAGCGGAACAGGTGTCAGAATGACGAGCGGGACCGTGAACGAGCGGAACTGCGCAACGACCAGCACGTAGATGCCGAGGAGCGCCACCGCAAAGGCCGCCCCCATGTCGCGAAACGTAACGTAGGTCACCTCCCATTCGCCATCCCAGAGAAGCACGGGCTTCGCTTCGCTCAAGGGCTGGCCGTGTAGGCGCACCTCCGGTTTGGGGAGCGCGCCCCAGTCCTTGTTGTCGAGAAGCTCAGCGACGGCGAGCATGCCGTAGATGGGCGCCTCGAATTCTCCCGCCAACTCCGCCATCACCATCTCGGCGGGGCGGCCGTTGTGACGGAAAATCGGGAATGACGCCTGCTCGCGCTCAACTCTGACAACGTCGCCAAGTTCCACGACCGCGCGTTCTCCCGGCAGCGCATTGGCAGGCACGGGTGTCGACAGGGTCGCCTCCGTGATCGCGAGGTCTTTCTTGGGCAACTGGACGGCGATCTCGACAGGATGTCGGCCGCCCCCCTTGTGCGAGTATCCAACCGGCGTGCCGCCGAGATAGGCCGCGATGGTGTCGTAAACATCGCTCTGCTCGACCTTGTGGAACTCGAGATTGTCCTGGTCGATGGCGAAGCGTAACCGCGGCGCGCGCTTCCGGAAGCTCACGTCGTCGTCGACGATGAATGGAACGGCGCGGAAGATATTGCGCACCTGCCGCGCCACCTCGCGACGCTGATCCGCGTCAGCGCCGTAGATCTCGGCCAGCAGCGTCGCAATGACGGGCGGACCGGGCGGGACCTCGACGACCCTGACCGCAGTCCCTTCCGGCGCCGGGAGACCCTTGAGACGCCGACGCACGTCCAGCGCGATTTCGTGGCTGGTCCGGTTGCGCTCGCTCTTGGGGGCGAGGTTGACCTGCAGATCGCCTTGCTGGGGGCCGTTGCGCAGATAGTAGTGGCGAACAAGGCCGTTGAAATTGAACGGGGCCGCCGTGCCCGCGTACGCCTGGATCGAGGTGAGCTCCTTGAGATCGACGAGCTGGTCGGCTGCGGCAGCCAGCACGCGATCCGTCTCCTCAAGGCTCGCCCCGAGTGGAAGATCGATGACGACCTGGAGTTCCGACTTGTCGTCAAAGGGAAGCAATTTGACGGTGACGGATTTGGTGGCGAACAGTCCCAACGCTAGGAGCGTCGCAAGACCGACCAGCATCAGGAATGTGAGAGCGGTCGCTCGACTGGCGATGATAGGGCGCGCCGTAGCGATGTAGGTGCGCGCGAGCCACCCGTCATGCGTCGCACCGGCATGGCCGCCGCTCCGTCCGCTGAATCGGAGCATCAGCCACGGCGTCACGATCACCGCCACAAAGAAGGACAGCACCATGGCTGCGGACGCGTTCGCCGGAATGGGGCTCATGTAAGGTCCCATGAGCCCAGACACGAACAGCATGGGCAGAAGCGCGGCAACCACGGTGAGCGTTGCAAAGATGGTCGGATTGCCGACCTCGGCCACGGCGTCCACGGCCGCGTCGACGCGGCTTCGCCCGTCACGCATGGTCCAGTGGCGCGCGATGTTCTCGATGACGACGATGGCGTCGTCCACCAAGATGCCGATCGAGAAGATCAGCGCGAACAGGCTCACGCGGTTGATCGTGTAGCCGAAGAGCCAGGAGGCGAACAGCGTGAGCAGGATCGTCGTTGGAATGACGACCAGCACGGTCGCGCCCTCGCGCCAGCCTATGGCGAGACCGACGAGTAGCACGATCGAGAGCGTTGCGAGGCCGAGGTGGAAGAGGAGCTCGTTCGCCTTCTCGTTGGCCGTCTCGCCGTAGTTGCGGGTGACGATCACCTCGACATCATCCGGTACGAGCCTCCCTTGCAGCTCGCGGAGGCGATCGACGATATGTTCAGAGACGACGACCGCGTTGGCGCCGGCGCGCTTGGCGAGAGCAATCGTGACGGCGGGCGCTCGATGGAGGCTTCCGTCAGCCGTCTTGGCAAAGTGCCAAGCTTGCCGCTCGAGCGGCTTGGCGCCGACCACGACATTGGCAACGTCGCGAACATATACGGGGCGCCCATCGCGTGCGGTGAGCAATAGGAGTCCAACGTCGGGGATGCCTTGCAGCGTCTGTCCTGCCACAACGGCCATGCTCTCGTTGCGCTCGCGCACACGGCCCGCGAGGAACGAGCGATTTGCTTCTTTCACCTTGCCGACTAGCTGCGTGAGCGTGATTCCGTAGAGCGAGAGACGCTCCGGAATGGGCTCGATGCGGATCTGATCCGGGCGTCCGCCGACGATATAGGACAAGCCGATATCGTCCAGCTTGGCGAGCTCCACCTGCAGGTTCTCCGCCATGTGGTAGAGCGCATTGTCTTGATAGCGCTCGACGCCGGGCTTAGGCGCAAGCGTCAACGTTACGATCGCAACGTCATCGATTCCACGCCCCACGATAAGCGGCTCGGGAATTCCTAGCGGGATGCGGTCATAGTTGGCACGTACTTTTTCGTGCACGCGCAGGATCGCATCGTCTGCCGGCGTGCCGACATAAAAGCGAGCCGTGACGACGACGCGGTCGTCCTCCGTATTCGAGTAAACGTGTTCGACGCCGTTGATGCTTTTGACGATCGTTTCGAGCGGCTCGGTGACGAGCTTGACCGCGTCCTCCGCCTTGAGGCCATCGGCGGTGACGAAGATGTCGACCATCGGAACGGAGATCTGCGGCTCTTCTTCGCGCGGGAGGGCAGCAAGTGCGATCAGTCCGAGCGCGATGCCCGCCAGCAGGATGAGCGGGGTCAGCGGCGATTGGATGAAATAGCGTGTAAGACGGCCCGACACTCCGAGCCCGGTGCCAGGGGTCATGGCCTCACCAACCTGTCGCCCGCCGCGACCCCGGCCAGAACCTCGACCCTCTCCTGCCCGTCCATCCCTTTGATCTCGCGGCCGGTCTGGACGACCACATCTGCGTACGCGCCGTCGCTCTTTTCAAGTCGCACGTAGTCGAGGCCATAACGCTTGAAGATGTAAGCGCGCGGCACGATGAACGCTTGCCGCTTGCCGGCCGATATCCAGACGAGTAGGCGCTCACCGACGAAATAGCTCCCGAGGTCCGGGACCTCGGCATCCGCTATGACCCGGCCGTTCTGCAGCTCGGGATACACCTGGGAGATGCGTCCCTCCGCGAGAGGCGTGTCATCGGGGCCGAGGCCGCGCGCGCCGACGCGGACCGGATCGCCGATCTTCATGAAGCGGGCGTGCCGCTCGGGAAGCTCGAGACGGAGCAGATACTCATTGGCAGCGATTGTTGCGATGCTTTCGCCCGCGAGCACGACGCTCCCCTCCGTGACGGGGACCTTAAGCACGCGGCCGGAGGTCGGGGCCAGCACCTGCCCCTCCTCGACCTCCGTCTCGATAACGGAGCGCTCCGCGCGGGCCGACTTGAGCTCATTGAGAGCCACGTCGTAGGCCATCTGCGCCTGGTCCACTCGCGATTGCGACGCGACCCCCCGTTCTTTCAGCGTCAGCGAGCGCTTGAGCTCGGTATTGCTCGTCTCGACGCGGGATTCGATCGCCACGATGCGTGCGTCGAGCGCCTTAATCCGGAGCGCGATCTTTGGATCGCCGACGAGAGCCAAGACCTGTCCCTGCTGCAAGGAGTCACCTTCGTCGACCTTCAAGGAGGCGATGGTGCCCGGCGTGCGCACGCGGGCCTGGATCAGGTCCCTGCTGCGCACCGTGGCATAGACGGATTTGAGGTCATCGACCTCCTCGGACGTCACCTCGAACGACGAAGTAGCGTCCAGCGCCACGGCCGCGAAGTCTATCGCGCTGAGGCTCGTGCATAGCACCAACGATGCGACGATGCGCATTGCGCGAGATAGGGTCATTTCACAGACTCCCCAGTTCCTCCGGCCATCGACGGCATCGGGCGGGTGCCAAGGCTCTTGACACTTTATATTAGATACATCTAATTTAGCTGTCATGAATATGCAAGCGCTCAAATCGAGCAGTGGCGAGGCTGCAGCCCTTCTAAAGGCACTCGCCAACAGCCACCGCCTGATGATCCTCTGCGAGCTCAAGAGCGGGGAGCGGTCGGTCTCGGCCCTGGAGAAGGTGGTGCCGCTCACACAATCGGCGCTATCCCAACATCTGTCCAAGCTGCGCGAAGGCGAGCTCGTTGCCACTCGGCGGGAAGCGCAGACCATCTACTATTCCCTGGCAGACGCGCGCGTGGCGCAACTCATCGACGTCCTCCACGAACTCTTCTGCGCTCCGGCGAAAACCAGAACCAAGAGGAGATCGAGATGACCATCGACCGTGCCGTCATGGCCTTTGCAGGATCCATGGTCCTCGTGAGCCTCGTCTTGAGCCAGATCATGAACCCTTACTGGCTGTGGCTTGCTGTATTCGTGGGACTCAATCTGCTGCAGTCCGCGTTTACAGGCTTCTGTCCGCTGGCGATTATCTTAAGGCGCATGGGACTGCGTCCTGGCGCGGCATTCCCATGACGCTACGCAGCGATGGAAGTCAGCGTGCGAGTGTTTCTTAGGATACCCAAATGTCAGTGCTGTGGAGGGTCGCATGGTCCGCGCGAGAAGCATTCGGCTGGCATCCACTAGGAAAAGCGGCGTGATGCGTGTGCGGCTCGCGACAATGCTTGTCGCGCTTGCGATGCTTGCACCGCCAGCACAAGCTGAGGAGCCACCGCCGACCGACGAGGCGCGGCTCGCGACCGCGCGCGCCGCCGTCAAGGGCCTTGGCGAAACGCTCAAGGAGCAGCTCGTCGCTGCGATCAAGGCGGGGGGCCCAATTGCGGCCGTAGCCGTCTGCCGCACAATTGCGCCCGCTATTTCCGAGGACAAATCTCGGACATACGGCATCAAAGTCGGCCGCACGGCTCTCAAGGTGCGCAATCGGGACAATGCGCCGGATGCGTTCGAGCGCCGCGTGCTCGAGGAGTTTGTGCGCCGGATAGACTCCGGCGCCGACCCGGCAGGACTTGAGCATGCGGAGATGGTCACCGAGGGCGGAGAAACGTTGTTCCGCTATATGAAAGCGATCCCGACTGCGGCTGAGCCGTGCCTCGCCTGCCATGGCCCTAGCCTAAAGCCCGAGCTGAGGGCGGAGATCCTGCGGCTCTACCCTGATGACCAAGCGACGGCCTTCAGCGTGGGCGACCTGCGAGGCGCCTTCACCGTCACTCAGAAAGTGAAATGAGCCCCCACGGCCCGTGGCTCTCGGCGATCATGCGCATGCAGCGATGAACCCTATTCGCCAACCCGATGACCGATGGAGAGACCGAAATGCGAAGCCATCTCATCGAAGTCGCTGCCGTGGTCGGCCTTGCGGTTCTGACCCCGACCGGCGCCTGGGCCGAGCCCACTGACATCGTTGTTCGCGTGCTCAGCAAGGATGCCAAGTTTATCGGCACAAGCATGGGTGGCATGCAGGTGACGCTGCGCGATGCCCATACAGGAGAAATTCTCGCCACTGGGCTCACGCGCGGCGGCACCGGTGACACCAAGCGACTGATGCATGAGAGTGCCGGCGCAGTCACCTTGCCGATCCGCAGGCCGCCAAGTTCGAGACGACGTTCGACCTCGTCGAGTCGCGCCTGATCGAAGCTGAGGCCTTCCGGCCGCTGGCCCAGCCGCAGGCGGCGCATCGCATCGTCTCGAGCCAGTGGGAGATACCCGGCCGGGAACTTTCGGGCGGCGACGGCTGGGTGCTCGAGCTGCCGGGTTTCGTCGTCGATGTCCTGGCGCCGCCGGCTCACGTCAAGCTTGCGGACGCGAGCAAGGTCGACGTGGGTGCCAACGTCGCACGCCCTGGTCCTCGAGGGCATGGCGAGTCGGCCTCTTTTGGCCTTGGGCCTTGTCGCGCTTTGGGATCGACCCCGCATTCGGCTCGGGCCCCGTTGCCGCCATCATCCAGGACGCGCTCACGATCCTCGTCCACTTCCTGGCGATGACAAGGCTCTTCCCGGTTTGACGCAGAGGCGCAACGGGGCATCGCCTTCCATGGAGATGTTCGCGGCTTCTAGCCTCCCAACGTCCCGGGCACCTTGCGCGGCAGCTGACGGGTACACTTCTCAATCGTCCACCACTGCCCGGAGGTACATTATGGTTCGGACATCTATGTGGTCGGCGTCCATCGCGTTCCTCGGTCTTTCCAGCGCTTATGCTCATGCGGGCATCATTTGCCACGAGGGGTATCAGGTTGTGCAGGGTCGTGAGATATCGACGCCCTATTGCAATGATAATTACGTGGCCGCTGTCGCACGCAAACATGGGATGGACGTCTCCGATTCGGCGGTAAGGAACAGCCCGAGCGTGAAGGACGAGGTTTGCCGTTGGGCCGGCCACGACCCTCGCATCAAGGAGTACTGCAACTCAGTGGATGGCGCCGATCCCGATCGCTGAGATCGGCGCGCGGCCTTTCCCGCTCGGCCAGCGCACGAGACTGCCAGTCGTTGACTCCGCTCCCGCGCCCACGTGTCTCGGTGAAGCCACCGCGAGGGTGCTTTAGCTCGCTCGCGCGTGACGCGCGCCCCTAGAGGTTCAACTGGTAGGAATGCGGCAGCCAGCGATAGCCCGCTGGGCCCTGCCGCTCCATATAACCCAGCGATGGGAACGGCATGTGGTAGGCGCTGACGGCGATGCGCTCGGTGGCCAGCATGTCGAAGACGCGCTTGCGCGTTGCCGCCCCGGCTTCGGGATCGACATCGAAAATGCAGTGCCAGTCGGGCCGCGCCAGTGAGGCGACCTGATGATGCGCACAGTCGCCCAGGACGAACAGCCGCTTGCCCTCGCTTTCGATGTGAAACGAGAGGTGCCCGGGCGTGTGGCCGAAACTCTCGACGGCACGAATGCCCGGCAGAACGTCGTCGCCCGGTTTCAGGAAGCTCATTTTTCCTGCCAGCGGCACGACATACTCACGGAACAGCGCCGAATATTTCTCCAGGTCGCCGGTGTGTTTGCCCGCAGGCGACCAGAACTCGTACTCGGCAGCGCCGATGACGTAGCGCGCGTTCGGAAAGAGTGGGCGGCCCTTTTCGAAGAGCCCGCCCACATGGTCCGGGTGACCATGCGTCATCACGACGACATCGATGTCCTCCGGCCTGAAGCCTGCTGGTCCGAGCTGCGCGGCGAGCCATCCCCCGGAGGGGCGCGGCACGAAGCCCTTCTCACCATTGCCGGTATCGAAAAGAACGAGCTCGCTGCCGGTGTTGACGATCATCGGCGAGAAGCCCGGCTGGTATTTGTTGGTGGGCAAAAGATTGTCCTGCATCAGCCGACCCACATCCTCCTCGTTGGCATTCTTGCCGATGAGAGGCCACGGACCGTCGATGAAGGCGCCGGCGTCGAGGATCATCGTCGCCTCGAAAGCCCCGAGCTTGAAGCGGTAGCTGGTCGGCTGTGAGATGCCGAGCATGGCGGCGGCAGCCTGCGCCGGTCGAGAGAGACCGCCGGCAAGCAGCGGCGTCGCGGCGAGGGCCGCCGCAGAGGCGACAAGTTGGCGGCGCGTGAGGCTGTTTGCATTTTCGGACATCTTGAGGTCACCTTCTGCCTGTGATTGGAGCTTTGCGGCCATTCGATCGATCGCCAGCCGGCGCTTCGGCTACGCTTGCTGCTCGCAGTGAACGTGCCTGCGCGCGTTGGTGATGCTAGGGATGGGGGAGCTTCGGCGCTTGAACGAACGTGCTACGAAAGCGGCGTCCTCCGGCCCGTCCTCCTTTTGGCACGTGGGTGGAGGCCGCTCCTTATTCGCCGGACCACTGCATCACAACGATCCCCACCGGCATAGCGTGCCCGTGTATCTCGCGGGGTTGTACGGGACTTTCCGACTGCGCATCGGCAGCTCCGGCTGGCTCTCGTGCAGGACGGCCGCCATACCGGCGGGAGTGCCCTATGAGTTCGACATGCGCGGCGAGCCGCTCGCCGTGTTCTATCTCGAGCCGAACGTCGCGGGCATCGACACCCTGACACCACTCGTCGGCGATGGGCGCGAGGTGAACCGCGCCCTCGTCGGACACGGCGGAGAGTTCGTGCTCTTGCGCGACCTCTACGAAGGCCGAGCCAGCCGCCGCTGCATCGGGCCCGCGCTCGAAGACTTGACCGATTTTTCCAGCCGTCGCGCCACGCAGCTCATCGATCCGCGCGTGTCCCGCGTCGTCGAGCGCATGCACACGAACTTTGCCCGCCTCGACCCGGCGGCCGACGTGGCAAGCTCTATCGGCTTGTCGGCCTCGCGCTTCCAGCACCTGTTCACCGAAAACGTCGGCGTTCCGTTCCGGCGCTACCGCGCTTGGCATCGTCTGCGCGCCGCCATTCACGAGATCGTGGGGGGCAGCAGCTTCACAAGCGCGGCGCACGCGGCAGGCTTTGCCGATCAGGCGCATTTTGCCCGCGAGTTCCGCCGCACGTTCGGCGCATCGGCCTCGCGCGGCATCTCCAAGGCCAACTGCGCCTAACCGGTGCAGGCTATTGGAAACGTTCTCTTAAGCTCGTGCGATGAGGTTCGCATCCCGGTGCAGGCAGCGATTGCAGGCACTGTTTCCTGGGGAACAGCGCTGCGCATCGATTTGGTATCGCTTCCTCTGCTGGCTCTTCCGGCGTGTAATCTATGACTAGTCACCAACGAAGGCAGCACCATCGCAACTGCCCGCCTCGCTCGGCTGAGGGACGCATGAACTCGGCGCTTCGCCGTGAAGTCGCATTCCTGAGCGACGGCGTAACCTGCCGCGCCTGGGCTTATGTGCCGGACGAGCGCGTCGCGCGTCCAGCGCCGTGCATCGTGATGGCACACGGGCTCGGCGGCACCCGCGATGCCTCGCTCGAGCCCTATGCCCAGCGCTTCGTGCAGAGTGGCTTTTTCGTTGTGCTGTTCGACTATCGCTATCTCGGCGACAGCGACGGCGAGCCGCGCCAGCTCATCTCCATTGCGCGCCAACTGGAGGACTGGGCGGCGGCCATCGCTTTTGCGCGCAGCATGCCGGGTGTCGATGCCGACCGAATCGCCCTGTGGGGATGTTCTCTGTCCGGCGGGCACGTGCTGGTCGCCGCGGCGCGCGACCACCGCATCGCCGCCATCTCGGCCCAATGTCCGATGCTCGACGCAGCGGCGAGCTCGCGGATGGTCGTGCAGCAGCTGGGCTACAAAACTCTCTTCCGCCTGGCGTCGGCGGCGCTCGCCGATGTGACGCGTGCGGCGATGGGGCAGCCGCCCCACTATGTGCCCCTCGTCGCGCCACCTGGCCAGCTTGCCGCGATGGCGACGGCCGACGCCTACGCAGGCTGCATGGCTATCGTCCCGCCTGACTGGCGCAACGAGGTGGCCGCGCGCCTGTTCCTCAGTCTGCCGCTCTATCGACCCGTCCGCCATGCCCGCAATGTCGAGTGCCCGGCGCTGCTCATTACCTGCGAGAAGGATAGCGTCGTGTCGCCACGCGCGGCGCAGGAGGCGGCCATCCAAATGGGCAGCAAGGCCCGCCTCGTGACGCTGCCCATTGGGCACTTCGATATCTATCTCGGGCAGTGGTTCGAACGTTCGAGTGGCGAGCAGATCGCATTTTTCGAAGACGTACTGCGCCACGGGAAGAGCGCCCGCGACACAATTTGACGGGCGGATTCTTCGACGCTGTTTTTCAATCCATTCAATTTTTCGCGAAAATCGCCGGCGCCAATGATCTTGTTTGCCGAAACGATTTGACTACCTGTAGCGGCAGGCGAAGCCTATGCCCGCCGCGCCCCGGTTATCGGTAGCCGCCGCGCGGCGGCGGAAACGCCTCCAAGCCAGCCACCCTGCGCCTTTCCGCGTGGCGGAGATTCGCAGCCGTCCCTCAACGGGAGACAAACCGCCAGCATCATCGAGACGTTTCCTCACGATCCCCTGAACACGGAGGAAAGCACTCATGGCCAAGGTACTTTGCGTTCTCTACGACGATCCGGTCGACGGCTATCCCAAGACCTACGCCCGCGACGGCATCCCTAAGCTCGACCACTATCCCGGCGGGCAGACGCTTCC
>Ga0299912_10004426_pt1 | contig 11511 bp, 11 predicted proteins | sample RVTome_2_FD_207667 | JGI IMG/M metagenome (GOLD analysis project Ga0299912, IMG submission 207667) | Soil microbial communities from uranium-contaminated site in the Upper Colorado River Basin, Wyoming, United States - RVT95D214 (version 2) ... | reverse complement strand
CATATCGCCCAGGCTGCCCTCCCAGCGGAGCTTGCCGCGCAGGGACCTGGTGCCCTCCTGTTCTCGAAGCCGCACGAGCAGCCGCAAGGCCTCTTCCACGACGGCGCGCTTCGTCTTGAGCCCCGTGACCCTCCTGGCCCGGTCAAGCAGTTCATCGTCCAGTACAATGTTCGTGCGCATCCTTACCTCCAACTTCAATGTGTATAGATTATACCAATGATGTGTATTGGTCAATGGGTCTCGGAACGCCTAGCGGAGACCAAAGCGCCCCGGCACCTTCGCTCGGCTCCGGCGTGTGACCCGGATGGTGCTTGAACATCAGTCAGATCCGTTGTAGAGTTTCAATGTTCAACTCTGCAGGGCCCTGAGGGCTAGCCAAAGGGCCATCACACCTCGGCGAAGGGGGCGCCATCATTACCTCAGGGAACCCCGCCCGTCCTTCGACCAGGACGGGCGGTTGCGTTGCAGCCAAGCATCAGCCGCAGGAAGGCCTGCCGGTCTACGCCTTCTACGGCGGGAGCTACACCGGCTACAACGGCACGACGGATGCCAGTGGCAAGGTGCAGCTCACGCTGCCGCAGGGCGACTACCGCTTCCGAGCCGACCGGAACGGGACCCAGTTCTGGAGCGGGGAGACCGACCACTGCGCCATCGCCGGCTGCACCAGCGTGCTGCTGACGATCCCCGATCCGGTGCTGGTGGTGGTGCAGGACACTGGCGGCGCCCCAAAGGCGGGGCTGCCGGTCTATGTCTTCGACGGTTCGGCCACTGCCGGCGACAAGCGCGGCACGTAGGTATGAGGCTCCCTCAGCCTCAGATGCGCTCCACCCGGACAAGCTCCTTCACGGATTCGAATTCCGGGTCGCCGGTCAGGACGACCGCGTCGAGAGATTGCGCAGCGGCGACCGCGAAGGCATCCGCATAGGCAATCGGGTGGCCGGCCTTGACGTGGGCTGCAGCCAGGACCGCCTCCCTCGAAGCAGGGAGGATCTGGATGGGCATTTGATCGATCAGCCCAAGGGTCTGCTGGGCCTGGGCCAGGCCGCGTTCCCTTTCGACGATGTATGCGATTTCCCCCAGATTGATGAGGGAGAGATACACGCTGGATCGGCCAGCGGACGCATCACCGAGCACTTCCCGAACACGAGGCATTCCCTCTTCCGCAGTCAGGTAGGCCAGGACAGCGAAGCTGTCCAGGACGTACCTGGTCGGCTCAGCTCCCACGCCTTCGTTCCTTCCGGTGCTCTTCCTGGAGCGCCTTCGTCAGAGATCCCCGGCCCTTCAACATTCCCGCTGCGTGGGCCACTGGATCCACCGAGGCTGGCACGAGGGACACGACTCCCCCGTAGTCCACGACGTGCACCCGGTCGCCGGGCTTCAGATTGTATTTCTCGCGCAGCCTGGCGGGGATGACCACCCATCCCTTGCTGGAAATCTTCGCTTCCATCGTCATGGCCTCCGCAGTTATACTTCCTGTTGAGGAAGTATAACACGGCCTGCATTGCTGATGCCCTCCCTTCACGTCACGGAGGCGTAGCGACCGGATGCAGGCTCATAGGCCCTCAAACGCCTTAAATCTTCCCCCACGAAAGGCCAGCTGTGCCGAAGGCATTGACACCTGCGCGAATTGTATAAAACTAGAACGCACGCCGGAGGCCGAAGCTAGGCTTCGGAAGATGGATGCGGCCGAGTGGGCGCGTGGGCAGCGCGCGGGAGTGTCGCATTCCATCTGTAGAGGAGGAGCGATGATCGTTCACCGCCCGAGGTCGCGCGTCGTCAAGCCTCTCGCCCTTGCCGCAGCCTGCCTCACCCTGGCGGCCTGCGCGGGGGCGGCCCCACAGGTGGACAACCTGGTCGTGCTGGACTGGGCCGGCTACGAGCTGCCCGAGTTCTGGGCGCCTTTTGCCGAGGCCTATCCTGACATCTCGGTGGACTATAGCTTCTTCGCCGAGGACGCCGAAGCCTTCGCCAAACTGCAGAGCGGCTTCGAGGCCGACGTGCTGCACCCCTGCAGCAGCTGGTGGGGACTGTACGTCGAGAACGGCCTGGTGCAGCCGATCGATACCTCCAAACTGAGCAACTGGTCCGGGGTGGCCGTCGACCTGGCCAAGCAGGGCCAATTCGACGGAGAGCAGTACTTCATACCCTGGGAATGGGGCTACGAGTCCATCCTGGTGCGCACCGACCTGGTGGAGCAGGTCCCCGATTCGTGGACCGATCTGTGGGATCCGCAGTATGCCGGGCACGTCGCACTGTGGGATTCCGGCGAATCCAACTTCGTGATGACCGCAGTCGCCATGGGCTTCGACCCCTACAACACCACCCCCGAGCAGCGCCAGCAGATCACGCAGCGCCTGGTGGAAATCAAGCCCAACCTGCTCACCTACTGGGTGGACTACTCGGAGATGGCCCAGATGATCGCCGCCGGCGACCTGTGGATGGCCTCCAACGCCTGGCCGGATGCCTACGCCATCCTGCTGAATGAGGAAGTTCCGGTGCAGTACATCGAGCCGGCCGAGGGGCGGCTGGGCTGGGTGTGCGGCTACGCCATCTCCAGCACCGCCCGCGACCTGAACCTGGCACACGCCTTCCTGGATGCCTTGCTGGCCCCCAGTTCGATGGCCTTCCTGACCAACGAATACTACTATGGCGCCGCCAACACCGACTCGGTGGCCGAAGCCGATCCCTACGTGGTCGATCTGCTGGATCTGGACAACCCCGAGGTGCTGAGCCGCACCGTCTTTTACCAGACGCTGACCGAAGAGCAGCGGGACTTCATGACCTCCATCTGGGATGAGGTGAAAGCTGCACCGTAGTCGTCCCGGTACCGGGCACTCTCGCTTCGGGCGCACCGGGGGATCCTAGCATGGAACAGCGTCAGCGGATCGCGCTGCTGCTCGGCCCGCCCGGTCTGTGGTTGACTGTCTTCTTTCTGGTCCCGCTGGGGGTCATGGCCGTCTTCAGCTTCCGGGCCGGCAGCTTCGGGGCGGAACGCGAACTCTTCACCCTGGACAACTACCGCCAATTCCTGCACGACGCCGGAGCCCAGCGCTTGTTGTGGCGCTCCACCGGCATGGCCTTCCTGACGGCCGCGTTTTGCATACTGCTGGCCTACCCGCTGGCCTACTTCCTCTCGTTCCAGGCAGGCACCAACCGGCTCACCCTGCTCACGGTGCTGATCGTTCCGGCCTGGACCAGCTTTCTGCTGCGCATTCTGGCCTGGAAGGTCATCCTGGGATCCACTGGAGCTCTCAACAGCCTGCTGCTGTGGTCGGGGCTGATCAAGGAAACTGCGCCCATCTTGCTGTTCAGCCGCGAGGCGGTGATCGTGGCCCTGGTCTACGTGTGGCTGCCGTTCGTAGCCTTGCCGATCTTTGCCGGGCTGGAGCGGATCGACCGGCGGCTGTTGGAGGCGGCCGAGGATCTGGGCTGCCGCCCCTGGCAGTCTTTTCTGCGCATCACCCTGCCGCTCAGCCTGCCGGGGGTCCTGGCCGGGTTCCTCTCGGTCTTCATCCCCACCCTGGGAGAGTACGTCACCCCGCTGCTGGTGGGAGGGGTGAACGGGATCATGTACGGCAACCTGATCCAGGACCAATTCACCCGCGCCCTCAACTGGCCCCTGGGTTCGGTGCTCAGCCTGGTGATGCTGTTTCTGGTGGTGCTTTTCACCCTGGGCTTCGGGCGCCGGGTCCGGATCTCGGATCTGGCGGGGGTGTGAGGTGAGGCTTTCGCGGCTGGTCTCGCCAGGCTGGTGGTACACGGGAGTGATTGCCGGCTTCCTGTACCTGCCTATTCTGGTGCTGGTGCTGTTCTCTTTCAACGACTCGCTCACCCTGGTCTTCCCCCTCAAGGGGTTCACCCTACGCTGGTATGGTGAGCTGTTCGACTCGCCCGAGCTGCTGAGTGCGCTGCGCAACAGCCTGTGGGTGGGGCTGGCGTCCTCCCTGGTGGCGACGGCGCTGGGGACCGCCGCCGGGTTGGCGATCACCCGCTTCCGTTTTCGGCTGCGCGGGCCGTTCCTGGCGGTGGCCACCATCCCGCTGGTGATCCCCTCCTGCGTGCTGGGGGTGGCGCTGCTGCTGGTCTTCGCCGAGCTCGGGATGCCGCTCTCGCTGTGGGCGGTGGGCATCGGCCACACCATCATCAACATCCCCTACGTCATGTTGATCGTCACCGCCCGGCTGGTGGGGTTCTCCGACCACATCGAAGAGGCGGCCATGGACCTGGGGGCCAGCTACTGGGAGACGCTGCTGCGGGTCACGCTGCCCATTTCCGCCCCGGCGCTGCTGGCCGCCTTCCTCTCCTCCTTCACTACCTCCTTCGATGAATTCGCGGTGGCCTTCTTCCTGATCGGCACCGATGCCACGCTACCGGTGTATCTCTACTCTCAATTGCGCTTCCCCAGCCGGTTGCCGCTGGTGGTCACCCTGACCTCGCTGATCATGCTGGCCTCGGTGCTGCTGGTGTTCTTCGCCGGGCGGCTGCAAGGGCTAGGGCGCCAGGCGCGAAGGGCATTGCCATGAGCCAATGGGCCGTCGAGCTGCTGGAGGTGGCCAAGTTCTTCCCGGGCCGGGAGGGGGAAGGCGGAACTTCCGCCGTTCGCGGGGTCAACCTGAACATCCGGACCGGGGAGTTCTTCACCCTGCTGGGGCCGAGCGGATGCGGCAAGACCACCACCCTGCGCATGATCGCCGGTTTCGAGCAGCCCACCTCCGGCGAGATCCGCATCATGGGCCAATCGATGCAGCATGTGCCCCCCTACCGGCGCCCGGTCAACCTGGTCTTCCAGGACTATGCACTGTTCCCCCACATGAGCGTGGCCCAAAACGTCGGCTTCGCCCTGCAGATCCGCGGCGTGCCCAGGCGGGAGCGGGAGCGGAGGGTGGAGGAGACTCTGGAGCTGGTGCGCCTGCCGGAGGTCGGGGGTCGCAAGCCGGGCCAACTCTCAGGCGGTCAGCAGCAGCGGGTGGCGCTGGCGCGGGCTCTGATCAACCGGCCGGCGGTGCTGCTGCTGGACGAGCCGCTGGGCGCCCTCGACCTCAAGCTGCGTAAGGCCATGCAGTTGGAGCTCAAGCAGCTGCAGTCCCAGGTCGGCTGCACCTTCCTGTACGTCACCCACGACCAGGAAGAGGCGCTTATCATGTCCGACCGGGTGGCGGTGATGAACCAGGGGCAGGTGCTGCAGGTCGCCGATCCCAGCACAATCTATGAACGGCCGGCCTCGCGCTTCGTGGCGGATTTCATCGGCGAGACCAATTTCCTGCCGGGTGAGGTGCTGGGGATCCAGGACGGAACGGTGACGCTGCTGGCCCTCGGCCACAAGATGAAGGCCCAGTGGGTGGATGGCCAGGCCAGCCGGGGCGAACGGGTCATCCTGGCGGTGCGCCCGGAGAAGATCAAGTTGTCGCCCAACGGCACGCTGCGGGCGGGCTACCTACCGGGGGAGGCCCTGGAGGTCAGCTATCTTGGAACCGACACCCTCTACCAGGTTGTGCTGCAGTCCGGCGAGCGGGTGGTGGTGCGAGTGCAGAACGCGGGTGGCCGAGGCATCCCCCATTTCCGCCGCGGGGATCACGTCCAACTGCACTGGGATTCGAGGGACGCGTTGGCTCTGCCCGACTAGAATCCCTCCCCATCGCTCTTTTTGCGCATAGCCAAAGGGGAAAACGACGGAGCCATGCCCGTCTTGGGCTGGATAGGCCTGGCGGCGGGCTTCCCTAACACGCCCTCTCCGGGCTATAATTCGGGCACGCAAAGAGCACCGCAGGGCTCGAAGCACTAAGCCGCTCTCCTGCTTTGAAGTGCCTGCTAGGCCGACGTGGCCCTCCGGCCCGTACCGTCGGCAGCCCTCCGGCCCCCATGCCGGGGCGGTGCACTACAGCCAGCCAGCACAGGCAGTGCTATGTCTACCGCGACAGCCGTACGGTTAATACGCGCACGCGGCGGCCCCCGCGAGATGGGCCGCCAGATCGGCGAAGCCGCCGCTCCCGCCATCCGACTCATGCAGGAGAACTACCGCGAGCTGCTGCGCAGCAGCCGCGAGCGGCTCAAGCTGCGCTGGGAGGGTGCGAGGCTGCAGGCGCGCAAATACCATCCCTACGCCGCCGAAGGCGCCCGGCCCTACCTGGAGGAGTTGGAGGGCATAGCGGAAGGCGCCGACATGCCGCTGGATGACCTGATGGTGCTCAACTGCATCGAGGGCATCGCCGGGGACGCACTGCATCTGAAGTGCACCAGCTTCGCCGTGAGCGCCGAGCTCACCGCCGAGGGGCATGTGCTGGTGGGTCACAACGAGGACTGGTGGCCGGAGGACCAGGACACCGTCTACCTGGTGCACGCCACCCCCGAGAACGAGCCGGCCTACCTGGCCTTCACCTACGGGGGACTGCTGCCCAATATCGGCTTCAACGCCGCCGGCATCGCCCAGTGCTGCGACTCGGTCTACCCCAATGACACCCGGGTGGGAGTGCCGCGGGTGTTCGTGGCCCGCTCGGTGCTGGGCGCCGGACGGATTTCCGAAGCGCTGGAGCGGGCTGTGCCTCCCAAGCGCGCCGCCGGCTACAACCACCTCATCGCCGACCGCAGCGGCGAGCTCTACAATCTGGAGGCCTCCGCCAAGCGCTTCGCGCTGCGCTATGGGACGGCCGGCGCCATCGTGCATACCAATCACTACCTGGACCCCGAGATGCAGCGCCTGGAGGAGGACTCGGAGAGCCTGTTCCCCTCCCGGGTGCGCTATCACCGGGCCGAGCGGCTGCTGGCCTCGCTTCGGCCGCACAGTCCGGAGACCTTCAAGACCATCCTGGCCGATCACGTCAACCAGCCCCGCAGCATCTGCTGCCACTGCAGTGAACAGGACACTCCGCTGGACCGGTCCCAGACCATCGCCTCGGTGGTGATGGATCTGACCGCCTTGACGATGGCCGTGGCTGTAGGCAATCCATGCACCACGCCCTTCGAGACGTTCGCTTTGGAGCCCTGACCCATGCCCGCCGATCTGAAAGACCTGCTCACCGAGAAATACCTGCGCCGCGGCTGGCCGGCGCAGCCGCGGCCCGATCTCACACCGCCCGAAGGCTGGAGCCACTCGCTGCTGGTGTCCATCAGCCGGCCGCGCAGTGCCAGTCTGTCGGCCGACGGCTCCGCCATCGCCTTCTTCTGGGACCGGGAGGAGTCGTCGGACCTGTACCGCATGCCCAGCTCCGGCGGCTGGCCGCAGCGGCTGACCTTCGACCGGCCTCCTATCTCATACTGGATGGATGATCCGCCCCAGTGGTCCCCCGACGGCCAGTGGCTGGCCTTCACCCAGGAGGATCACGTCTGGGTGGTGCCCGTCGAAGGCGGCCAACCTGTCCGCATCAGCGACTTCACCACGAACGCCGGCACCCCGCGCTGGCTGCCCGACAGCCAGCGTCTGCTGGCCACCGTGCGGCGAAACGGCTACAGCCGGATCATGCTGACCGACCGGGAGGGGGCCTGGCCGAAGTTGGTCAGCCAGGGGCCCGGCCACGATCGGGGAGCCAAGCCCAGCCCCGACGGGCGCCGCGCCGTCTACCTGCACACTCCCCCGAACGACCTCAACGCCTCCGAGCTGATGCTGTCGGAACTGGAGTGCGGCGAGGTTCGAAGGCTTGCCGGCGTGCCGGGCCGGATGCTGCTGGCGCCGACCTGGTCGCCCGACGGCCGCCTGATCGCCTTCGTTTGGGAGCGTCCGGGATTCCACGAGCTCTTCCTCGTGGATCCCCAGTCCGGTGACGCGCGTCAGCTCACTCACCTCGGTCAAGACGTGTCCGGGCTGACCTGGTCGGCGGACGGCTCGCGGATCCTGTGCACCGTCAACCGCGGTGGCGCCTTGGATCTGGCCAGCGTCGCGGTCGAGTCAGGGCAGGTCAGCGTGCTGCGTCGCCTGGAAGGCGTGCACAGCCTGCCGCGCGCCCATCCCGACGGCCGATCAGTCATTTTCAGCTTTGAGTCTTCGACCCACCCGGCCGACATCTTCCGGATGGACATCGAGAGCGGCCATACCCAGCAGCTCACCTTCAGCTCGCCGCCGGCGCTGTGCCGCGTACCGCTGGTCGAGCCGGAGCGGGTGACCTATCCCAGCAGTGACGGCCTGCAGGTCCCGGCGCTGCTCTTCCGCCCGGTCCGGCCCAACGGCGCGGCGGTGGTGCAGCCTCACGGGGGACCCACCAGCCAGTTCATGAAGGAGTTCTGGCCCGGGACCCAGTACTTCCTGGCCAAGGGCTACACCTGGCTGGCACCGGACTTTCGGGGCAGCAGCGGCTACGGCGTGGAGTTCGAGCGGCTCAATCACGGGACCTGGGGTGTGGGCGACACCCAGGACTGCCTGGCCGGCGCGGACTACTTGGCCGGCCTGGAGGGCGTGCAGCCCGGCCGCATCGCCATCTTCGGGGCCAGCTATGGCGCCTACCTGGTGTACTGCTCCCTGGCCCGCGATCCGCAGCACCGATTTGCCTGCGGCGTGGCCAAGTACGGCGACATCAATATCCAGACCTCCTGGGCGCAGGTCTCCCGCTCGGTGCGCGAAGATCAGGAACGCATGATGTCCACCCCGTCGGCCAGCCGGGAAGCCTATCGGGCCGGCTCTCCGATCTGGGATGTGGAGAACATCCGGAAGCCGCTGTTGATCGTGCACGGCTTGGAGGACCGGACCGTGCATCCCTACCAATCCGAGGAACTGGTGGAAGCCCTGGACCGAGCCGGTAAGACCTACGAGTACAAAACCTACGCCGATGAGGGCCACGGCATCCACTGGCTGGCCAACCAGCTGGATTTCCATCGCCGGCTGGAGATCTTCCTGGACTGGTACCTGATGTGAAGCCCGGACAACCCCGCCTGGTCCACTACGGCGACCTCACCTGGCCGGAGGTGGCCGAGCTGCCCCGCGACCTGGCGCTGGTGCTTCCGTTGGGATCGGGCTACGACCTGGCCCGGGTGGCGCAGGAGCTGGGAGTAGGGGACCTATGCCTGCTGCCTCGGATCCCCTATGGGTGGGACGGCAGCTTGGTGCCGCTCGAGCCGGAGCTCTTTGGGCGGGTCATCCAGGGAATCCTGAGCGCTCCGCTGGAAGAGGGCTTCCGCCGTCTGGTGATTCTGGCCCCGCGGGGCGTGGAGCTGGGGGAGGTCGGCGCAGAGGTGCTGGCCCTGCCATCGGACCTGGCCGGCGGAGACCTGCCGCCGCCCCCCGAGCTGACCCCCCAGCGGGTGGTTCTAGTGCCGGTCGGGCACACCGAGCAGCATGCTCTGCACCTGCCCATGAGCACCGATACGCTGATCATCCAAGCCATCGCCCTCGGGGCAGCCTCCGGCGCGCCGGATCGGGTGGAGACACTGCCGGTCTTTCCCTACGGCGCCAGCACCCATCGCCGGACCTTCGCCGGCACCTTCAATATGGGTGGGCGGACTTTCGAAGACTTCATGCTGGGGGTGGTCCATGCGCTGGTGAGCGCCGGGGCGGACCGGATCTATCTGCTCAGCGGTCATGGGGGCAATATGTCCTTCCTGGTGAACGCGGTGAAATATGCCGGGGAGCGTCACCCGCAGGCCTTCACCGCCACCGCCTTCCTGCACACCTCCGGCCGCATCGGCGCTCAGGCGCTGGAGCAGTACAGGCGTTCCGGCCGCGGCGGCATGGGTCACGCCTGCGAGCTGGAGACCTCTATGCTGCTCCACCTGCGGCCGGACCTGTGCCGCATGGACCGGGCCGTGGACGAGATCGACTTCATCGCCACCCCCTCCTACTACATGGACTGGATCGAGGCCGGCGAGCTGATCGCCAACCCGCCCTGGACCGACGACACCCAGACCGGCGCCTACGGTGCCGGCAGCCTGGCGACCGCCGAAAACGGGGCCCGCTGGCTGCAGGCAGCGATCCGGGAGAAGATTTCCCATGTGGAGGAGATCCACGAGCAGCAAGACCGCCGCCAGGCGCGCCGCGCCTCCCGGCGTCTCCCCGGCTGATCGCACCTCCCAAGAAATATCGTCCTCAGGCGGAGGGGAGTGTCTTCGGCTCCACTTCGTGGCAGGCCACCCAGTGTCCCGGGCCCACCTGGCGCCATTCGGGGACCAGCCTGGCGCAGTGTTCCTTGGCGATGGGGCAGCGCGGGTGAAAGCGGCAGCCGCTGGGTGTGTTGATCGGGCTGGGTACGTCGCCGCTCAGGATGGTGCGCCGGCGCTTGCGGTCCAGCTCCGGGTCGGGGATGGGGACGGCCGAGAGCAGCGCCTGGGTGTAGGGGTGCAGCGGGTTCTCGTAGAGCTCATCCCGGCCCGCCAGCTCCACCATGATCCCCAGGTACATCACCGCCACCCGGTCGCACAGGTGCCGGACCATGGCCAGGTCGTGGGCGATGAACAGATAGGTCAGCCCCAGCCGGTCCTGTAGATCCTCCAGCAGGTTGACGATCTGGGCCTGGATGGACACGTCCAGGGCTGAGATGGGTTCATCGCACACCACGAAGGCCGGCTCGGAGGCCAGCGCCCGGGCGATCCCGATCCGCTGCCGCTGGCCGCCGGAGAACTCGTGGGGGAATCGATTAACGTAGCGCGGGCTCAGCCCGACCAGGGCCAATAGCTCCTTCACCCGCTCGGTCCGGGCCGACCCGCGCGGCCGCAGCTGATGAACGCGCAGCGGCTCGCTCACGATGGAGCCCACCGTCCAGCGCGGGTTCAGCGAGGCGTACGGGTCCTGGAAGATCATCTGGGTGCGGCGGCGCAGCCTGCGCATGGCCTCACCCTCCGCCTCCCGGACGCCCACCCCTTCGATCCAGACCTCTCCGTCGCTGGGTGGATACAGGCCCAGAATGGTGCGGCCGGCGGTGGTCTTGCCGCAGCCGCTCTCACCCACCAGGCCCAGGGTCTCACCCGGGGCAATATCGAACGAGATGCCATCCACCGCCCGCACATGGCCCACGGTGCGCTGAACGATCACGCCGCGTTGGATGGGGAAGTGCTTCTTGAGGCCCTTCACCCGAACCAGCGGGTCCGCGCTCACACTCATCGGCGCTGGCCCGTTTCCACGTTCGCCCAGCAGGCCAGCTTGCGACCCGGCTCGATCTGCACCAGGGGCGGGTTTTCGGTGCGGCAGCGATCCATGACGAAGTCACAGCGTGGAGCGAAGGGACAGCCGTGCGCCGCGGCCAGCAGGTTGGGCGGCGAGCCCGGAATGGGTTTCAGCCGGCTGCTGCGCGGCCGGTCGACCCGCGGCAGCGCCGCCAGCAGCGCCAGGGTGTAGGGGTGCCATGGCCGGGCGAAGAGCTCGTGCACCGGCGCCTCCTCCACCAGATAGCCGGCGTACATCACCAGCACCCGGTCCGCCAATCCGGCCACCACCCCCAGATCGTGGGTGATCCAAATGATGGCCATCCCCAGCCGTTCCCGCAACTGCAGGGCCAGCTCGACGATCTGGGCCTGGATGGTGACGTCCAGGGCGGTGGTGGGTTCATCGGCGATGAGCAGCTTGGGACTGCAGGCCAGCGCCATGGCGATCATCGC
>Ga0299912_10004424_pt1 | contig 11511 bp, 13 predicted proteins | sample RVTome_2_FD_207667 | JGI IMG/M metagenome (GOLD analysis project Ga0299912, IMG submission 207667) | Soil microbial communities from uranium-contaminated site in the Upper Colorado River Basin, Wyoming, United States - RVT95D214 (version 2) ... | reverse complement strand
AAACAGGCGGATACGGTTGTCAGGCAGTATCTCCAGCCACAGCAAGGGATTCATGTCATGGCCAGGCATTTCCATATCTGTTGCAATAAGCTCGGCTAACTTCTGGCGCCCGATGGGCAGGCCGATGGGTATACCGAGAGCGAGGGCGGCGCCAGTGACGGCCATACCGATCAGGAAACCTCTTCGGCTGATCTGCCATTTGTGCTCTGACTTGTCTTGACCTTCGTTGGTTTGATGCACGTCCACGCCGCTCATGATTTCCACCTGCTCTTTGCCATGTCTTTAGCGGCCTTGGCCACTGCCCGCTTGATGCGTCCGTAGGTTCCACAACGACAATAATTGTTACTCATTGTAGACACAATTGACTCCTCAGTCGGGCTGGGATTCGCCTCGAGAAAGGCCGTTGCCCTCATGATCTGCCCACTCATACACCATCCGCATTGTGGCACTTGCTCATCCAGAAATGCCTGCTGTACTGGATGCAACGATCCGTCGCTGGCAGCCAAACCCTCAATTGTGCGGATGGCTCTGCCCTTAACCTCGGAGATCATGGTGATGCAAGAACGAGTAGCCATACCATCAACATGAACTTCGCAACTGCCACACTCCCCTATGCCGCAGGAATATTTGGTGCCAGTCAGACCCAACTCGTCGCGCAGGATCCAGAGTAGAGGACGATCTGGCTTGTCGGCCACATGGTAGGTCTTTCCGTTAATCATGAGTTTCATGAATACCTCCATCTCTTCAGTTTTGTGCGCATAGGCAGCTCTGCATTACTAAATCACACCCATCATTTTAGCTATACCCAGGCCTAAAAATATTCCTGCAATAACACCTGCAAAAATGCCTAAAATAAGACCTACCCCTACACTCAAAACTGATTTTACAAACCCCATGGCTTTTGCCATTGCGTTATCTCCTCGTATAGAGAATCTTCACCTCACCATCCTCGATTGGAATTGTTATATTGCAAGACCTGGCCCTCTTGCGACTTTAGCTTTCGTAGACCTCCCGCTTCTCGTATTCGGATATTTCATTTCTCTATCCAGTTGTTGGGCTGTTCTAAGATGTTATTCTGAGGCGTTAGCCGGAGAATCTCAAGGTTGCGACAACACCCCCTGTGCCCCGATTTTTAACCATCCAATGAGCAATTTATTTTATCCAATCGGTTCTTGGCATCGGGAGCGTTGCTGAAAATGAAATTAAGTTTATGGCAGGGGTATTCACCGCAATATCCACAATTCTTTAAGCCTTTTTCTTTTCCGCACTTTCTTATCTCACAGACATTGCAGTAATTGAAAACAAGCCCTCCAATAGATTGACATCCATCACAATTAATATCTTCAGGTTTGATCTCTACTTTAAATAGCCTGGACCATTCTTGAGCAACTTCAGCTCTTTTTTGATCATCGTTATCTTGGGTCGCTAAAAATGCCCCACATTCATGACAATCCAACCCACAAACCGCAATCATTTCTTTCAAATCTGTTCTCCTTATCTGACAGCTTTTCTTTCAAATTTGTCCAAAGTCAAGGGCTGTCCCTGTCTGCTTCATTGATCGTCAGAGGCCTTGGATTTTGAGGATTTCTTCTTCACCTAAATTTTTGTCATTAATGCTAAAAAGGTTGAAGGGTCCAGGATCCTGATTCCACGAAAGGTTCTCAAGTCCTTGAGATGGCGGTCGCCGGAAACAATAAAGTCTGCATTTCCTTCGATGGCGGCAGACAGGTAATTATTGTCCGCTGGATCCTCTTTGATCTCTTGGATCTCTGTTGTTCCTGGGACAATAAAACTCACACGGGTTGTTCTCTTAACAAATTCGTCAATCTCTTTTGACGTACGGCGGTGGAGCTTCCGGAGTTTGGCGTACAAGAGGACAGTCTTGACTTCTGAAAGGATGTCCTTTGATGAAATGAGTGTTACTTTACCCTCTTTTGCTAATTGAAAAACTTTAGCCGGGTTAGAATGAGATTTCAGTACCGTGCTAACAAAAATGTTGGCGTCCAAAACGACTCTGATCATCGTTTTTTGGGTCTTGGCTTTCTATAGGCGCGTACCGCTTCATCAACGAGTCTGTCTACGATTTCGTAATTTTCCTCTTTAATGTTGGCGCTCATTGCGCTTACACTTTCAAAGAATTCATCCCATTCTTGCTGAAGCGACTGGTATTTTTCTATAGGAATCACTGCCACAAGAGGTTTCCCTGCCCGCTCAATAATATAATCGTCTCCCTTGATCGCCACCTCATTCATCACCTGACCAAGATTTTGCCTGGCTTTAAGAGCTGAAATTGTTTTGAACATCTTAGTCACTCCTTATATCAATTATTATAATTGATCTAATTATATTATGTTGAAAAACACTGTCAATAGATGAATTGTCCTAAAACCCCTCTTTGCCAAAGAGGGGAATTCCTCCCTTTTCCCACCCCCAAACTGTCTTTCATATGCATAGCAATCCAACCCACAAACCGCGATCATCTCATTCAACCTGTTTCCCTATAATGTTATATTGCAAAACCTGATCCTCTTGCCTCTCAGGCCATTGTGGACAGAAATAGTGGTCACAACATCTTGTACCCCCAGTTCTCTATAAGTTCGCTGTAGAGCTGTCGTAATGACTTTAAATGGTCTAACGTAATGCTTTTCCGTATCTCTCCACCTAGTCCTTATCCAAGAGGACGTTGTCCTTGGGTTGTTTACCAGTAACGGGAGTCTCAATACTCATTCAGGGATAGTCCACGATGTCGAGAATGTCATCACCTAATGCACAGAATATATAGAGGGTTGGTATATGTCAACATAAAAAAATCGCATAGCGTTAGTCGTAGAGCGCAACGAGTATGGGAAATTCAAAGACCGCAGAGGGCATAGAGCATGTCGTGATTCTAAGACCTAAAGTCGTAAGGCGTGAGGAGTAAGTAATTATTGAAAAATCCCTCCCCACCTCCCTCCTTCGACGAGCTCAGGATGGTGAGCATGCCGAACCATTTGGCAAAGGGAGGAGTCCCGCGTTTCGCGGGATTCCCCCTTTTGACAAGACTGGAGGAAGGAAGACTCAGCCATTTACCATCAGTGCTTGATTTACGGAGGAAGATGAAATTTCAGATCTGAAATTGGATAGTGCCTTCTGTTATAAGTAACAAGAATTAAGTTGTGCAATACGCAGGTACTGGCAATGATGGCGTCTGGTATATCAAGCGTTATCCCTTGCCCCTTACTCTCGCGAATCAAATGGGCAGCCTTGCCCGCAATCTCACTATTCACATCAAAAACTCTCAGGGACTTCAGAAACCGATCGGTTTTTCCCTCCTCGCCTTTCTTTACTCCCAATTGAACTTCCAGAACGGAGAGGGCCGAGCATCCCGGCAATCCCAATCTCTGCAAGTCCCTTAGCATTTCAGTAACTTCCTTTCGGCCTCTCAGGTGCCAGATGATAACATCAGAATCTAAAAGGTATTCACTCATTGATGATCCTTTTCAATCTCCTCCGATAAGAGATCCTTTTTTCTCTAAGATATTGTTCCATATCCTGCTCTGTTCTCAATTGACCATGATGCTTGTCGGTCCATGCGCCTTTGGTTTCATCCAGGGTTTTTAGAAACCGCTCCTTTTCCAACTTTTCCTGAGTCGCTTTGACAATAAAAAGGCTTCTTTTCCTCTTCCCGGCAATTTGATCCACCTCCTCCAGGATGTTCTGAGGGAAAACAAGATGAGCTTTTGTCTTCATGTGTGTTCTCCTTAAATGGAACTAATCTGGTACATATAAAGTATACCTTTATGTGGCACTTTGTCAAGGAGGATGAACTGCGATCCTCAATTCCGGTCAGATGGCGATGAGGAATGCAAAATTCAATGCTAATGGCTTACCCAAAAGCGGGGGAAGACTGGCAGGGTGTAGTAGATGAAAGAGCCAAACGATTGACGCACCTGAAGGGAAAGGTCGTGTCAAGGAGGGTCTATATGATACCCCTGAGGCGGGGATCTAAGGCATCCCTCAATCCGTCACCGACCATGTTGAACGCCAAGACCACTATCATGACCGCAAGACCTGGTGCAAAAGACAACACAGGGTAGGTGGTGAGGTAGCGGTAACCATCATACACCATGGCGCCCCATGCAGCCGCCGGTGGTGCTATACCGAGACCCAAGAAACTTAGGCTTGCCTCCATTAGAATTGCTCCACCGATCGTCAATGTTACTTGGACGATTAAAGAAGAAAGGCAATTGGGCAACACGTGTCGGAACATGGCACGAACGCTGCTTGCCCCCGCAGCCCGCACTGCGAGTACATATTCGTTCTCCCTAATTGAGAGGGTTAGCCCGCAAACCAATCTTGAAAAAACAGGCATAAGGCTGAAGCCGACGGCAAGCATTACGTTCTTGATGCCGGTCCCGAGCAACGCTGCCAAAACAAGGGCAAATAGCAATGGAGGTACGGCCATAAGGGCGTCCGTCAAACGCATTATTATGATATTTATCCATCCACCAAAGAACCCGGCTATAAGCCCCAGAACACTGCCAATAACTGCGCCAATCATTACGGCGACAATGCCGACTGCCAGTGTGATACGTGCACCATAAATCAATCGACTTAGCGTATCCCTGCCAAGAGAGTCGGTGCCTAACAGGTGCTTCGAGCTTGGTTTGGAAAGTACGTTGCGCAAGTTTTGATTATAGGGATCATAGGGAGCAAACATAGGACCGAAGGCTGACGTCAGTAGAAACAGCAGCATGGCTATTACACCAAGGGTGACAGGCCCGCGCTTCAAAAACACACGACTGAACCGACGAATTCCCTTCCCCTGAAGGAAAGATATTGATGATATCGGCGATTCGGCTTTTCTAATCATAGCGGGTCCTTGGATCAAGCCAGCCATACAGCAGGTCAACAGTAAGATTGATAATTACCACAATCGCAGCCACTAAAAGTATTATCCCCTGAACTACTGGGTAGTCCTGGGATACAGCGCTGTCGACTGCGAGCCTGCCAATACCGGGGATATTGAACACGATCTCTATGACCACCGAGCCACCGACCACGTAGCGGAGTATGATACCCAGAATCGTTACTACCGGTATTAAAGCATTCTTGATGGCGTGTCTCATGATGATGATGCCTTCCCTCAAACCCTTAGCCCAGGCAGTTCGAATATAATCCTGACATATGACTTCGAGCATGCTTGACCGTGTTTGCCGGGCTATCGAAGCAACCGGGAAAACGGCAAGGCACAGAATTGGCATCAAAGATTGCCTCAGGCTCATCCAGAAATCACTCAAGGGTGAAGTATAACCAGAAACTGGTAGCACCTTAAGATGAACGCCGAAAAGATAGATGAGCAGTGCAGCAAACCAGAAGGGCGGAGCAGCGATACCTAAATTTGCTAACAGAGTAACGAAAGCGTCTATCCAACTTCCCCGCCTTATTGCGCTCGCTATGCCAAGAATGAATCCAATGAGAGATCCTAGGATAAAAGCAGTGAGGCCGAGATGGAGTGTTATGGGCAGTCGACGAAATATCTCATGTTTTACATTATCCCGATGGATAATGGAGGTTCCGAGGTCACCCTTGAGAAGCTGGCCCAACCATGTCACATACTGGATAAGAAGCGGTTTGTCGAGACCAAATTCATGCCGAAGTTTGGCAACTCTTTCCTCGGAGGCCTGGGCCAATTCGTCACCAGTGATCAGCATGAGGACGGGATCACCTGGCAGCAAGCGCATTACCAAGAAAATGACAAGGCTGAGAATAAAGATGAGTAGAACTGCGTGCAGCAAACGGCGGATAATGTAGGTAGTCATTGCACCCAGTTAACAATATGCCAATAATGGCCAACGGTGACTCAAGAGGAACGTATGCTTCGAGTCAAGTCCAACCTGCAGAATGCAAGGTAGGCGTCCTTGGAAGCTCCCCATCTCACACAGGGATGGGGAGCCTGCCAAGAACACGACCCAGTCATTCCCCAATTATTTACTCAACCAGGCAGTAGCCGGAGTCCACCACGGCCAAGAAGCCAATTGCATATGGCCAGTATCATGTACCTTCTGTCCGGTCATGTAGTCTCGTGTATGCGTATAAACCGGGATAATGGTCAGGTCTTCAGAGAGCAATCTGTTCAGGTTTTGCATCTTCTTCACATCCGGCACAGGGGTTGCTGTTGACTCGGCAAAAAGTCTATCCAAGTCTTTGGGCCTTTTCGTACTGACAAAGCCTTCGGCGCCATAGAGAAAGAAACCGAGAAGGTGATTGTAACTGGCAAAGAAACCCCACGGTTGGATCATTAGACCTCGCCAGCCTTTGGTTTGATATTGCCGATATCGGCTCATCTCGGGAATTTCAACTTCTGCCTCAATGCCGATGTCGGCTAAGAAACGTTGAATGGCCACTGCTGCGTCCCTATCAACCACGGTGGGCATTGGAATAAGCTTGGTCTTGAAGCCATTCGGATAACCGGCTTTTACCAGGAGTTGCTTGGCCCTGGCCGGGTCGTACCTCTGGCCCTGGTAATCCTTCAAATATGCCGCTTGCTCGGAATAGGCCGCCTGATTGGCCGCTTGCCAAGTGCCGAAACCTCTGGCTTTGGCTATTGCCTCTCGATCAATAGCATATGACACTGCTTCACGGACCTGTTGATCTGCGAAAGGAGAATCCTGGTTCGCGCTGTCGGGCCAGAGCATTACGACGCCATTATCCGCGGAAACGTTTTTGAAGCCCTTTGATTTCAGTTCTGCTATCAACTCACCCCCATTTTCGCCTAATATGTCTATCTCATTGGCAAGCAGGGCTGCCTTCATGGTCTGCGGATCTCTCATATAGCGAAGTTCGATGCCGTCCAGGTATGGCTTGCCCTTGTCCCAGTAATCATTGAATTTCTTATACTTTGCAGCCACATCACGCTCGTAACTGACAAATTCAAAAGGACCGGTTCCTACCGGATGCCACCTGGCCCGATCGATGCCGTTCTTTTGCAGTGCTGTTGGCGATATCATTGTACCCATAGTGCCTGCCAACGGGACAAACATTCGGTTATCATACATCTTCAGGTTAATCCTCACTATATAATTGTCTACCGCTTCCACGGAGGCCCATGTCATGGTGTGTCCTAATTTGGCATCCATTTGAGCCTGAAAATTGAACCTGACAGCCTCGGCGTTCAAGTCAGTTCCATCGTGGAATTTTACACCTTTCCGTATGTTGAAAGTGACAGACTTCAAATCCGGAGCGACCTTCCAACTTTCAGCCAGAGAGGGAGATATATTACCTTGTCGATCCATCCAAACCATTGGCTCCAGGGCCGGTATAGCAGAACATATAGAGACACCGATAACCTCCCATGGCACGCCAAAGGGAGAGCCAGGGGGTGTATCTACGATGCGCAAAACCCCACCATATTGGCGAGAGGCGGCTCCAGAAGCCTTGCCCGAGGCCCCGGAAGGCTCTGCCGACCAACCAATACCAGAAAAGGAAAGTGAAACAAACACAACAATAATGAATAACGTAAATCCCGCCTTTAAAAAAGTACTTCTTTGGGAATATTGAGATCGTGCCATTTTTTCCTCCTTTCAAAGTTATTTAGTGTTTTGATTCGCAAATACAATAACATATTTTTATTATTTGTAACATCGAAATGGCTTACTCAGCACTAAGTCCTGAGTTAATGAATTCGTTATCGAATTTATGAATCGAAGGACTTAGTTTTGCAAAGGTATACATGCTAAAAAAGAAGAAATATCTTGTCAAGCAATAATTTTTAATGGCCTTGATCACACACCTTGTTTCTCTACAGTAAATTCATCCCTTCTTACAATATATCATCAATAAGAATTTAACACTACTTAAATTTGCCAAATTCAGGGTTTGATGTTAGATTTATTCCAAGTTTGTAGTGAGGTTCTATACAATCCCGGTCTGGGATGGTCACAGATGGTTTATCTCCCAGATCCGGCAAATTAAAAGGAATTCTAAGATGAAATATTGGCGTGTTCCACTTGACCTGGAGACCATTCAGGTCACGAGGGGTCAGGTAACTGTAATTAAAGAGCGATGTAAAGGCTGCGAACTCTGTGTCAAATACTGTCCTCGTAATGTGCTCCGGATGTCCCAGACCTTCAATCTCAAAGGCTATTATTACCCAGAGACTGAAGGAGAGGCCAACTGTGTAAACTGCCATTTCTGCGAAGTCATTTGCCCGGACTTTGCGATCTTTTCCCTCGAGGCGTTACCTAAGACCTAAGCGCGATTGTTCCTGGATTCCTTCTCTAGAGAAAGAATCCGTACCGTAGTAATTTTGTTTCTCAAGAAGGAGAAGAGAGAAAGAGAAGAGAGTTTTTTAAGTTTCGTGCCGGAGGTATTCCTTGGCCCAAGAAGCTGTTTTAACTGGAACCTATTTCATGAACGGGGACGAGGCCTGTTGCGAAGGGGCGATTTCCGCGGGCTGTCGATTTTTTGCAGGCTATCCAATCACGCCGGCCACGGAAGTGGCAGAGCGGATGTCGGAAAGATTGCCCGGGGTCGGTGGAATTTTCATTCAGATGGAGGATGAACTCGCCTCCATGGCAGCTATCCTGGGTGCGAGTTGGGGCGGCATGAAGGCCATGACCAGTACCTCCGGCCCCGGCTTTTCATTGATGATGGAAAACATCAGCTTGGGTCTCTGTACCGAAACGCCCTGCGTCGTCTGCAACGTACAGCGGGCCGGCCCAAGCACCGGCTTGCCTACTCTGGTTGCTCAGGGAGATATGATGCAAGCACGGTGGGGCGCCCATGGCCACTATGAAGTCATAGCGATCTCGCCTTCCTCTCCCCAAGAGATGTTCGATTTCACGATATGGGCCTTTAACCTCTCCGAACAGTACCGGTTGCCGGTCATCATTTTGGCGGATGAGGTGGTGGGTCATATGAACGAGCGGGTGGTGATTCCGCCTGCGGATAAGATTCAAGTGATCAACCGAAAGAAACCCTCGGTTCCACCTGGGAAGTATCTACCCTATCGTCCCGATTCTGATGGCGTGGCGCCCATGGCAACTTTCGGGGAAGGTTATCACATGCACGTGACCGGACTGACCCATGACCAACGCGGCTACCCGGTGATGGACGACGTTACCCAGGAGGAGATGATCAATCGGCTGGTTCAAAAAGTGCGGAAGAACACGGATCGGATCATTCGCTACGAGACCTTCCTTTTAGATGATGCGGACGTGGCCGTCGTGGCGTATGGCATCAGTGTCCGATCGGCCAAACGGGCCGTCGCCGAGGCCCGCAAACGAGGAATCAAAGCAGGTGTCGTCAAATTGAATACGATTTGGCCTTTCCCCGAAAAGATGATCCGCGGTTTGGCCGGGAGGGTCCGGGCCCTGATCATGCCTGAGATTAATTACGGACAGATGGTATTAGAATTGGAACGCTGTGCCGCCGGCCTCTGTCCGGTCCGGCTGGTGCCCCATGCTGGCGGAGCGATCATTCAGCCGGAGAGAATCCTGACCGCTCTAAATACGGTATTAAAGGAGACGGCATGAGTAAGAAAAAACATAAGGCCAGTTTGCCCCACCCTCATGACCCCTTGCTGCGGACTGACCGGATTCCCCATATCTGGTGCTCCGGTTGTGGCATTGGCACGGTATTCGGCTGTATACTTACAGCCATTCAGAAGTCCGGATTTCCTCTTGACGATGTGGCGATGGTCTCGGGAATCGGCTGTACCGGCAGGATGGCCGGCTACCTGAATCTGGACTCATTCCACACGACTCACGGCCGGGCCATTCCTTTTGCAACGGGTTTGAAGCTGGCCAGACCCCAAAGCTGCGTGATTGTAGCCTCAGGCGATGGTGATCTCTTTGCCATTGGCGGCAATCACTTTATCCATGCGGCTCGGCGCAATGTGGATCTGACCATCGTCTGTGTGAACAACTTCAACTACGGCATGACCGGCGGCCAGGTCGCCCCTTCCACTCCGTTCGGGGCAAAGACCACAACGAGTCCCTTTGGCAACTTCGAAGAGCCGTTTAACTTCTGTTCCTTGGCGGCTACGTGTGGGGCCGTCTATGTGGCCCGTTGGACCGCCCTTCATATTCGGTGGATCACAGACTCCCTCCTTGAAGCCATGCAGAAAAGGGGGTTCTCTTTCTTAGAGATCCTGGCTCCTTGTCCCGTTACTTTTGGCAGGCGCAACAAATTGGGGGGGGCCGTAGACTTAATCAAATTTCTCCACGAGCGTTCCGTGGTCCGAAACCAGATTGATCCCAAAGACGCAGTGTTAGATTTTAATAAGCATCTGGTGGTTGGGAAATTTGTGGATATTGAGAGGCCAACCTTCTCGGACAACTATGAATTGATCAACCGCCGCGAGCTGGGAGATTGGCCTGCGCTCGAACGCCAAGTTCCAAAGCCAGAGAAACAGGCTGAAGGATGATTTCATGGAAGCCAGGACTGAAAAAGAGATTTTGATTACTGGATTTGGTGGGCAAGGCATTGTGCTGATCGGAAACATCCTGGGCAAGGCCGCTACCATTCATGAACTGAAGCACGCTACCATGATTCAGGCCTATGGACCAGAGGCTCGAGGAGGCTTCTGTTCGGCTCAGGTGATCATCAGCGAGGAAGAAATCCTCTTCCCCTATGTGCAACAGCCGCAAGTCTTAATGTGCATGAGCCAGGAAGGTTTTGACAAAAATATTGCCTCCCTTTTACCCGGAGGGCTACTCATTTGGGACACCGACCTGGTCCAAACCCGGGATCTGGATCCCAGCCAGACTGCTTATCATATCCCCGCCACCCGGTTTGCAGAGAAACTTGGCAATAAGATGATGGCCAACATCATCATGCTCGGTTTTCTCTCTGCTATAATCGAACTCGTTCAGCTTGACTCTCTGCGTAAGTCCATGCTTAGTTCGGTGCCGGCCAAAACCCGGGAGACTAATGCAAAGGCCTTTGACCGGGGTCGGGAGTACGGAGAGGCCATTCAGAAGAGTCGGGCCAAATTGGATCAGAACCCTGAGACCCCATGACATCCATCGCAAAAACAAAGGTACCTCATAAGGCCGTTTTGCTCCTCGGATCGGCCTACGGGGCTCTAAAAGTGGCAGAGGATATGGCCCAAGCCGGAATCCCGGTGATCTGGGTCACCCAGGCGCAGCATTTCCTGGAATTACCGAAAGGAGTGGAACAAGTCCCTGAATGGCCCGCGGACTTGAACTTCCAGTTCCGTCCCCTTTACCTACGAGTGACCCGCCATCCTCTGGTGACCCCACTGACGCGGGCCAGGGTTCAAACCCTGGAGAGGAGTCCTGAGGGCTACCGCGTTGTGGTGGAGCAGGACCCGATCTATGTGGATTATGATCTGTGCACGGGTTGCAGTCGCTGCATGGAGGTCTGTCCTCTGGAGCAGCAAGGCCGTCTGCCACTTTCCCGAACGCCCGCCTATTGTCCCTCCCGCGCTCTGGAGCTGGACAAAAGAAAGGTCAGTCCCTGCCGGCTGGAATGTCCTCTGGGGATCAACGTCCAGGCCTACATGGC
>Ga0299912_10004423_pt1 | contig 11512 bp, 11 predicted proteins | sample RVTome_2_FD_207667 | JGI IMG/M metagenome (GOLD analysis project Ga0299912, IMG submission 207667) | Soil microbial communities from uranium-contaminated site in the Upper Colorado River Basin, Wyoming, United States - RVT95D214 (version 2) ... | reverse complement strand
TGCGGTTGGCGCCGGCACGGTTCTCAGCACCACAGATGCAAAAAAGGCACTCAAGGCCGGCGCCACATATATTGTCAGCCCGAATTTTGATGAAAAGATTGTGAAGTTTACCAAGAAGGAAGGCGCTCTATCCATACCCGGGGCATGTACGCCTACTGAGATATACAGGGCATACAAGGCAGGCGGAGACATCATAAAGCTCTTTCCTTTTGTAGAAATCGGGGGTTTGGATTTTCTAAAGACCATAAGGGGTCCGATGCCTTTTATAAAATATATGCTGAGCGGCGGTGTGACCCTGGATAATGTCTCCCGATATATTGCAGCGGATGCCTCCTGTATACTCGTTGGCTCTTCTATAATTAAACGTGAGCTTGTAATGGCTGAAGACTGGTCTTCTATTACCGAGCTTGCCGGAAGTTTCATCCAAAAGATAAATGAGCTGTCTTCAAAAAGCTGACAGACCCTGTTGCTTCACATAAAATGTAAAAGATAGGATTTGACCCACTTCGTGTCTGTCCATAAACTGTCATTTCCATAAAAAGTCGTCATTCTCGCGAAAGCGGGAATCCAGTGTTTTCAATACCTTCTGTCCCGAACGCGTTCGGGACCGGTCAAGTTTACCCGCCTCTGGCGGCGCCGAAGGCGACCAGGGCCTGAGGATGACAAATACTGACTTTATCAACAGACACTAATTAGACGATGTCAGGCAAATTGTTAAGTTCTTCATCTACTTCACACTTTGAATAATTCCCGTTTGATGTGGAGTACAATTGTAAATGCTGAATTTGAACGAGTCTGAATATTAAGGATTACTGACTGAAAGATAGTATAACGTTCTTGGCCAAAAGAAGTGCGATAGCATTTGGATGATGGTCTTTTGGCCTGTGTTACCTGAAGTATGCCGCAAATTCATACTTGATTTTATCATAATTAGGTTTTATTATAAATTATAAAAACATATTTTCAAGGAGCAAATATGCCGATAATAAAATCCATTTCAAGTCTGCGCAACCGAACAAGAGACATAGCTTCCATTTGCCATGAGCAAGACGAGCCCGTTTATCTTACTACCAACGGTGAGGGCGACCTCGTCGTCATGAGCATTAAGCATTATGAAAGACTTAAAGCAAGAGTCGATCTCTTTGAAAAGCTTGCCGTTGCACAAGCTCAGGCTGCTGCGGGAAACAAAGGACTTACCCATACCCAAGTCATGAAAAAACTGCGGCAACGCTTGCATGAGAAGTAAGTACACTCTACGATATCTCCCTATCGCAGTTGATGATCTCATATCAATTTTCGACTGGGTAGCCGCGGACAGCCCATCTAATGCTGCAATGTTCATTGAAAAACTCGACCAGCATATCCTCAACCTAAAAAATCATCCCTCCCTTGGTAGAATTCCAAGAGACGAAAAACTCAAAGATTTCGGTTATCGTGTTCTTATAATCGAATCCTATCTTGTATTCTACATGGTGCGTGATATGACCGTTGAGATTCATAGAGTTATTCACGGCTCAAGAAATTTAGACGACATCATATAATTCTTTTCGTCTCTTTTGCGGCATATTTACGACAACGTTCTTGATGCAAAAGAAACCCGGAAGGTTTTGTATGTTATTTTTTGCACCATGTTAGTTGCAGTTGTGGGCATAATTTCACAATCTTCTTCATGCAATTGTCCAATGTCAGGGGCAGACCCCTTTGAGTTTCCTTTGTTCGCCCTTGAGAATTAGGACCGCGAGGAGAATCCTGAATTCATAAATTGAAATTCTTGTACAGGAAATCTGCAGGCCTCAGTATTAAAGTCCTGGCGATCTTCTGGTTGTAAAGCTTAGAGAAATCTCTGTCATTACCTGTGAGGAAAAAGTCCATTCTATGGTAAACAGCAGTTAAAAAGATTATCCTGTCATTCTGTGGTAAATTTTTTATCTGAGGATGATCTTCGTATATCAGAATATTTTCAACAAGCCTCGTCTTTCCAATCAATTCATTAAGAAAATCCTGATGTTCAGGCCTTTTTAGTTTTATATTCAATGTCACCTCCTCGCATACAAGAGGGGGGACATAGATGTTTAATACCCTCTTCTCCTGTAACTCAAAGAGCAGATACGACCTTGATTTTGCCTTTCCTGAATACGCGATAGAAAACAGGATATTGCTATCGAGGAATACCTTTATTTTCTTTTCCATTTACGGAGTATTTCCTCCTGCTCGCCCTCTTTCCGCAAGTCCTCTTTTTCAAGCTTCTTGATAAAATCATCAGAGAACTCTCTCAGGGTAACAGTTACAGCAGGTTTTATGTAAATACCGTTCTCTTTCAGTTCAAGCACAACAGGTGATTTCGGTTTCATACCCAATTTTTCTCTCCATCGTTTGGGTATTGTTACCTGGCCCCTTTCTCCTATTATCACAGTTTCCATATCATCACCCCCTTGTTTATATAATACTTATTTTCTGAAAATATGTAAATATGCATTAACTGTTTTAATATAAAACTGCTCATATCTCCTGAAACTACACTATTAACATGATTTCTAAAGTAAGGCAGCCTTAATTATGCAACTTTGAGATATCTAAGAAACAAGATATATTGTCTTATGAATTTATCAAAGGCAGGATCATGCCTGCGTACTTCGCCTGTAAATCATCAATTGGTCTAGTCTTTAATAGCTGTCGATAAGGTAGGTGTTATGCGCATCCGAGCTATAGATGATCACGGAGCGACTTTGATGAAGTAGTGAGAAAAACTTTTAAACTCCTGTAATCGTTTACTTGTGGCTATACTACGCAACTGGTGACTGAGCGGCACGCCGTTGACTACAGCTTGATAATTACAAGGAGGCTAAATTTTTATCACTTCCTTCATGAAGTGCGCATTTCGCATACTTTTTATCAAATGCGTAGTACATGCGGAAATAAGTATTATCGAAAAAGTTCCGTACTATAATGTTGTCTTACTGCTTCCCTTCTTATAATTCTCAATCTTTAAAAGAAGGTATACATTAAGTAACTTATAAACTTATTTTGTCTCATACCTAATTTGCCTTCAAATCCACCGTGCAATGAGCGCAACGAGTGGCTTTAACAGGAATGACAGATAGGCAATAAGGGCACTCTTTTGTTGTGGGAACTGCCGGCTGAGCCTCCTCTTGCCTCCTCAGCTTATTGATATTGAGAATAATGAGAAAAACTGAAAAAGCGATAATAAGGAAACTGACGATTGTATTGATAAAAACGCCATAGTTAAGTGTTACCGCACCAGCAGCCTTAGCAATAGCCAGAGAGCCATAAGGACCGGGAACTTTTCCTTCCTTTAGAAGGATAAAAAGGTTAGCAAAATCGACATTTCCTAAGAGGAGGCCGATAGGTGGCATGATAATATCTGCCACAAGTGAACTGATAATGGTACCAAAAGCTGCACCGATAATGATTCCGACAGCCATGTCAACCATATTCCCTTTCATTGCAAATTCCTTGAATTCTTTGAACATGGTAATCCTCCGTCTTATATTTTTAAACATTAAAAAGTGAGGGAGAACAAGAATTTGTTCTCCCTCAGATGAACCTATTCAGATATTATAAGAACTTCTACTCTCCTGTTTTCGGCCCTTCCTTCAGGATTATCTTTCCCCTCTTTTGTCTTGTTTGGAGCAACGGGCCTTAACTCACCGTAACCCTTGGCCGAAATCATTTCCTTGTCGACAGCACCTTCTTTAATGAGGTACTGCCTTGTCGCTTCCGCCCTTCTTTCTGAAAGTTTCTGATTGTATTCTTCGGTTCCCTTACTGTCAGTATGACCTTCCAGTTCCACCTTGGCACCAGGGTATTTCGAGACAAAGTCAATGGCCTTCTTCAGTTCAGCTTCATCGGCCTTTCTTATGTTTGACTTGTCAAAATCAAAGTTGACATGGATAGTCAGACGGTCGATGACTCTTGCTGGAGGTGGTGGTGGCGGAGGCGGTAGCGGAGGCGGTGGTACAGTGACCGTAACGGTAACACTACAAGTGGTCGAGCCTCCCGGGCCCGCAACCTTTGCAGTGTATGAGGTCGTCGAAGTGGGACTGACTGTTTTCGTTCCACCGGTCGCTGCTACCTCTGTTCCCTCCAGTACGGCCGATTTTACCTTGCCCGATGTTGTCAATCTCAGGGTTGCAGATTGCCCTTGCTCAATCTCTTTAGGAGCCGCTGTCAACTCGCACGTTGGCGGAGGAGGACAGAGGGCATTTGCTTTCGCAGTTGCCTCCATAGCCATGGCAATCGCCTCCTGAGTCTTGCATACCGCATACGTCGCATAAGCCTTTTCCTTTAGATCCCATGCCGCATTGAATTTATCCGGACATTGCCTGTCCTTACCCGCCTGGCGGGCCGCTTCTACCGCCCGATCCGCCTCCGGCAATTCCTTGGGATAGTACCAGTACATATAGGGATCTTTGGGCGCGAACTCCTTGCCTGCACATCCGAACATCACGCTCAGGGAGAGTACGGCAATGACGACTATGAGCACTCTCTTTGCTGTTATTGCTTGCATCTTTACACCTTCTTCAGGAATTTTTTTGTTTTCACAACCTTGCCATAACCAGAAAAAATCTTTTCTCGTTCTCACCCCCTTAATGTAGCAAGAGTATCACGAATACCACAAAGATCGTCTAAGAATATCAACCTCCTTTTGCTATATAACATTTTGCCGCTGCGTATTATTTGTTGGATATTTCAAGATTAGCACAAATTGCACAATTGTCAAGAAAGTTTTCAGGGGGTTTACGTATAAAGATTCATGTATGAAGATTTCATCAGGTACTTGATGGGAGGCATACACATCACAGATGTTTCCTTGTATGTGTACTGTTGACCATAAACAAGCGACTGTTCATGCAAGACAAGGAAGTACAAAATGGGCGTATAAATCTCACAGGACTATTTCTTCCTATGTGGACTGTGCTCATAATCACTATTTCTCTTTTTCAAGCCATTTATTGCCCATTTTTTCTATTCCGATAGCCCCAATAGGAGCTGTTAATAATATGGAGAGGACAGCAACAGCGAGTATGATATCTCCCGATTTTACACCGGCTTCGAGTGGTACTGCTCCAATTGCAGCTTGAACAGTCGCTTTAGGGATATATGATATTACGCAGAATAATCGCTCCTTGAAGTTTAGGTCCGAACCCATCACGCTTAGGTATGTTCCAATACTCCTGCCGATGAGGGCCACAACAATAAGTGCAGCGCCTGCAAGCCCTGCTTTCCAGGCGACCGTTATATTGACCTGTGCCCCGACAAGCACAAAGAGCAAGATCTCTGCAAAGATCCATATCTTTGTTAGTTTATGTGAGATTTTATGTGCCCGTATTTCACACTTTTCAATCAGAATGAATCCAATGGTCATAACACCCAGGAGTGCAGACGCAGCTATCTTGGTTTTCAATTTCTCCTCTACCCATGTAAGAAGAACCGAGACCGCAACGACAATAATTGTCATCTTTGTCGCCCTAAGTCTAAATGTCTCAAACAAGCGAAAGAGCATATATCCTGACAATGCGCCCAGTGCGATTCCGATAATAATGGATTCAGGTATTTCCAGGAGTTTTACCCATATATCAGGATTTGAACCGGTATACATCCCCAGAAGAATTGAAAATATGACGATAACGAAAACATCATCAACAGAGGAAGCTCCGAGAAGAAGTGTTGGGATTCCTTTCTTCACTCCTTTCTTCTGGTCAATAAATTTCAGCATAAGAGGCACAACAACAGCGGGTGATACCGCAGCAAGGATAGCACCAAGGATTGCTGCTTCGAGATATGAGATATCGAATATATAGGGTGCAAGAAGGGTAACAATTGCACCTTCAAAAATCGCAGGAATACAGGACATCATGATTACTGTTTTCCCAACTCTGTTAAGCGTATCCTTTCTGAGTTCAAGTCCTGCCCTTAAAAGAATGACTATGAGTGCTACCATTCTGAGATCGGCAGACACCTTGAGTAACTCTGGCTGGATGATGTTGAAAACGTATGGACCACAGAGGATTCCAACGATTAGCATCCCGAGTAGACCAGGAAGTTTTATACGGTTAAAGAGATAATCCGAAAGTAGACCGAGCAGAACAATCAATGCAATACTGAGTGCCATTCATCCTCCAAAATTTAAAGCTCATCTGATACATTTTTATTCAATAAAAAACCCCTACCAAAGCTACATAGTTCGGTAGGGGTTATCATTCCTTTTAATCACAAAGGACGGTTAATGGCGAACCCCATCGCCAACACGGATACTATACTGATGAACATTCACCACTGTCAATAATAAAACTGGATAATTGTTACTCCATTCAATCTTTTTGTGATCATTTCATTCCACAAGTGACAATAGACAAAAAAGTGAATATACAAGTTTCTACATGAAATGTGGCTCTCCAGGGAAAATCAAAGGGGAGTTTAGTACAGGAAGAAGCAAACGACGGACAAAAACCTTACTTGGCAATACTTTTCTATGTAAAAGCGGTAATTGAAACTTGCACTGACGTGTCTGCTATATCAAGTCTTATCCATGATAATTGAAGGGCAAAATATCCGATGATTCCGTCCTCTGCCCTTCAGTACACTAATATAGATAGCTGCCAAAGATTCCATATACTATTCTATATTTGTGATAGAATAAGTTTTATTTTAAGGTAATCTCCAATTGAAAGTAGCTAATTTATACAGTTTCAATGATATCCGCATAGAGGACATCCCCATTCCTGAGGTAGGCCCAAAGGAGGCTCTTCTTAAGACAAAGACCTCAGGGATATGTTCAGGTGATGTCATGTCATGGTATATAGAGAAAAAGGCTCCGCTTGTCTTGGGACATGAGCCATCAGGTGAGATAGTAAAGGTCGGGAAAGAAGTCACTTCCTTTAAACCTGGAGATAGAGTCTTTACACATCATCACGCACCGTGTTTTACATGTAAGTATTGCAAAAGAGGTGACTATGTTCAATGCGATACGTGGGAAAAAACAAAGATAATACCTGGCGGCATTTCTGAGTATATCCTCATCCCTGAGATAAACCTTGAAAACGATACACTAAATCTAACTGACGGCTTGAGTTATGAGGACGGCACTCTTATAGAGCCACTTGCCTGTGTTGTAAAAGGATTGAAAAGAGCTAAGGTAATGAACGGAGATACTGTGCTTGTCATAGGCCTTGGTTTTATGGGTATTCTAAATGGAATCGTTGCCAGGAGATATGGCGCAGGAAGGTTAATCGGCGCAGACAAGGTCCCTTACAGACTTAATCGGGCCATGGAACTGGGATTCGATGATGTTATTGATGTCTCAAAGATAACTGTCAATGAAGCCTTGAAAGAAATTACCGGTGGTAAACTATCTGAAATTGTTATCGTAGGGCCAAATAGCTCTGATGCAATCAGGGACGGCCTTTCTTCCGTAGGACGGGGCGGCACATTAATCATGTTTACCCCGGTCAAACCTGATGAAAGATTAACGATTAACCCAAATGAGTTATACTTTAAAGATATAAGCATTGTCACAAGTTACTCTTGTGGGCCGACAGATACAGCAGATGCACTTGACCTGTTAAAAGAAGGAACTGTTAAGGCTGAAAAACTTGTTACACACAGGTTTCCGATAGAGAAGACAGCCGAGGCATTCAGGTTGACGGCAGAGGCAAGGGATTCATTAAAAAGCGTTATTGTGTTTGAGTAACATTTCATTTGTTTGTCATTCCGCACTTGATGCGGAATCCAGATTGTCTTTTCGCAAGGAACTGGATTCCGGCTTAAGACCTGCCGGAATGACAGCTTTAAAGATATTTTCGGGTCAATGACATATTTAGGACTATTTTAATATGAAAAAAAATGTCTGCTGTGACTTTAAAATGAAAAAACAACTTAAAACTGGCGGAAAAAATAAAACCAAACTATACAAACACAAAGGCAACTTTACATGGAATGGGATAAAAACTGAAAGATATAAATCGAGCGGCAAAGGCTGGGCTGATATTGTTAGACGGACATTAATCGGCAATCGTGGAGAAACAACTAAATTTCACCTCAGGTACTTTGAGATTGCACCTAATGGATATAGCAGTTTCGAGTTTCATAAACACGAACACGTTGTAGTAGGTATAAGAGGTAAAGGCATTTGTATTGTAAGAAATCCGAGATCCGCTGAGGCGGGAAAGACCTGTGAGATTGGGTTTCTTGATACACTTTACATACAGCCGGATGCACCTCACCAGTTGAGGAATCCGTTTAATGAGCCCTTTGGTTTCTTCTGCATAGTCAATGCAAAAAGGGACAGGCCAAAGACCTTGAATGATATTAAAAGATGACTTCTGCTAATTGCTGTCTCGTACATGGTAGGAAGTATCTCTGATTCAGTGATAAGTATTAAACATATTTGTAAAACCTTTGGAGAAACTCATCTTATGATGATTTTTTGTAGCACCCTCCCCTTTGTCCCCTCCCGTCAAGGGATGGGAGTATTAGAGTAAAATTCTTTCCCCTCTATCACGGAAATGGAGATACTTACTACATTGTAAAAGTTCTTGTCTAAAACCATTTAAAAATATTAAAATAATAATTCGGGAAAGGAATTTATAAATTGGAACAAGAGAAAAACAGGACATTTATAGATAAAATATGGGAATTTTTTGCTTCTGTAAGGCTCGCGATTGTCATTTTTGCTTTAATCTCCCTTACATCAATTGTCGGAACGGTTTTAGAGCAACGGGCTGAATCCGCTAAGAATATCCAGATATTAACCAGACTCTTTGGTGAATCTCTTGCCCCTGGGATATATAAGATATTTGATAATCTCGGGTTTATGGATATGTATCATTCATGGTGGTTTATTGCCCTGTTAATCCTGTTTTCAGCTAATATTGTCATCTGTTCCCTTGATAGGCTGCCAAGGATATGGAAGCTGGTCAGAGAACCAATCGGCCCGATGACAGAAGAAAAGCTAAAAAAAATTACCATAAACAGAGAGGTGATGCTAAAGGGGAACCCTGACAAAGTTAAGAACGCTGTTACGACTGCATTAAAGAGTGTAAGGGTTAACTATACAGAGGCAAAAGAAGAGAGAGGGCATCAGTTCTTTTCACAGAAAGGTAATTACAGCAGGCTCGGTATATATGTTACTCATTTCAGTATACTTTTAATACTGCTCGGTGCAGTTATAGGAGTATTCTTCGGCTTCAAAGGTCACCTGAACCTTCCAGAAGGTTCTGTTTCAAATGTAGCTTACTCAGACAGAAACGAAGCAAAGCCTTTAGGCTTCGATATAAGATGCGATAATTTTGATGTCGAATTTTATGGTGGATCAGACATGCCGAAAGAATACAGAAGCTGGCTTTCAATCATAAAAAATGGCAATGTAGTTATGAAAAAATCCATAACAGTCAATGATCCTCTGAGATATGAAGGCATAACATTTTATCAGGCAAATTATGGGTTAATCTCTGACAGACTCGGGAGGGGCATCTTCATATTCAGAGTAATCTCCAGCGATGGAAAAACATATGACCTCGATTTGAGATTGGGAGATACGTTTCAAATACCCGGCACCAACATCTCAGGAAAGATTATTGACTTTAGTCCGGCTTTAAAAATCGATGAGAATGGACATGTATTTACATATGCGAATCAGATGAATAATCCTGCTGCATATATCGACTTTTCAGAGTCTGGAAAACATAAGTATTCAGGATGGATACTAAAAAGACATCCGGAGACATGGCAGTTGCCGGAGGGTCAGAGGGTAGAATTCGTTGATTACTGGGGAGCTGAGTTCACAGGACTGCAGGTGAGAAAAGACCCCGGCGTTTGGATAGTATATCTCGGTTGTATTACAATATCCATCGGACTCTTTATGGCCTTTTTTATGAGCCACAGGAAAATCTGGGTCAGGATCGTTGAAGAAAAGAATAATACGAGGGTAGTTGTCGGGGCAACCTCTAATAAAAACAGGGCTGCGTTTGAGAAAAAAATTGACAGGATAATTTCTCTCATCAAAAAATATGAAGGAGGAAATTAGATGAACAGTTCCTTTTTCTTCGGATTATCAACTATGGCTTACATCCTGGCCATGATAATCTATATTACCTATCTTGCTTTCAAGAAAACACAGATCGGGATAACTGCAACAACAGTAACAATTGTAGGATTCGTCTCACAAACATTAGCAATCATATTAAGATGGAAGGAATTCGCAGATTTAAGCGGGATGGGCTTTTTAAGGTCGGCTCCTCTCACAAATCTCTATGAATCACTTATATTTTTTGTGTGGTGCCTGATATTGGGATATCTGATAATCGAGTTTAAATTTAAAAACCGCTCATTCGGTGCATTTGTCACACCCGTCGCAGGTCTTGCATTAGCCTTTATAGATATATCCGGCATGTCAAAGGAAATCCAGCCGCTTGTCCCTGCGCTTCAGAGCAACTGGCTGCTCGCCCATGTGATGATGAGTTTTATATCTTACGCTGCCTTTGCACTATCGTTCAGTACAGGACTCATGTACCTTATTGTAAAAACCGAGAAAAGAAACGAGGTGTCATACATATTCTGGACAACTACACTTGGCATATTTGTAGTTCTATTAGCTGCAATGGGTATTGATATCCTAACATTCAAGGTTATGGTTAAACCTGAAATATTTATAAAAAGCTACATGTTCAAGTCTTCATTTTTCAACCCATCAGCCTTTATTAAAATACTGAGCTGGATATCTATGGCAGTCATAATATTTATTATCTGGAGATACGGGTCAATTCTTAAAACAGTTATAGAAAAATTCAACATCGGTTCAGAAACCCTGGATGAAATCACCTATAAGAGTATTGCTATCGGGTTCCCTATATTTACTTTAGGCGGACTAATATTCGGAGCGATATGGGCTGACCAGGCATGGGGTGTTTACTGGAGCTGGGATCCGAAAGAGACATGGTCGTTAATAACATGGTTTATCTATGCCTTTTATCTACATAGTCGGATGATAAGAGGATGGAGGGGAAAAAAAGTAGCAATTGTCGCTGTAATTGGTTTTATGGCTGTGATATTTACCTATCTCGGTGTAAACTTGTTGCTCTCAGGACTTCATTCATATGGAGAGCTTGAGTAGCGCCTTGAAAACAAACCAAATTTAAGATATCATTAAAATATAACAAACATGAGATACGTGGAGATAACAACTATTTATGAATAATATTAAAACTCTGTTTCTGCTTGTAACCTTGACCCTTATACTTATCTGGGCCGGAGCTGCTATGGGCGGCAGGCAGGGGATGACTATAGCCTTTATCTTTGCATTAGGGATAAACTTCTTTGCCTACTGGTTCAGTGATAAGATTGTGCTTAAGATGTATAGGGCAAAAGAAGTCACAGAGGCAGAAGCGCCTGATCTCTACGGAACAGTAAGAAGGCTTGCACAGAAGGCAGAGATACCCATGCCCAGGGTCTATATAATTGATCAGGAGCAGCCTAATGCATTTGCAACCGGACG
>Ga0299912_10004422_pt1 | contig 11515 bp, 11 predicted proteins | sample RVTome_2_FD_207667 | JGI IMG/M metagenome (GOLD analysis project Ga0299912, IMG submission 207667) | Soil microbial communities from uranium-contaminated site in the Upper Colorado River Basin, Wyoming, United States - RVT95D214 (version 2) ... | reverse complement strand
CGGGGCGCGGACTTCCAGCTCGTGGCGCACGATGCTGAGCGTGCCGCCTTGCTTCAGGCCCGGAGACGCGTCCTGGTGACGGAAGTGCACCGGCACATTGATGCGGATGAGCTGGTGCTCGTCGACGCGGTAGAGGTCGAAGTGCACGGGGGCGTCGGTCACCGGGTGGAACTGCACGTCCTTGGCGATCACCGGCTGGGTCTCGTCGCCGTGCTTGAGGGTGACGAGGTGGCCGAGCAGCTTGCCGGTGTACAGGGCCTTGGAGAACTCCGGACCCTTCACCGAGATCGACACGGGGCCGAGCGAGCCGCCGTACAGGATGCCGGGAATGCGGCCTTCGCGGCGCGCGGCGCGCGCGGCGCCGGACCCGGAGCCTTCGCGGACATCAACGTTCAGAACGATCTCGGCCATGGCCACGCCTCAAAACAAAGTCGCCGCGCGGGCGCGCGGCGGGTGGACGCCCTTAGTGCGACGGGGGCGCGGCTAGATACACGCATCGCCCGAGACGCGCAACATGGGCGCGCGCAAACACCGCCTCAGCGCCGGCGGCGCCTCGTCTTCTTGACCGGCGCGGCGGGCGGGTCCGCGGACGCTCCGGCCTCGATGCCGGCCGTCGCGGCGACCGCGATCAGGGTCGGCGCGCTCGGAGAGTCGACTTCCGCCCCTACGGCGGACATGACGCACTGGCCCGTGTCCATCATCGCGTGCACGCCCAGGCAGAACATGTCTTCATAGTAGGGCTTGGCCACCGACAGGCACTGGTAGAGGTTCAGCTTGGACAGGTTGAAGCAGAAGCCGTCCCCGTCGTTGACCATCAATGCCAAGACGTTGTCGATGTGGTCGTCGCCAGCCTCGCCCAGCACCGCCAGGGCCGCGATGGCCATGCCGCGGATCACCGCCTCGGTGTAGGGCGGCTGGGCGGAGCCTTCGGTGACGCTGAGGGGCGCCTGGCCGACCGCGGCCATGGTCAGGGCGGCGCGCAGGTCATCGGTGGGCGTCAGCGGGCTGGAGGACAGCGCCTTGGCCTCCTCCAGGCGCTCCGCCGGGTTTGGCACGGCCTTCTTGGACCACTTGGCCTTGAGCTGGATGTCATAGGCGGCGCGCCGCACCAGTTCGCCCGCGTCGCGCACCCGCGCGGCCTGGGCGCCGACGGTCGCGACGATCAGCCTGGCGGCGCTGTCGTGCCCGTCCAGGGTCATGACGTAGTTGGGGTCGGTCAGGATGTAGCGCGCGATCGCGTCGCGCGAGCTTCTGTGCTTGGCGAACTCGCGCACCGCGTCGGTGAAGGCCTTGTCCTGCAGCGCCACGACGGCGGCATAGGCGACCATGCCCCGCTGCATCTGGCGCCGCTCGGAGTGCACGCCGACCCGGAGCGCGCCGGAGACCGCCGCGCCGTCAGAGAAGATCGGCCGGATGGCCCCCGCGTCGTTCATGAACATGGCGTAGGCGGCCGCCTGGTCGATCACCTGGGAGGCCAGAACCGGCGGGCCGACGGGCAGCTCGGCTTCGACCTGCGGGGCGGGCGGGGCCTTCTTGAACAGTGAGAACGCCACGGCGGGCGTGGGCGCGAAGCTGGATGCCAGCGCCACCGCGACGGCCACGGCGCAACTCGGACCAAAAGCGCGGGCCAGGAAAGATTTCATGAAAACAAGCCCCAGGGGCGATGGACGCTACTAAACCCACCATAAGGCGACTCTGCGCCGAAGGCTAATCAAACAGTTTTGACACCGATTCCTCGTTGGCGATTCGCCGAATGGCCTCGCCGATCAGGGGCGCGACGGTGACGTAGCGGACTTTGCCGGACTTGCGGATGGGCTCGGGGCCGTCGATGGAGTCGGTGACCACCACTTCCTTCAGCGCCGAGCCGGCGACGCGCTCCACCGCCCCGCCCGAAAGCACCCCGTGGCTGACGTAGGCCGAGACTTCCTCGGCGCCCTGGTTGATCAGGGCCTCGGCGGCGCTGCAGATGGTGCCGCCGCCGTCGATGATGTCGTCGAACATGATGCACCGCCGGCCCTTCACGTCGCCGATGATGTTCATCACCTCGCTGACGCCCGGCCCCGAGCGGCGCTTGTCCACGATGGCCAGGTCCGCGTCGAGCCGCTTGGCCAGGGCCCGGGCCCGCACCACCCCGCCCACGTCGGGCGAGACGATCATCAGCTCGGAGGCCTTGGCGTAGTTCTTCTGGATGTCCGCCGCGAGCACCGGCGTGGACAGCAAGTTATCCGTCGGGATGTCGAAGAAACCCTGGATCTGGCCGGAGTGCAGATCCATGGTCAGCACCCGGTCGGCGCCCGCGCGGGTGATGATGTTTGCCACCAGCTTGGCCGAAATCGGGGTGCGCCCGCCGGTCTTTCGGTCCTGCCGCGCGTAGCCGAAGTAGGGCATCACCGCCGTGATCCGCTTGGCCGAGGCGCGGGTCAGCGCGTCGATGCAGATCAACAGCTCCATCAGATTGTCGTTGGCCGGATAGGAGGTGGACTGGATCACGAACACGTCCTCGCCCCGGACGTTCTCCTCGATGACCACGAACACTTCGTTGTCCGCGAACCGGCGGACCTGGGCCTTGGCGAGAGGCAGGTCCAGGTGCGCGCCGATGGCCGTGGCCAGCTTGAGGTTTGAGTTGCCGGCGATCAGCTTCATCGTCTTCGGGGTTCCCGGGGGCTGTCGCCTGGGGCTTCTAACAGCCGAGCCGGCTGGGGCAAGTGTCCTGGCGGCCACAGGTGGCCAGCGGACGTCTCAAGCCTCCAGCATGATCGCCGAAAGCAGCCGCCCGTAGCCGACCTCGCCCCGGTGCACGGCGCGGCGGTTGGAATAGAAGTCCTCGGGCTGCGCATAGGTGTCGCGCCCTGCCCATTCGGTGTTGAACACCCCCGCAGCGGATAGCCGTGAGAGCACGAAGCCCGGAAGATCGAACAGCCGCTTGTCCGGTCGCGTAGCCGGGCTGAAGAACCGCGCCGAGTCCGGGTCGCCCGCCTGGAACGCGGCCAGGAACTCCTCGCCGACTTCATAGGAGGCCGGGCCGATGCAGGGGCCGACGGCGGCGACCATGCGCGAGGGCTGCGCGCCCAGGGACGTCATGGCCGCCACCGCCGCCTGCACCACCCCGCCCAGGGCGCCGCGCCAGCCCGCGTGGACGGCCGCGACCACCCTCGCCTCGGGGTCGGCGATCAGCACCGGCGCGCAGTCCGCCGCCAGGGCGCCGCAGACCAGTCCCGGCGTGGCGGTGACGACGCCATCCGCGCGGGGCCGCTCGGTCCAGGGCGCGTCGGCCGTGACCACCTCGGCGGAGTGGATCTGATAGGCGGTGAGCAGGCGCCCGGGGCCCACGCCGAACACGGCTGCCGCGCGCGCGCGGTTCTCCTGGACAGCCTCCGGATCGTCGTCCGAGCCCGGCCCGGTGTTCAGGCTCTCATAGACTCCCGTGGAGACCCCGCCCCGGCGCGTGAAGAAGGCGTGACGCACCCCGGGCAGGGCGGCCAGCAGGGGGGACTGGATCGTGGGGACCATCTCAGGACGCCTCGAACCCGGGCGGGACGAGGCCCGGCGCGTGGATCGCGGCCGCCTTGAACAGCACCCCCATCTGGTCCTCGCCGATCAGCCGGTCGAGTTGGCGGGCGATCTCGGCGGCGCGGTCCGGCCGGGCGCGGCTGAGAGATTCGGCGCGGGCCTCGATCCCCAGGCGCAGCAGGAAATCCCGCTGGGTCAGGATGCGGGACGTCTCGGCGCCCTGCGCCCGCGCGGCGGCCAGCACGGCGGGGAAGTCGGCGTGGACGGTGAGGTCCGCCTCGCCGGGGCAGGCAAGCGGCGAGACCTTCTGGTGGCCCTTCAGCGCCTGCAGGGTGTCGCCGAAGCCGGGCGCGTCGCGGCCATAGTCGATCTGCAGCCCCGCCCCGCCCTGGCGGGCGATAAGTTCACCGATCTCGGCGCCGAAGGCCTCCTGGGCGGGCGAGAACTCCGACACAGCGCCCATGTCTTCCCCCGCAGGCGGGGAAGGGGGAGAGTTCGGCGCCAGGCCGAAGACCAGGGCGCCGGCTGCGTCCAGCCCCACCATGCGTTCGGCCCAGCCGGCCTCGGCGCGGACGAACTGACGCGCCGGCAGGCAGTCCAGCACCTCGTTGGCGACCAGGATCATAGGCGCGTCGTCCGGCAGCTCGACCAGGCGCTCGGCCCAGCGCGGGGCGGGGGCGGCGCCCGCAAGCCGCGTCCGCTGGGCCTGCGCCAAGGGAGCGGAGGTCTCCACCAGCCACAGCTCTGCGGCGTCCAGGAACGGCGGCGCGGCGGCGCGGCAGGCGCGCAGGGCGTCCTCCATCAGGGTCCCGTCGCCGGGTCCGACCTCGACCCAGAGCACGCGCTTCGGCCTGCCAAGGCGCCCCCACGTTTCGGCGCACCACAGGCCGATCAGCTCGCCGAACATCTGGGAGACCGTGGGCGCGGTGATGAAGTCGCCCGCTTCGCCCAGCCGGGGCCGGGTCGCGTAATAGCCATCGTCGGGATCGTGCAGGCACCGGGCCATGAACTGGGCGACGCTAAGGGGGCCGGTCTGGCCGATTTCGGCCTTCAGGCGGTTCGTCAGACTCATGCGGCTGGATCGGCGGGCTCGGGCGGGGGTCCGCGCAGGCCCCGCCAGAGCAACCAGGCGCCGACCAGGACCATCGGGACCGACAGCAGGATCCCCATGGTCAGGCCCATGGGGAACACCGGCATGTCGGCGTCCGGCTCGCGGACGCTCTCTAGGAGGATGCGGATTAGACCATAGCCGGCCAGGAACAGCCCCGTCAGGGCGCCGCGTTTCTGTAGCCAGCCCGCCTTGTGGGTCGCCCAACGCAGGATCAGGAACAGAACGACGCCTTCCAGCCCCGCTTCGTAGAGTTGGCTGGGATGGCGGGGCAGCATGCCGGCCGGGCACTGGCCGTACTCGCTCATGATGGTCTTGTTGCAGAACACCATGGCCCAGGGGACGTCCGTCACGCGCCCCCACAACTCGCCGTTGATGAAATTGGCGATCCGCCCGAAGAACAGGCCGAAGGGCACGCACGGCGCGATCAGGTCGCCCAGGCGCAGCATGTCGATGCGGTTGGCGCGGGCGAACAGGACGATAGCCAGGGCCACGGCGATCAGGGCGCCGTGGAAGCTCATCCCGCCGTTCCAGATCTGCAGCGTCTCCAGCGGATGCGCGAGCAAGGTCTGGGTGTTGTAGAACAGCATGGATCCCAGGCGGCCGCCCCCGACCACGGCCAGGGTCAGCCACAGGATCAGGTCGTCGATCTGGGTCTTGTTCGCGGTGGGAGTCTGGCCGCCCCAGAGCCGGGGCGTCGCCGCCATCGACAGGGCGTAACGCCAGCCGATCACGATGCCGGCGATGTAGGCCAGGGCGTACCAGCGCACGCCCAGCGGCCCGATGTGCGCGCCCGCAAGGGTGAATTCGTAGGGGCCCAGGAGGGGCACGAAGGGATTGATGTTCGGGAACTGCACAGGCGCGTCCTTCCAGCTCGCCGACGTGTATCAGGCCGCCGCGAAGGTGGGGAGACCCGAGCGCGCGGCGGACGATCGTTATCGAACGCTTCGCATCCGGCTTCGGTTTCCCATATAAGGAGCCTTCCCCCACAAGGCTTTGGCGATGCAGACCCAGAATCCCTTCCTCGACGAGTTCTCCAAGTTGACCACCGCCGCCATCGGCCTGGCCCAGGCCGCCGGCGAGGAGGCCAAGGCCACCTTCCGCGCCCAGGTGGACCGGCTGGCGGCCGAGATGGACTTCATCCGCCGTGACGAGTACGAGGCCCTGAAGGCTCAGGTAGCCGCGCTTCAGGCGGACGTCGACGGCCTGAAGGGGAAACCCGCTCGCAAAGCTCGCGCCCCGCAAGAAGCTGGTTGAGACCTTCGGCGCGAAGCAGATTAGTTTGACGATCGGAGGCGATTCGTCGGGGCGCGCCCTGGCGGGGCCTGTCTAGGGGGGACGCATCCATGGACCTGCCGCATCCGGAAGAAGACATGGAATTCGCATTGGATCCGCTGGACGTCGTGGAGCGCGTGCTCGCGGCGGAGAACCTTGCGTTCGACCGCTCCGACGAGGGCGATCTGGCCTTTTCCCTGGCCGGCGACTGGAAGGACTACGAGATGTGGTTCGCCTGGCGGCCGGAGGCGGACTGCCTGCAGCTGTGCGTCTCGCTGGACCTGCGCGCCCCCAAATCCAAGCGCGGCGCGACCCAGGCCCTGCTCACCCTGGTCAACCCCCGGGTGTGGATCGGGCACTTCGAGCTGTGGGTCGAAGAGGGTGAGGTGATCTTCCGCAACGCCATGGCCTTGCCGCACGGCGACCGGCCCACCATGGCCCAGGCCGCCTCGATGATCGACTCGGCGGTGGAGGCGGCGGACCGCTTCTATCCGGCCTTCGACTTCCTGCTGAAAGGCGGCAAGTCCCCGGTCGAGGCCATGACCGCCTGCATGTTCGAGACCGCGGGCCAGGCTTAGGCGGCCTTGCGTCCCCACGGGCTCGGCCTTTGGCCGACCCGAGGGCAGGCTCCGAGACGCCGTCCTGGCGGACGGCTCCTCAGGATGACGAGGTGAGGGGGCTGCAATAGAGTCCGTCATGGTGAGGAGCGATCCGGCAGGATCGCGTCTCGAACCCCGCACCCCCCTTAGCCTCGGCGAATCCGTCCATGTCCCAGACCACCCCCATCCTGCTTCTCGGCGCCGGCCGGCTCGGCGGGGCGCTGATCGACGGCTGGATGGCCGTGGGCGCGTTCGCGCCGCGCGAGATCATCGTGGTCGATCCCCATCCGGGGCCCCAGGCGCAGGGCCTTGAGGCCCAAGGCGCGCGCCTCAATCCCTCCGACGCCGTCATCGCCGAGGCCCGGACCGTGCTGCTCGCGGTCAAGCCGCAGCTGTGGCGCGAGGCGGCGGCGGCGCTGGAGCCCAAGCTGGCCAAGGACGCGGTGATCGTGTCGGTGGCGGCGGGGGTGACCGCGGGGGACATCGCCAGGGCATTCAAAGGGCGGGCCACAGCCCGGGTGATGCCGATCACCGCCGTGGCCGTCGGCAAGGGCGCGGCGGGGGTGTTCGCGCCGGACGCCACGGCCCGCGCCCGCGCCCACGCCCTGTTCGACCCGGTGGCCGGCGTCGTGGATATCGAAGACGAAGGCCTGATGGACGCGGTCACGGCCGTGTGCGGCTCGGCGCCGGCGTATCTCTATGCCTTCGTGGAGGCCCTGCAGGCGGCCGGCGTTGCCGAGGGCCTGTCCGAGGACGCGGCCAGGACCCTGGCGCGGGCCACTATCGTCGGAGCGGCCGCGCTCCTGGGCGCTTCGCCCGAGGAACCGGCGGAGCTGCGCCGGCAGGTGACCTCGCCCGGCGGCACCACCGAGGCGGCCCTGAAGGTGCTGATGGGCGAGGGCGGGCTCGGGCCTCTGTTGCAAGAAGCCGTCGCCGCCGCCGCCCGGCGCTCGCGCGAGCTGGCGAAGAGCTGAAGAGCTAGGGCAGGTCGGCTTGGACGGGGGTTGGGCCACAGCCCCGTTCCCTCCCCCTGGAGGGGGGAAGGGAGTGCGGTAAAGCCCGCCCTAGCTACGGTCTTCGTCGGCTCTCGTCTTAAGGCTCACGCCCGGTCCAGGGCGCGGGAGAGGTCGCGCTCCAGATCCACGGGATCCTCCAGCCCCACCGACAGGCGGATGCAGCCCTCCGTCAGGCCAAGCGTCAGCCGCTCTTCCTCGGTGAGGGCGCGGTGGGTCGTGGTCGACGGGTGGGTGGCCAGGGACTTGGCGTCGCCGAGGTTGTTGGACAGGTCGACGATCTCGAAGGCGTTCAGCACGTTGAACGCCGCCGCCTTGTCCGCCATCTCGAAGGCCACAACCGTGCCGCCGCCGGTCATCTGGCGCTTGGCCAGCTCGTACTGCGGGTGGCTGGGGTGGAAGGGATAGAGCGCCTGCTTCACCTTCGGATGGGCGGTGAGCACGTCCATCAGCTTCAGCGCGGTCTCCGCCTGACGCCGCACGCGCAGCTCCAGCGTCTCCAGCCCCTTCATCAGCACCCAGGCGTTGAAGGCGGACAGGGTCGGGCCGGTGTGGCGGATCGGGTCGCGATAGGCCTCATCGAGCAGCTCGGCCTTGCCCAGCACCGCTCCCCCCAGCACCCGGCCCTGGCCGTCGATGTGCTTGGTGGCCGAATAGACGACGATGTCCGCGCCCAGCTCCAGGGGCTTTTGGAACACCGGCGTGGCGAAGACGTTGTCGATCACCACCTTGGCGCCGACCGCATGGGCGATGTCGCAGACGGCCTTGACGTCCGCCAGTTCCAGCAGCGGATTGGCCGGCGTCTCCATGAACACCGCCTTGGTGTTCGGCCGCATGGCCGCACGCCACGCTTCCACGTCGCGCCCGTCCACCACCGTGGTCTCCACCCCGAAGCGGGGCAGCCATTGGCCGATGATCCAGCGGCAGGACCCGAACAGGGCCCGCCCGCTGACCACGTGATCGCCGGCGCGCAGCAGGCCCATCATCGCCAGGTGCACCGCGCCCATGCCCGAGGCGGTGGACCGGCACGCCTCGGCGCCTTCGAGCAGGGCCAGCCGGTCCTCGAACATCTTGTTGGTGGGGTTGGCGTAGCGGGAATAGACGAAGCCGTCCTCCTCGCCCTTGAAGCGCGCCTCGGCGGACTGGGCGCTGTCGTAGACATAGCCCTGGGTCAGGTAGAGGGCCTCTGCCGTCTCGCCGAACGGCGAGCGGTTCAGCCCGCCGCGAACCAGGCGGGTCTGCAGCCGCCAGGTCTTGGGATCTTCGGCCACGTGAGCCTCCATTTCGGGGCGCCATCAATAGGATCGGCCCCGCCGAGGTCAAGCTCGGCGGGACCGACCCGCGCCCTGTCCGGGCGACGCGGTCAAGCCGTCCTTTGGAGGCATGGGGCCCCTACGGCCGCCCCGGCCGGCCGTAGCGGTCGCCCCGCCGGTCATCGCGACGGTCGCGCCGCCAGTCACGCCGACCGTCCCAGTCGCCCCGGCCCCGCTCATAGCGGTACCAGTAGCGGTGGTAGGCATAGGGCCGATAGACCCACCGTCCGCTGGTCCAGATCCACGGCCGGTATCCCGGGGGCGCCGCATAGCCATAGCCGCCGTAGAAACCGGACCAGTAGAACGGCGCGGCGCCGCTGCGCACCACATAGCCCGGCGGGCAGCCGGGGCTGTCGGAGCTGGCCCCGATGGCCGATCCGGCCATGGCGCCCAGGACCCCGCCCGCGAACGCTCCGCCCGCGCGGTCGTGACGACCGGCCGCTTGCGATCCGATGATCGCGCCGAAGATGCCGCCGATGATCGCCCCGGCGGCGGCGTTGTCGTTGCGCCGGTCCACGCAGTTCTCGGCCGCCCAGCGGTCGATGGATTCCGCGTAGCGCCGGTCCTCCTCGCGCGCCCGCGCCGAGTCGGCGTAGCGGCGGTCGCTGTCGCTGTAGCCTTCCGGCGGCGGGGGCGTGTCAGCTTCGCCGTAGGCGTAGCCGGGCTCGTAGCCGGGCGGAGTGGAGCCGGGATCGGGCTGGGCCTGGGCGATGGTCGCGCCGGCCAGAAGCGCCGTGCAGGCGACGGCGCCGACGAGCGTCTTGAGCTTGGACATGGAACGGTCTCCGTCCTGTCGCGCCCACAAGGGTGCTGATGCGATGAGGCTGGCGCGCGGCGGCCCGCACGTCCTTGAGCCAGCGCAAATTGGGCGGGTGTCAGTAAGTCGGAACGGGAAACGTCGTGCTGAAGGCTGGATCGAGGCTCAGTCGCACCGTCGATCCCGCCGCCGGCGCGTGTTCGGAGGCGACGCGGCACAGGAGGGGGGCGCCGTCCGCCTCCAGGGTCAGGACGGTGAGGGCGCCGGCGAAGCGGGCGTCGGCGACCCGGGCCTCGACGCCCCCCGTGTTCACGAGGCGCAGACCTTCGGGCCGGACCAGGATCACGCCAGGGCTTGCGGGCGGCTCGCCGAGGGTGCGCCCCAGCGGGCCGTCGGCGGGGACCAGGTTCGCCTCGCCGAGCAGAAGCGCGGCGGCGGGGCTGGCGGGCTCCAGGTAGCAGGCGCGCGGCGGGCCGGACTGCAGGATGCGGCCGGCCTGCATCAGGATCAGGTCGTCGGCCATCAGCATGGCCTCTTCGGCGTCATGGGTGACGATCAGGGCGGCCGCCCCGGCCGCGCGCAGGGCGGCGAGGGTGGTGTCGCGCACCTCGGCCTTCAGCCGCCCGTCCAGCCCCGAGAACGGCTCGTCGAGCAGGATCGCCCGGGGCCGGCGGGCCAGGGCCCGGGCCAGGGCCACCCGCTGCTGCTCGCCGCCCGACAGCGCCTGGGGATAGGCGCCGGCGCGGTCGGCCAGGCGCACTTGGTCGAGCAGGGCCATGGAGCGCGCCTTGCGCTCGGCGGCGGGAACGCCCCGCAGGCCGAAGCCGACGTTGTCCAGCGCGGTCAGGTGCGGGAACAGGGCGTAGTCCTGGAACACCAGGCCGATGTCGCGCCCCTCCGGCGGCACGTGGACGCCCGGCGCGGAGAGCACGCGGCCCTCGCCCAGCACCTCGCCGCCATCCACGGGCTCCAGCCCCGCGATCAGGCGCAGCAGGGTCGACTTGCCGCACCCCGACGGGCCGAGCAGGCAGGCGATGCGGCCGGCGTGCAGCGTTAGGGACGCGCCGTCCACGGCCGCCTTCTGGCTATAGAGCCTTCGCGCCTCGCGCACCTCGATGGCCGGGGGGGCCGCCGTGTGGTTCATCGTTGCTCGCCCGGTCGTGACGCCATCACTCGGCGCGACAGGAACACGATCGGGCCGACCGCCGCCAGCACGATCAAGAGCGCCGGCCAGGCCGCCTGGCCCAGCCGCTCGTCGCCGGCGTAGCGGTCGGCCAACACCGCCAGGGTGTCGAAGTTGAAGGGGCGCAGGATCAGGGTCGCGGGCAGCTCCTTCAGCACGTCCACGAGCACCAGCAGCGAGGCGGTCCACAGGGCGCCCTGGACGAGGGGCGCATGCACTCGCCGCACCGCCCCGGCCTCGCTCTCGCCGAGACTGCGCGCCGCGTGGTCCATGGAGGGAGTCACCCGCTCAAGCCCCGCCTCGATGGGCTGCAGCGCCGAGGCCATCAGCCGCGCGGCGTAGGCGAGCAGCAGCAGGCCCAGGCCGACGGCTACGCCCGATCCCATGGCGCCGGCGTTGCGCCAGATCAGGCCGGCGGGGGCGAGCAGGCCCACCGCCATCACCGCGCCGGGGGTGGCGTAGCCCAGGCTGGCGATCCGCTTGGCCCAGCGGCCCTTGCGCTCGCCGAAGGCCAGGAGCGAAGCCAGCAGCACCGTCAGGGCCGCGCCCGCCACGGCCAGGCCGCAGGAGACCGCCGCCGCGCGGATCAGGTGGTCCAGGATCGGCGAAATCCCCGCCGCCTTCACTGCCAGCCAGCCGGCGGGCAGCAGCAGGCCGAGAGTCAGCAGCAGCGCGCACGCCCCGGTCGCCGCCCAGCCGGCGAGGCCCGTCAACGGCGTGGCCGCGAGCACCCGCCAGCGCGCGCTGGTGGCGCCAT
>Ga0299912_10004421_pt1 | contig 11516 bp, 9 predicted proteins | sample RVTome_2_FD_207667 | JGI IMG/M metagenome (GOLD analysis project Ga0299912, IMG submission 207667) | Soil microbial communities from uranium-contaminated site in the Upper Colorado River Basin, Wyoming, United States - RVT95D214 (version 2) ... | reverse complement strand
CATCGAGGATGTGCGCAGTTCGCCGATGGTGGCCTGGCCGCTCACCCGTCTGGATATCTGCGTGATGTCCGACGGTGCGGCGGCAACGGTGCTGGCTTCCGAGGAAGGGGTGCGTCGGTTGGAGGCGGCCGGAGCCAGGGTGACCCGCCCCCTGGTGCGGGTCAGCGGCATCGGGCGCGGTACCGACGCCATGCGGATGTCGGACAGGCCTCACCTCGACTACGACACGTTCATGCGCGACTATGCCACCGAGCAGGAACGATCTTCCGACGATACCCGGGCCTACTACAAGGGACTCTGGGATCACGGCACCCGCTACCCCGGAGTGCATTCCTTCCGGGCCGGTCGCACCGCCGGCAACATGGCTTATCGGCAGGCCGGGGTGAGTGACCCCCTCCAGGAACTGGACTTCATCGAACTGCACGACGCCTACACCTCCAGCGAACTCCAGACCTACGAGGATCTGGGCCTGTGCCGCTATGGCGAGGGAGGCCCGTTCGCCGTTTCGGGCAAGGCCTTCATGCCCGGGATCGACTACGGTCTGGACTTGAACCACGCACCGGTCTGTCCGGTGAATCCCTCCGGCGGTCTGATCGCCTGCGGACACCCGGTAGGTGCCACCGGTCTGATGCAGGCGGTCTTTGCCGTCTGGCAGCTCCAGGGCACCATCGAGAAGCACTTCGGAGACACGACCTTGCAGATCCAGGACGCCCGGCGTGGAGCCATCCACTCACACGCCGGCACCGGGACCTACGTGTCCGTGTCCATACTGGAAAGGGAGGCCTGAACGTGACCAAACTGCCTCCGAGGCGCGAGGAGACCCTGGGCGGTTACATCGTCCATGGGATTCCATTCCCCAAAGAGACCGATGCCGAGGCGCTGGCCTTCCTCAAGCGCATGGCGCCTCTGCAAATCGAACAGGAATACAAGATCACCTATCTGCACTCCTATGGGCAGGACAGCCCCTGGTTCGCGGCTGCGACCAACAAACGGCTGCTGGCCACTCGGGAACCGGAAACCGGGTACACCTACGCCACCCCCCGCGGTCACGACATGTTCTCCGGCCGGGAAACGGAGTGGATCGACATCACCGACCGCCCGGCCCGAGTCCACGCCTTCACCGTCTGCTACTTCGGGTCGGAGGAGTTCCTGCCCGAAACCCCGTTCGTGCTTGCGCTGGCGGAGTTCGAGGGGGTGAGCACCCTGTTCCTCTCCCGACTGCTGGGAGTGGATCCGATGCAAGCCACCCTGGACTGGATCGGGATGCCGATCGAACCCCGCTTCCTGCGCAACAGCAAGCTCAAGCCGACGGACGTGTACTTCGTCCCGGCAGAGGCGAATGCCGCGGCCCCTTCCGCCTGATCACCCCAACCTGCTCCGTGCGGCTCAGCGCCTTCGCCGCATCCTGCTGGCGTGGGCCGCTCTGTTCCTGGGGATCTCGGTGCTCACCGCGCTGGCCCAGACCGGTAGGTCATCCGTCAGCTCATTGATCTGGCTGGCCGCGGCAGTATTGCTCACCCTGTCCTCCCAGCCGGCGTATCTGGCGCTGGTGGCGGTACTGTGGGGCTTCTCCCTGGTGGGCATCAGCCCGCAGATCAACCAGGCACTGGCGCTCGAGCCGCTGGGCCTGCTGCTCAACCTGGAGCCCATCGAAGTCGTGGCGCTGGCCCTGGTGCGGGTTATCTTGTTGGTGATGGCCTGGAACCAATTCCTGTTCTATCGCATGCTGTACGGGACCCAGGACGCCGCTGGGTTGGACCCGCGCCTGCCTCCCATTCCGACCGTGATTCCTCGCAGGACCGATGCGTTGGCAACCGCGGCACTGTGGCTGGGGGGCGCCGGCCTGTTGGGATTCCTGGCCGCCTTCCCGGCGGCGCAGGCCGGCCGGGCCGGTTTGCCGCTCAGTCTGGGGGCGGGATTGGCCACCCTGGCCGCGGGGCTGGGCCTGGGAGCGGCGTTCTCGCCCACCACGCAGCGGCGCGTCGCCCTGGCGGCGGTGCTGTTGGGGACCCTGGCTTACTTGCTGGTCCTGGCCGCCGTGCGAACGCTGCTGCCGGCGGGCGCCGCGGCGTGAGCGCCGATGGGCAGGCCGCCACTGGGCCGACCGCCAGACCGAGCCTGGGCCAGCCGCTGCACGAACACCGGGCGCAGGTTGGCCTGCGCCGCATGAATGGCTGGATGGCGGCGGTGGGCATGCTGGGTGGTGGTCTGGCTTCGGTGGTCGGCATCGTGCGCTGGGGTTTCGCCTACAGCAATTACGGCCCGGCTGTGGTCTGGCGCTGGTCGGTGCCGTGGCTGCTGGCGGGAGCCCCGCTCCTGCTGGTGGGCGTCATTGGCACCATCTGGACCATCCGCTGGAGCGGGCTGCGGGTGATCGCGCACCAGCGCGGGCTGCGCATTCTGCGTGGCAGCCGCGAACTCGCCGTACCCTGGGAGGAGGTGCTGCACGTCTACACCTCGGGCGTGCGGTATGGGGTGCTGGGGGTGATCTGGGGATCCAGGGCAGCCCTCCTCCTGGAGACTAGCGATCGGCGGCGGCTGCGCCTGAGCCAGGCCATCGAAGGCCTGGTCGAGGTCATCGAAACCGTCAAACGCAACGTCTATCCCCGCCTGCTGGCGTCCTACACCCGCGAATATCGATCCGGCAAAGGGCTGCCGTTTGGGCCGATCCGGTTAACGCCCCAAGGGGTGCAGAAGGGGAGGCGGTCGCTGAGCTGGGGCGACTTGGAAGCGGCGCGCATCCGGGACGGGCGGATTGAGATGAAGCCGAAGACAGGCAAGAGGTTGGGTGCGATTCGGGCGTCGGCCGATTCCGTGCCCAACGTCGAAATCTGCCTGCAGCTCGTCCAACACCTGATCACGCAGACCCAGGACTGAAGTGCTCGCCCAGAACTCGCCCGCTCGACGCACGGCCCCCGGCTCGGGCAGAGTGAGCCGGGTTGGCGCCATATCCGGCCTGGTGGTGCTGTTGAGTGCGGCCGGATGCCAGCTGGGGTCTGGGGCGACGCCCGTGGGTCCGACCCCGCTGCCGCTACCCGAAGCCTCGCCTGCCCCTGCAACCCAGGCCACGTTCACCGTCCGCACCTCATCCGAGACCCCCGAGGGATCCGAACTGGCCCTGGTGCTCCTGGATGAGGTCACCGGCTTCGCATTCAACCGCCGTACGATCCCCATGCGCCTCCAGGACACCAGTGTATGGGCCGCCACAGTCGAACTGGCCTATGGCGCGCTGCAATACTATCGCTACGAGTTGATTGCTCCCCCCACCCCGGAGCGGGACGCGAACGGGTCTCCTCTCCCGGCGCGGGTGGCGCTGATTCAACCCTCGCTGCAGGTTCAGGACGTCATTGCCGGTTGGGGCGACCGCCCCTCGCAGACCGCCGCAGGCAGCGTCTCTGGGCGCCTGAGCGACCCCGGCGGCGCTCCCCTGGCCGAGCAGATCGTCGTCCTGGCCGGGCGCTGGGCATTCACCGACAGTGAGGGCGCCTTCGATTTCCGGGGGATACCCGCCGGGCTGCAACTGCTGACCGCCTTCAGTCCGGAGGGCACCTACCGCCCTGCCCAGCAAGGGGTGCAGGTGGCGGCGGGCGGACTGACGCCGGTGCAGCTGTCGCTGGAGCGAACCCCGCTGGCCCAGGTGTCGTTCGAAGTCACCGTCCCGGACGACACGGTGCCCGGCGGGACAGTGCGGATCGCCGGCAATCTGCAACAGCTCGGTCAACGCTTTGCCGATCTGCCCGGGGGCGTGCGGGTGGCTTCGCAGGCCATGCCGGCCATGACCCGGGTGGACGATACCCACTACCTGTGGATCGCGCAGCTGCCCGTCGGATCTCATCTCCGCTATAAGTACACCCTGGGCGACGGGCTGTGGAATGCAGAGCGTACGCCGGAGGGCTTCTTCCACCTGCGGGAGGTGACGGTTCCGGCAGCCGAGCTGCAGTTGCGCGACACGGTCTCCTCCTGGCGGGGACAGCACGGCAGTGTGCTGATGCAGGCCACTGCGCCGGAGAACACTCCGGCCGGCGATAGCCTCAGCGTTCAGTTGAATCCCGCCGCCGGTTTCGCTCCGCTCCCGATGCAGCGGCTGGGCGATCGGGACTGGTTCTTCGTGCTGCACGGGCCGCTGGACCTGGCTGCTCCGCTCACCTACCGTTACTGCCGCAATCTGCGCTGCGGCCCCGGCGATGATGCCGCCAGCGCGGAAGCGACGTCCACAGGACGCCAGCTAGCGTTGGATGCGCGCGGGACTAGCGTGCAGGACGCCATTCAGGCTTGGGCTTGGTGGCCAGGGCCGGCGGCCGTCGAAGCGGTTGCAGCGCCGGATATCCAGCCCAGGGCAGACCTGGAAGTGGGGGTCGAGCTCGCCCCGGACTTCCACCCCGACTGGCTTCCCGGACTGCGCCAGGCGATCCTCGATCTTCGGGGGGCTGGCGCCAACGCGGTCGTGCTCCGCCCGGGCTGGGCGGTGCAGCGTGCCGAACCACTGCCGGTTGTGGCCCTCGACCCCTCCCAGGCGCCATTTGCCGGGGAGCTGCTTGGCCTGATGGAGCTGGCCCGCGGCGCTGGACTGGCCGTCAGTCTGCGGCCGACTCTGATCTATCCCAACGACGACCCCGCGGCCTGGTGGGCGGCGGCGCCTCAGGGCGAGGAGTGGTGGAACGCCTGGTTCAGCGCGTACCGATCCTTCGCCCTGCGATTTGCCGCTCTGGCGCAGCAGGGCGGCGCCGGCCGGCTGGTCCTGGGTGGACCCGAGGCGGCGCCCTTCCTACCGGGGAGCCTGAAGGCGGATGGCCAGCCTGCCGCTCCGGCTAATGCCGAGGGGCGCTGGCGAGGGCTGATTGCGGAGATTCGTTCCAGGTATTCCGGTCGGCTGGACTTCGAGTTGGAGGTCGGCCGGGATCTGCAGGCTGCTCCCCCGTTCCTGCAGGAGTTCGATGAGCTGATGCTCTACTGGCACGCGCCGTTGGGTGAACGCCCGGACCTCAGCCTCACTGAGATGCGCGGCCACTCGGAACAGCAGCTGGATCTCCTGCTCGATCTCCCCGAACTGAGTTCGCTCCCGATCTTGCTCAGCGTGGGCTACCCTTCTCTCGATGGAGGGGCCGGCCCCTGCGCCGCGCCGCTGGGGAGTGAATGCCAGGGCCCGTCGACCCGCGCGGCTCAAGGCACTGTCCTGCCGGTCGACCTGCAGGAGCAGGCCCGGGCGGTGAATGCAATGCTGCTGGAGGCCTATGCCAGGCCCCAGCTTCGGGGCTTCTATGCCCGCGGCTACGATCCGCTGGTAGCGTCGCAGGACGACGGGATTTCGGTGTTCGGCAAACCGGCGGCGGAGGTGTTGTGGTATTGGTTTGCGCGGTTGAGCGGAGCTGCGGGAGACTAGCTCGCCCGGAGCCCGCCCGCCGCCCGCGTACCTCGGGATCCTGAACCCATGCAGCCTCAGTTCGATTTCGGCGGAGCGGTGCTCTGGCGCCCGACCCAGGAGTATGTCGAGCGGGCCCATCTCACCCGCTTCATGCAGTCGCACGGACTGAGCGATTTTGACCAGCTGTGGCAGCGCTCGACCGAGGACGTGGCCTGGTTCACCCGGGCGGTGCTGGAGTTCCTGGATATCCAGTTCTACGCTCCCTATTCAACCGTCCTTGACCTCTCCCGCGGGACCGCTTGGCCGGAATGGTGCCTGGGCGGTTCGCTCAACATCGTGCACAACTGCCTGGACAAGCACCTGGGCACTCCGGCCGAGTCCCGCACGGCGCTGATCTGGGAGGGCGAGGGCGGCGGAAGCCGCAGCCTGAGCTATGCAGAGCTGGCCCGGCTGGTCAATCAGGCCGCTAACGCGCTCCGGTCGCTGGGCCTGGGCAAAGGGGACGCCATCGGACTGTACATGCCCATGGTGCCGGAGTTGGTGGTCGCCCTGCTGGCGGCGGCCAAGATCGGGGCGATCATCCTGCCGCTGTTTTCCGGCTACGGCCCAGGCGCAGTGGCCACTCGCCTGCGCGACTCACAGGCCAGGGCGCTGATCACCGCCGACGGCTTCCCCCGCCGTGGGTCGATGGTGCCCATGAAAGCCACGGCGGACCAGGCGGCGGAACAAGCCCCGGCCCTGGAGCACCTTGTCGTGTACCGGCACGCGGGCAATTCCGTCGAGATGCGGCAAGGAAGAGATCACTGGTGGCACGAGTTGGTGCCCCGGCAAGCCGAGGCGGCTGCGACGGAGCGCACGGCCGCCGAAGACGTGCTAATGGTCATCTACACCTCCGGCACGACCGGCGCCCCCAAGGGCGCGGTGCACACCCACTGCGGCTTCCCCGTCAAGGCGGCGCAGGACATGGCGTTCGGCACCGACGTCCATCCCGGCGACCGCATCTACTGGATGACCGACATGGGCTGGATGATGGGCCCCTGGCTGGTCTTCGGCGCGCTGCTGTTGGGTGCCACCTTCGTCCTCTACGATGGGGCCCCGGACTATCCCGGTCCGGATCGGGTGTGGGCGATGGTCGAGCGGCACCAGGTCACCACGCTGGGGTTGTCCCCGACCTTGGTCCGAGGCCTGGCGGCGCAGGGACTGAATCCGGTCCGGGCCCACGATCTGGGCAGCCTGCGTTTCTTCGCGTCGACGGGCGAACCCTGGAACCCCGACCCCTGGAAGTGGTTGTTCGAGGGTGTCGGTGAGAGCCGCCGCCCCATCATCAACTACTCCGGCGGCACGGAGGTCTCGGGAGGGATTCTCATGGGGAATCCGCTGCTGCCGCTGAAGGCCTGCGCCTTCTCCGGCCCTTGCCCGGGGATCGCCGCCGACGTCTTCGACGAACACGGCCGCTCCGTGCGGGGCCAGGTGGGCGAATTGGTCATCAAGGCCCCCTGGATCGGGATGACCCGCGGCTTCTGGAAGGATCCCGAGCGCTACCTTCAGGCCTACTGGTCGCGCTGGCCGGGGGTGTGGGTTCACGGGGACTTCGCCGCGGTGGACGCCGACGGCCACTGGTATATCCTGGGCCGCTCCGACGACACCATCAAGGTCGCCGGGCGGCGGCTGGGGCCGGGAGAGGTGGAGTCGATCCTGGTGGCAGATGCTGCCGTGTTGGAAGCGGCGGCGGTGGGAATCCCGCACCCGGTCAAGGGCGAGCAATTGGTGGCCTTCGTGGTGTTGGTACCTGGCCGCCGTGCCTCGGAGGCGCTGGCCCGCGCATTGAAGGCCAAGGTGGCAGGCTCGCTGGGGAAACCGCTGGCACCGTCCGAGGTGGTCTTCGTGCGGGACCTCCCCAAGACCCGCAATGCCAAGGTGATGCGGCGCATGATCCGGGCGGCCTACCTGGGCCAGGATCCCGGAGACACATCGGCCCTGGTCAATCCGGAGGTGCTGCAGGAGTTCGCCAGGAAGCGCAGTCGATGAGGGTAGGACTGGCCATCACGGGTCGTGGCGACCCATCGAGGAGACTATGGACTTTGAATTGACCGACGAGCAGCGCATGTGGCGGCAGGCCGTGCACGACTTCTGCGCGCAGGAAGTCCGGCCTCGGGCGGCGGAGCTGGATGCCCGGGCGGAATTCAATGGCACGGCGGTGGCCAAGATGGGACCGCTAGGGCTGTTGGGATTGAACATCCCGGAGGAGTATGGCGGAGCGGGCGTGGACGCCATCAGTGCGGCCATTGCCATCGAGGAGCTGGGCTGGGCCTGCGGCGGCACGGCATTGTCGGTGGCGGCCCACAATGGGCTGGGCTGCGCCCCAATCGCCCGCTTCGGGTCGGAGGCTCAGAAACGGCGCTGGCTGCCGGACCTGGCGGCCGGCAAGGGCGGCCTGGGGTCCCTGGCCCTGACCGAGCCGGGCGCCGGATCTGACCTGGTGGGCGGCGTGACCACCCATGCCAACCTGGAGGGAGATGAGTGGGTCATCCAGGGCAGCAAAGCCTGGATCACCAATCCCAGCGTGGCCTCGCTGGTCATCACGCTGTGCCGCACGGAGGCAGGAGGCGGTTCGGGGTCGCTCAGCCTGATCGTCGTCCCCACCGCCGCCAAGGGTCTGCATATCCACCCGCCGGAGAAGAAGATGGGAGTGCGGGCCTCCCCCACCCATGCGCTCACCTACGAACAGGTGCGGGTGCCCAAGGACTACTTGTTGGGCAAGCCGGGTGAGGGCATCCATCAGGCGCTGCTGACGCTGGATGGAGGCCGGATCAGCATCGGCGCGCTCTCGGTGGGTCTGGCTCAGGCCGCCCTGGAGGAAGCGATCCGCTACGCCCGGGAGCGGGAGAGCTTCGGGGTTCCCATCTCACAGCATCAGGCCATTCAGTGGATGATCGCCGACGCGGTCACTCAGATAGAAGCTGCCCGGCTGCTGGTGTACCGGGCCGCCTGGCTGCGCCAGCGGGGTGAGGTCTACACCCGGGAAGCCGCGATCGCCAAGCTGCAGGCAACCGAAATGGCCGAGCGCGTCTGCCGGGACGCCATCCAGATCATGGGCAGCTACGGCTACAGCAGCGAATACCCGGTCGAGCGACTCTACCGGGACGCCCGGCTGATGACCATCGGCGAGGGAACCAGCGAAATCCAACGCATGGTGATCGCCCGACGGACGTTGGGGATCGAATGAAGTGGGCCCGCAGGCCGAGCTACATCTAGGGCGTTTTCGGCCCGGGGGGCGCCATCGGCTTGTCGGCCTTGCGGCCTAGCCACCAGCGGTAGAAGAGATACCACACGATGCACAGGACCCCGGTGATGCCCCAGATGGGGAATCCCGCCTTGATGGCCGTCAGGGCGTTCTGATCGGTGAAGAGACCGATGTAGGCCGTGACCGCCGCGAACACGATCACGAAGGTCCCGAAGAGCCAGAACCGCATGAGATTGAGTAGCTTCGTCTTCTCGGGTGACATCGTTCCCCTCCTGAAGTGGGCCGCATTATAACCGGAGGGGAGAATCGCGCAACCGGGCCACGCAGGCGCACGCCGGGCTCGGGCAGCCGGTTGGGATATGTGAGGGCGGAGGTCAGGGCGCCGCGGCCAGCAGGGCGGCCTCCAGATCCGCCTCGCTTACCATCCCCAGCCACTGCTGCAGGATAACCCCCTGCCCATCCAGCATAAAGATATGCGGTTGGACCAGGTAACCCAGCCGGGACTTGAAAGGCGCGCTGCGCGGATCATCGATATCCAGATAGACGAAGTCGATGCGATCGGAGTACCTGGCCTCGAGCCCGTGCACGACGGGCGCCATCCGGCGGCAGGTCGTTCACCAGAAGGCGAAGAACTCCACCAGCATTGGCCGTCCGTCGCCAAGGACCACCCCGGTGGGATCGGTGGCGGCCAATTCCTGTCGGACCGGCGCAGCCGTCGGGATGGAGACAGTCCCAGGATCGGCCGAGGCAACCGCCACAGGGGCAGCCGTCGGGAGGGCGGCTGCATTCGCCTCGGTCGGCGGCACCGGCGCGGCAGGGATCGGCAGGTCGGCAGGCTGAGCGCTCGACCCGCATGCGACAAGCGCCAGGGCCAGTGCAGTCCATGACAATCTGCTAAGGACGCCAGACGCAATTGCTCGCCGGAACGCGATCATTGACCTTCTTCGCCGCGGGCCCACATTCTCAGCATAGCGCCCCGAGGTTAATCCTTCCTTACGCTTGCCGCCGCCCCGCCAATCGCCCGTGCCGCAATGATCAGTTCTGTATAATCTGAGCAACACTGAGGTGGACATGACCGCCAGACTGGTTGAGTGTATCCCCAATTTCTCGGAAGGGCGGCGAACGGAGGTGCTGGACGCCATCCAGGCCGCCGTCGCCGCGGTGCCCGGAGTCCACATCCTCGACCGCCACAGCGACCACGACCACAACCGCTCGGTGCTGACCTTCGCCTGCCCGGTCGATCAGGCGGTCCCGGCGGCCTTGGCCGGCATTGCCAAGGCGGCCCAGCTCATCGATCTCGAACAGCATCAGGGCGAGCATCCGCGCATCGGCGCGGCCGATGTGGTGCCCTTTGTCCCGTTGGGCGAGACGACCATGGAGGAATGCGTAGCCCTGGCCCGGGAGTTGGGCCGGCGGGTCGGCATGGAGTTGGGCATCCCGGTGTACCTGTATGAGGCCGCCGCCCAGCGGCCCGACCGGACCAACCTGGAGGATATCCGCCGCGGAGAGTATGAGCAGCTCAAGCAGACCATCGGGAGCGACCCGGATCGGGAGCCGGATTTCGGCCCGAAGCGGCTGGGACCGGCCGGCGCCACCGTCATCGGCGCCCGCAAGCCCCTCATCGCCTACAACGTCTACCTGGCCACCGACGACGTGGAGATCGCCAAGCAGATCGCACGGGCTGTACGGCAATCTTCCGGCGGGCTGCGCCACGTCAAGGCCCTCGGGCTGTTGGTGGAGGGGCGGGCCCAGGTGTCCATGAACTTGACCGACCACTCCCGCACGCCGATCCACCGCGCGGTGGAGTTGATCCGGCGGGAGGCCAAACGCTTCGGGGTGGCCATCCATCACTCCGAACTGGTCGGCCTGGCTCCCCAGGCCTCGCTCATCGAAGCCGCGGGCTGGTACCTGCAGTTGGACGGGCTGCAGCCGGACCAGATCCTGGAGAACCGGCTGTACACCGCAGCGGCGGCCGCCCCTTCGCTCACCGACCGTCTGGCGGCGGCCACACCGACCCCGGGAGGCGGATCGGCGGCCGCCTATGCGGGGGCCATGGCCGCCGCGCTGGTCGGCATGGTGGCGCGCTTGACGCTCGGGAAGCGGGACTACGCCAAACTGCAGGAGAGGATGGGGGCCATCGCCGACCGCTCCGATCTGCTCCGTGCCGCCCTGGAGGGCGCGGTGGAACAGGACGCACGGGCCTTCGAGGGGGTGCTGCAGGCGCTGCGGCTGCCCAAAGGGACGCCTGAGCAGCAGGAGGAGCGGACCGCGCAGCTCGAGCGTGCCACCGAGCAGGCTGCCGCAGTTCCCCTGACTGTCTGCCGATTGGCGGTGGAGACTCTGGAACTGGCGGCGGAAGTGGCGCAAGACGGCAACCGCAACGCGGCCAGCGACGCGGGTAGCGCCGGCGCACTGGCGCAGGCCGCTCTGTATGCAGCCGGGCTCAACGTCAGCGCCAACGCCTCCAGCCTGCAGCACCCGGCCACGGGTTATCCCTGGTTGGACGAGCTGGAGCAATTGCGCTCCAAAGGGGAAGCCGCGGCCGAGCGCTTGAAGGCCGCACTGACGGAGCGGGCCGGCTCTACCAGTCGCTGACGGCGAATATCTCCCGCAGCAGCTGCTCGCGCTCGCTCGGCTGCATGGGGCGCGGGCGGGCATAGTCCTCCAGCATCGCCGACAGCAGCTCGGTGCTGATGTGCCGCCCCTGATAGAACACGTGCCGGTCCAGGAATTCCTGGCGATAGGCGAACGTGTGCATCTGATCAAAGAACAGGTTGCCGAGCCCGTAGTGGATCAGGCTGCCGGCGTGGAACTCCAACCCCTGCGGCCGGTGGGCCTGGCTCCCGCTCACGATGACCGCCCCCGCCTCGGCCGCCTGCTGGAAGGCCACCACCTGATCCGGCAGCGGTC
>Ga0299912_10004419_pt1 | contig 11517 bp, 8 predicted proteins | sample RVTome_2_FD_207667 | JGI IMG/M metagenome (GOLD analysis project Ga0299912, IMG submission 207667) | Soil microbial communities from uranium-contaminated site in the Upper Colorado River Basin, Wyoming, United States - RVT95D214 (version 2) ... | reverse complement strand
AGTGAATGGAATGGAGTTGAATGACAATAGCTTTCGCTTTCATGTAGGCCGTTTTGAGTGCCTGGTTATTAAAGACACCGTGTCTCCGATGAATCTGGAGATGTTTTTCCCGAATATACCGGGTGCACAGCTCCAGCAATTGCTTAATCAATACGGTATACCACCGGGAGATAACTTCGAAGTAAAGTGTTTGCTGATATTAACCGGGGACAATACCGTCCTTATCGATACAGGGTGGGGAATCGATGCGCAACCTGGTGGGAAACTGGTTCAGATCTTACAGGCTGAGGGTATACCACGCACGGAAATTGATACGGTTATTCTTACCCACGGACATCCCGACCATATCGGCGGGAACACCGGTGCTGAACACAGGCCTGTTTTCCCCAACGCACGCTATATTATGTACCGGAAGGAATGGGATTTCTGGACTTCCATGCCGGACCTGCCAAGATTTGAGGAAAACATAAGACAGACCATGCTGGCATCTGTGCGCAAGAATCTCATGCCAATTAAAAACAGGTTTGATTTCCTTGATGACGGAAACGGTGAAATTGTCCCCGGCATAAAGTTTATCGTTGCACCGGGGCATTCACCGGACCTTATCGTACCGGTTATCTCGTCCGGTGCTGAGCAACTTATTTGTCCTAATGATATATTCCACCATCCATTATTAATCACACGACCTGACTGGTATACACCCTTCGATCTTATGCCGGAACAGGCAGTCCGCACGAGGATTAATATGATACGCCGGATGGCAAGAGGGAAAAAGCTGGTTTTCGCCTGCCTCTTCCCCTTCCCCGGTCTGGGACATGTTGTAACCAGGGGTGATACTTATCTCTGGCAACCAATTTAAACACCTAACAATAAAATCTTGCCTAAGATGGAAAGGAAAATAACCAATATACAAGAAACAATAACCAAATTACAAGAGACAATAACCAACCGTAAACCGTGAGTGCAGGCTTAATAAGTTCACCTGCCAGGTGATAAAGGGAACTCAGAGGCCTTGGAGTCATTGCGAGCGTTAGCGTAGCAATCTCCGCCTTGCATATACCGAGATATCCACGTCGCCTTCGGCTCCTCGCAATGACCAATGAGTACTCTATGAAGAATCCACGGTTTACGGACCAATATACAAGAAACAATAACCAAACCTAAAAAGGAAGTTTATTGAATGTTGAGCATTGGAATTTGTTTGGTGTTTGTATCCTTCAACGAGTTCAGGACAAGTCTTGGTCATTGATTATTTTTATTAGTTCTGGCTTGTCCGGTTGAGGGTCTTTGAGTTCATCTATCACTTCAGGCCATGTTGAATGGCAATGACCGCGGCCTGCGTACGGTCGGACACGCCGAGCTTGGCCAGGATGGCGCTGACATGATTCCGCACGGTACCCTCCGATAGGAACAGCCGCTCCGAGATATCGGCGTTACTCAAGCCCTTAGCGATTAAACGTAATACTTCTATCTCCCGCTCGGTCAATTTGCCGGTAACCAGCGTCGCCGGCTGGGTCTGATGACTGGAAACCTGCTCCAGCACCTTCCCGGCAATAGTGGGGTCGAGAAACGTTCTTCCCGTTACCGTACCCCTGATTGCTTTAATCAGTTCATTACGGGGTGTATCCTTTAACAGGTAGCCCGATGCTCCGGCCCGTATGGCATCGAATACCCATTCGTCATCGTCGTAAGTGGTCAGCACCAGGACCTTGACCTCCGGGTATTTCGCTTTTATCTGCCGGGTTGCCTCGACTCCATTCATGACCGGCATCTTCAGGTCCATCAAGACCAGGTCCGGTCTCTCTCTGGCCACCATGGCTACAGCTTCGGCTCCTTCTTCTGCGGTGCCCACCACGCTGATATCCGGCTCCAACTTCAGTAGCATCGTCAGGCCATCCCGTACGATTGCCTGGTCGTCACAGATAATAACTTTAATGTTAATTTCTCCCGGTTTATATCGTCAACTGTATCGTAGTGCCGTGTCCCGGCTCAGTTGTTATCCTAAGCTCACCGCCGCCCAGTTGAGCCCTTTCCTGCATCCCGGTCAAACCGAATTGGGTTGATTTATTTATTTTCCCCATATCAAATCCAACACCATCATCATGTACCACGAGCGTTACTTTCCCCTCGGCAAACGCTAACCGGACCGCGAGGTTTTTCGCGTTAGCATGGTTTACTACGTTGGAGACCGCCTCCTGCGCGACGCGATAGATACACTGCTCCACATCCGGTGACAGGGCCGGCATCCTGTCCGTTATCGCCAGGTCCAGGGCCAGATTTGAGCGTGCCGTCAACTGCTCGGCCATCGTTTTTATCGCCAGCGCCAGTCCTAAATCATCCAGGGGACTGGCCCGCAGTGCTTTTAATGCCCGGCGGGTTTCCTCCAGGCCGGCATGAGCTGCCGCCAGAGATTTATCCAGTATTGAACTCGCCATTTTCTGGTCGATATCCCAGTATGCCTTGGCTGTTTCCAGCTGTACGGACAGTCCGCTCAGTGTGTGCGCCAGGGTATCATGCAGTTCCCGTGCCAGCCGGTTACGCTCCCGGCTGGTGGCAAGTTGCTCCAAAGTGCTGGCGTAGTGAGTCAGGCGGATATTGGCCGCCTCAAGAGACTGCTGCTGATTCCGCATTCTGCCCATCAGATAGCTGATGGAAAAACCCACCGCCAGGAAGATAACCGCCTGAGTTACCGTGACAATGATCGCCCTTTGCAGAGGCGCTGGTCCCGGCGAAGGAAACGACCATATCAATCCGAGATTTAATGCCGTAACCCCCAGAATAATCAACAGCATGTATTGCCAGCGGTACTGCCAGGCTACCAGCAGAAAGCCGACTAGCAGGAAGGGGAGCTGCCTTACGACCGAGGTATCTGGACTGAGGGGAGGATTATAGCGAAAAAGAGCGATAATCAGCCATGCTGCCAGGGTAGGCCCAATGGTGATGATGGCAATTACCAGTGGAATGAAGGCCTTCCTGAGTTTTTTCTGCAGCCAGTTCCAGTAAGCCAGACCCAGACAAATCAGGGCTACGAATCCCAGTAAAACATAGTGAAAAAGGGTATTACCCTGCAGGCGGGATGGCCACGGCTCCCACATATACAGGCTCATGATAACCTGCACGGTCAGGTAGCCGATCCAGAGAATGGCGGCAAATCTTATCAGGCGCACGGCATCTGTAAAGGAAGAATCACTTTTCACAAGGCTATTATATGCCATAAAACTGTATATTGCATGTTACTGCAGTCATGAATTGCGGCCCAGCCCCATGACATCTGTCATTTTAACCGGTTAAAGGAATCACTGCCAAAAGCGTATTTTGATGATGACAGACACTATTCCAGTTCTGCCTCCTGCCGTAAGCTGGTGATGATGCAAGAAGATTGCGATTCATGCCGAAAGGAGAAAAAGAATGGACTGGAAGAATAAAATAGCCATCATCCTGATGACCCTGAGCCTGGTGGCGCTGGTAGTGCCCTTGAGCGGGTGCGGTTCTGCCAGCAAGGCGCAGGCACAGGTGAACCAGGAAGTAACCGTACAGCGCGGTAACCTGGAGATTGATATTACCGCCACCGGCAATCTGGCTTATACGGATAAGCAGGACCTGGCTTTCGAAATAGGTGGCACCGTAGGCGGCACTCAGCTTACTGTGGAAGAGGTGCTGGTGAAGGAGGGCGATAATGTTAAAAAGGGGCAGGTGCTGGCCAGGCTGGATGACTCCGCGTGGCAGGACTACCTGGAAACACTGAGAAATAATGTGACCACCGCCCAGCGCAGCCAGACTACCAGAGAAAGGACACTGACGGCCAAACAGAGACTGGTGGATACCAGGCAGAGCGACCTGGAAGCCTCGCAGCGCCAGGTTGCCACCAGGGAGCTGGCATTGCGCCAGGCGCAAATCACTCTGCAATCGGCACAATATACCCTGAGCCAGATAACCTATGTCAAATCTGCCCAGCGCAGCGTGGATGTAGCTGAGGCGAGGTTGGTAATGGCTCAAGCTGAGCTGGAGAGAGCGATAAAATCAGGGGGACAAGCCAGTCTAGTAAACTACCCAACCGACTCGAATATTACGTCAGTAGATATAGACTTGTTAAGAGTAGGCGTGATAGAGGCACAGAAGACACTGGCCCAGGCTAAGGCTGAGCTACAGGATATCATCACAAATTCCGGTGTTCATTTTTCCAGCGATGTAGCGACGGATATTGCCACGAAAGCGCTGGCAGTAGACACGGCCCAGAAGGGGGTGGATGATGCCCAGGTGGCGATAGATATTGCTAAGACGGCGGTGGTGACCGCCCGGAATGCGCTGGATGATGCCGGACTGGATGTGGATGATGCCAAAATTTCCGTGGATGACGCCAAAAAGAGTGTCGCCGATGCGCAAAAGACGCTGGATGAGGCATTAGCCAAAAGCACCCAGGTGGTGGCACCCTTTGACGGATTTATCACGGCCGTCAATGCGGAAGGCGGTGCTGAGGTAAATAAAGGCTTCGTCGCCTGCGTGATTGCCGACCCGAACAAGTTTGAGTCTACTATTCTGGTAGGCGAGATGGATATCGCCAAAGTCAAGCTGGATGGTACCGCCACTGTTGCCGTAGATTCGCTGAGTGGCATCAGCTTTCCGGCCAAGGTGACCAGCATCTCCCCCACAGCTACGGTTTCTTCCGGTGTGGTGAATTTTAAAGTAAAAGTAGGGCTGGAATCCCTGGCTCCGGTTCAGAGCAGCCAGCAAAAAACCGCGCAGACTGTATCTGTGCCGACGGCGGCAACTACCACCGTTTCGCAGAATATTCAGCTTCGTGAGGGCCTGACGGTAACAGTAAATATCGTGGTGGAAAAGAAGACGAATGTACTGATCGTACCGAACAAAGCGATTGCTACTGAAAGCGGGAAAACCTATGTCCAGGTAGTGTCATCGTCCGGCACCATTGAGAAACGGTTGGTACAGACCGGCATCAAGGATTATCAGTACACCGAGGTAACACAGGGACTCATTGAAGGCGAGCAGGTGATTGTGTCAAGGACGGCCACTACTACTACCACCAAAACAACGACCACACAGCAACAACCCGGCGGGATAATGATACCGGGAGTGACCGGTGGGGGCGGGCCGCCGCCGGGAGGTCCGTAAAGATGATTAAGCTGGAGGGTATCACCAAAGTCTATCCTATCGGCAAGCGTGAGCTGGCGGTCTTACAGGGGGTGGACCTTAATGTAGCCACTGGGGAGATGGTAGCCATCATGGGAGCATCAGGCTCAGGCAAATCCACCCTGCTTAACCTGATCGGCTGCCTGGATAAACCATCTGCGGGCAATTACTTTCTTGACGGTAAGGCGGTAGGCCATCTCAACGGTGGCGAACTGGCTAAAATCAGGAGTCAGAAGATTGGCTTTGTTTTTCAACAGTTCAATCTCCTGTCGAGGATTTCCGCCCTGGCCAATGTCGAGCTGGGGATGAGATATGCCGGCGGCAGTGACCGCCGCCTGGCTCTGCAGGCGTTGGAACGCGTAGGGCTATCCGACCGGGCTAACCACCGCCCTACCGAATTATCCGGCGGTGAACAGCAGCGGGTGGCTATCGCCCGCGCCATCGTCAAAAATCCACCCCTGATACTGGCTGACGAGCCGACGGGTAACCTGGACAGCCGTTCCGGCGCGGAAATAATATCCATTCTTACCGCATTGCATACCGGGCAGGACATTACCCTGTTGATGATCACTCACGACGCAAATATGGCCCATCACTGCCAGCGCATTGTCTATATTTCCGATGGCAGGATAGTAAAGGAGGAGAGAGTATGAAAGGCTGGCTACAGATGTTTTCCACTGCCTGGCTCGGCGTGGCGACACACAAGCTCCGCAGTTTTTTGACCATTATGGGGATAGTAATCGGTGTGGCGGCCGTTATCAGCTTGATGTCCGTAGGCAAAGGGTCGCAGGCATCCATTCTTTCCAGAATACAATCGCTGGGGTCGGACCTGATAACCATCAGCCCCGGCTTTGCTTCGTCCGGTGGTGTCCGGAGCGGATTCGGCAGTGCTACCACGCTTACCCAGGAAGATGCGGAGGCAATAGCGGCAGAGATAGATAACGTTAAGCAGGTGGCGCCAGCCAACTCCTCTAATCTCCAGCTGGTGGCCGGTAGCGCCAACATGAATGCCAGAGTTACCGGCGTCACGCCGGAATACCAGGGTATCTATAATTTAAAAATTGCCGATGGTTCCTTTTTCTCTGATTATGAATATCAGAGCAGCGCTAGAGTGGTGGTGCTGGGTTCCACGGTAAAAGAGACCCTGTTTGCGGATGCCGACCCCATCGGGCAGACGATGAGAATGGGTGGCAACATCGTGCACATTATCGGGTTTCTGGAGAGCAAGGGAAACGGGATCGGCTCAACCGATGATGCCGTGGTCATGCCGTTAACAGCCATGCAGCAGATGATAGCGCAGACAAAAACCAGTCTGGGCGAACGCCGGATATCAGCAATTGCCCTGACAGTGACTGACGTGAATAAATCAGACGAGGTCGTAGCGGATATCACCAGTTTGCTGCGTACGCGCCATCGGCTCAGCTCTACGGCTGATGCCGATTTCAGGATCTTGTCCATGGAAGAGATGGCGCAGACTCTGACGGAAACTACGGGCACGATGACGCTCCTGCTGGGTGCTATCGCCGCCATATCCCTGCTGGTAGGTGGTATCGGTGTGATGAATATCATGCTGGTCTCCGTGCTGGAAAGGACCAGGGAAATCGGTATCCGCAAGGCACTGGGGGCTAAAGAGCATGATATCTGGGGCCAATTCCTGGTAGAGGCGGCTTTCCTGACCTTCACCGGGGGTATCATCGGCGTGATCATCGGGTGGGGAACTTCCCATCTGATATCTTATTTCGGCACCATGACCACACTGGTTACCCCGGACATTGTGATACTGGCGGTTTCCGTATCCATCGCCATCGGGCTTTTCTTTGGCTTCTATCCGGCCTGGCAGGGCTCAAGGCTTGACCCGATACAGGCACTCCGGTCCGAATGATGCTTGACCGCTCCGCCCGCAACTGCGACAACCAAAACGAGCTAACCAATCAGGCTTTACCTTCTTCTTTCTGTTGAGGGTGTTTAATAGTAGTATGTTGTCATTCTGACCCTGAACGAAGTGAAGGGGAAGAATCTTCCCAGCGGGGAGCAGATTCTTCGTCGTCCCGACTTGCCGGGACTTCTCAGTATGACATTGTTAAACATCCTCTCTGTTTTCTGAGAGGGGGATTTCGGTCTCCCTCCCAGGTTTTCTATTTATCCGGCTTACGGGGGACCATCAGTGGACAGCCGGCTGGCAAAAAAGCAATACCCCCTCTTTAGTTGAAATAATGGTGTTTTAGCTATGATGCTGGTGAGCCGGCTTGGACTCCTGCCCTTCCCCCGCATAATAGGCCATCAACCAGAAAACGTCTTCAGGCATAGGGATGGTCTATGCTGTAGCCTGTTTTAGGTATGATGCGAAATATTGTTATAAATCTGATACTTTTTTCTACCATATTTTATAACTTTTCAACAGTGCGTAGTCCAGAATAGATAATATCAGCGATGTGATAGATAAACTGCTGTCTTGTGTACCTTGATATAGAAAACGAATAACGCCGAAACCAGTACGGAGAATCTCGCGAGCCAGACTGTTAAAATAAATATCAAAAATACGGGAAAAGGAAATTACCATGATGCAAGTGAAATCAAAATTATTCGTATCTATTGCGGGCATCTTACTCCTCTCTTTTTTTCTAGTCCTCTCTTCAACAGGCTGCTCATCAGGCAGCAGGAGCGCACCGCCCGAGGTAACTAAATACGCCCGGGACTGGCCTTTACCTGATAAAGATTACAGTAATACCCGCGCCGCCACTAACCCGGCTATCAACTCCAAAAATGTGAGCAGTCTGGGTGTAGCCTGGGCTTTTCCGATACCGGGTTCCGGTTTGTTCGGCTCCTGCTCTACAAATCCGATTGTCATGGGACAAACGGTGTACTTCCAGGACCTGGCGAATAACATCATCGCCCTTGATTTTAAGACCGGGGCACTGAAGTGGAAGCAAATGTATAATGGGAGCAACATCGGACCTAACGGCGTGGCTGTTGGCTGGGGCAAGGTATTTGCCACGGTTGACCCATATCACATTGCCGCTCTGGATACGAACTCCGGTAAGGAATTATGGCGTACCAGGATATCTGATGTTGCATCGGTGGGCACGGACATCCAGCCTACCGTTTACGGTGGTAAAGTGTTCACTTCTACCGTGCCGGGCGCTGGTGCCGGCAATTTCTATGCCGGTGGTGGAGCAGGTTATTTGTACGCCCTGGACCAGGCTACCGGCAAAGTGGTCTGGAATTGGAATACGGTTGACTCAGAAAATATCTGGGGCAACAAGGCCGTGAATAGCGGCGGCGGTGCCTGGTACTCACCGGCCGTAGACGTAATTACCGGCAATATCTTCTGGGGTATTGGAAATCCGGCTCCGTTTCCCGGTACCAGGGATTTTCCCAACGGTACCAGCCGCCCGGGCCCCAACCTGTATTGTAATAGTATGGTATCTCTGGATAGCGGGACGGGAAAGCTGCTCTGGTATAACCAGGTAGCACCCCACGATATTAGAGATTGGGATTTTCAGATTGCCCCGATACTGGCTAAGGCTACCATCAAGGGTACTCCTACTGACATCGTTATCGGTGCCGGTAAAATGGGCAAGGTAGTGGCTTTCCATCGCCAGACCGGCGCTCAAATCTGGAGTACCAAGGTCGGCAAACACGAGAATGATGAACAACTCGAATTCCCTGCCAACCAGACTACCACCGTATTCCCCGGTATTTTCGGAGGGGTGGAGACACCCATGGCTTATGCCGATGGTGTAGTCTACGTCCCGGTGGTAAACCTGGCTACCGACTTTACCCCTTCGTCTTTGAAGACGCCCCCTTTTACCGATGGCACCGGTGAATTGCTGGCAATTGATGTCAGCACCGGCAATGTGCTCTGGGATAAGCAGATGAGTTCGTTAAACGTTGGCGGTGCTACCGTGGTCAACGACCTGGTCTTCACCGCAACCTACGAGGGCATTATCTATGCCTTTGACCGGAAGACCGGTGATCAGGTCTGGACGTTTAAAGCTCCGGGTGGCATCAATGCTTGGCCGGCGGTAGTGGGCGATACTATCGTCTGGCCCGTTGGAATCGGCGCTATTCCTTCCCTGATTGCCTTCAGGCCCGGCGCTACCAGCCCGATGGTCAACATCAGCCCGGAAAGTGGCACAAAAGTGCCTTCCGGTGATTTGAAAGTCTCCGCCCAGGTATTCAATTTTAATGTGGCTAATAAACTGGGACAGCCCAATGCGGTTAAGGAAGGACACCTCCACTACTTTATGGATGTGGATGCTCCTACCGCACAGGGGAAGCCGGCAGTTACGGCATCGGGTACGTACACGGCTACCAGCGATACCTCCTACGTCTGGACTAATGTGAATCCCGGCACTCATACCTTATCAGTCGAGCTGGTGAATAATGACCATACCCCGCTGAACCCGCCGGTGGTAGCCAAAAACACCGTAACCGTAATCCCGGCCACACCGGCTGTCAGCATTACCTTTCCGGCTAATAATGCCTCGGTATCTGCCGGTGATATCCTCATTTCGGTCAAGGTCTCTAGCTTCAGCCTGGTGAACAAAATAGGACAGCCGAATGCCTTAAATGAGGGCCACCTGATATATTTCAAAGATGTGGAGGCACCTACCGTTGCCGGGCAGCCGGTTATTACTGCCGCGGGGACATCCGTAGCGACGGTCGCCACTTCTTATAACTGGCCTGGTGTATCTCAGGGCACGCATACTTTCTCGGTGGCACTGGTGAATAATGACAATACTCCGCTGAATCCGGCGGTGGTGGCAAAAATCAACCTCACCGTATCGGCCGTTGGACAGGGCGGCCCGTAAAAGGCCACCGGATATTTAAAGTTGAAAGGAGTTTATAAATGAAAAATAAGAATCATCGGGTTATCTTATTATTATCCTGCAGTATCGTAACAATTCTGATGCTCACGGTTTTTCCGGCGTGCTCATCGGCGCCGGCACCTGCTCCGGCAACCACGCCTACACCAGGCAGCTCTCCTGCTGCGCCGGCGCCTCCTCCCGCCCCCGCCGCCACCTCACCTGCCCCGGCCACCCCAGGCGGACAATCTATAAACATAAATCTGATCGCGCAGAACATGGCTTTCGATCAGAAGACTATCACCGTAACGGCGGGAGCAAGTGTGACTATGGTCTTCAATAATAAGGAGAGTGCACCACATAACTTCGCGCTGTATAATGACTCGAGTGTTGCCAGGGTGATATTCAAAGGGGATGTAATCAGCTCCAGTACGATTACCTACAAATTCAATGCGCCATCAACGCCGGGAACCTATTTCTTCCGTTGTGACGTACATCCCACCAGTATGACCGGTAGTTTCATCGTGAAGTAGTGCCATATTGGCCCGGTTTGCCTCTAAAGTGCCGGATTTAGAATAATTTGGAATTTTGCTATCAACTCTATCCTATATTAGAAAAGGAGTCTAAAATGGATAATAAATTTTCAAAATCGCTGGAAGCGAACAGTAGTGTCCTACTTCTGGTAGATTACCAGGCGAGGATGTTTTGGGGTGCTATATCGCATGACCCCACCTATGTAAAAAACAATGTCATGGCACTGGCAAGAGGAGCAGAAATACTGGGTATTCCTGTTGTTCTGACCACGATTGGCGCTAAAAACAATGGGGCGTTTTTGCCGGAGATTGTCGCTATGTTCCCTGATACACCCGTGATTGACCGCAAAGTTCCCTCTTTTGATGCGTTTGAAGATGAGGAAGTATTAAACGCCGTGAAGAAAACCGGAAGAAAACAACTGGTGCTCACAGGCTTGTGGACCAGTATGTGCATGGCTATCACCGCGCTGCGCGGCTTGCGTGAGGGTTTTGATGTATTTGGTGTGATGGATACTGCGGCTTCAGAATCGCTGGACGCCCACAACATGGCAGTGCAACGTATGATACAGGCCGGTGTCGTACCCTGCACCTGGATGCAAACTATCTCCGAATGGATGCACAGCTGGCAAAATCCCAAATCAGGCGATTTGTACACCGGGGTATACAGCGCTTATAACGGTTACTTCGGGCAAAAACGGCCTTAATTTATTATCCATATCATAAACTGGAGGGGGATAAAATGTATAAGAAAATTTTAGTTCCGTTAGATGGTTCTAAGCTCGCCGAGTCTGCTTTACCTTATGCCGAGGAGATTGCTAAAGGCTGCAATATCAGTGAGATTATGCTGGTTAGTGTTACAGAACGTGTGACGGGGCAGACCTGGGCCCCAGAAACTCAGATGGCTTACCGTTCCAGTGATAGGGCTGACCTCCATGGGGCGGGTTCAGAGGTTACATTAACGTTTGGTAAGGAAGAGAAGCAGGCGCGAAAGTATCTTGGCAAAATAGCAAAGATTCTCGTGGACAAAG
>Ga0299912_10004417_pt1 | contig 11519 bp, 12 predicted proteins | sample RVTome_2_FD_207667 | JGI IMG/M metagenome (GOLD analysis project Ga0299912, IMG submission 207667) | Soil microbial communities from uranium-contaminated site in the Upper Colorado River Basin, Wyoming, United States - RVT95D214 (version 2) ... | reverse complement strand
TCGCCCAGGGCCGTTAGCGTGAACACCTCGAAGCTGGTCACCGCGATGTCCACCGCGGCGGCGCCGTCCGCGGGCGTCGGGTCGGCGGGCGTGGCCGCCGTGACAGCGCTCGACACGGTGAGCAGATCGCCGTCGCTGCCCGGCTCGGCGCGCACCAGAATGCGCAGCGTGGCGCTGCCGCCGGCGGCCAGGCTCGCGAGCTGCCAGTTCCCCGACGCGGCCTGGAAACTGCCGACGCTGGCCTGATGGCTGAGGTAGACGAGCTCGGCCGGGAGCCCGGTCTTGACGGTGAGCTCCTGGACGGCATCGGGGCCGTGGTTGAGCAGGCCGAGCTCTACGAGGAGGGAGTCGCCCTCCTCGACGACGGACGGCGTGGCAGTCAGGCCGAGGCTCAGGTCCGCCCCCGGCAGTTGGAGCAGCAGCGAGGCACTGTCGTCCGCGGGGTGGAGGTCGGGCAGGGCCGCCGTCGCGATGCTCGCTGTGACGGGGATGCTGCTGCCGGGCTCGGCATTCTGGACCCGCGCGGCGATCGTCGCCGTCGCCGTCAGCCCAGCGGGCAAGGGCGGCAACACCCAGGGCCCCTCGCCCGGGTCGCCATCCACGCCCTCGATCGTGACGCTCTCGAAGACCAGGCCCGGCGGCGCAGGCATGCTGAGGGCGATGCCGGTCGCCGTGCGCGGGCCGGCGTTGGTCAGCACTAGTGTGAGCACCAGCGCTTGCCCCTCGGCGGGGCTGCTGTCGTCGGCGCTGAGGGCGAGGCTCAGCTCGGCATGATCGGCGCCGCGAGCGGCAAGCCAGTAGAAGGGCTGGCCGCTTTGGTTCACTGCTGCGCTCGCGCCCCGCTCGATGCCCGTGGTCGTGAGCGTCTGGATACCGTTGGCAAAGTTGGCCAGCGCCTCGAAGTGCAAGGTGGCATCGCCAGCCAGGGCGGCCGGCCGCTGGGCACCGGCCGTGGAGCCGCCGGACTTCACCCAGACATAGTCGGGCTGGAAGCCGCCGAGCTCCACCGTGCTGCCGTCGACGCCGTCGCCCCAGTAGCGGCCCGTGGCCAGTTCGCCTGGCTGGTCGGCCCAGGCGATGTAGTGATATTGGCCGAAGAGGCCATTGACGTCGCCGGAGGTGCCGACCTGGAAGCCGTCGGCGACGAGATCGCTGATGCGGTTCGTGCTCGCGAACTCGGTGCTGAAAGGCAGGCTGTAGCCCGCCGTCATCTGCCCGCTGCGGTGCCAGACGCGGGTGGCGCCCTCGCCCATCACAAGGACGAGGGTCGGATCGAGGCCCAACCCGCTGATCGTCTGGGCGGCCAGGCCGAGGCCGGTGTAGCTGCCGGCGCGGATGGCGTCGCCGGCGCTGAAGGCCACCCAGTAGTAGTTGCTGCCCGAGGCGTTGACATCTGCATCGCTGCCGAGGGTGAAGCCGTCCGCGTCCAGGCTGAGAATACGATTGGACTGCAGGGACCAAGTGCCAATGAGATGCTTGCAGGAGCCCACGGGCATATCGGGGGTGCGGCAGACGGCGCCGTCAGCGCGGTCCCCTTTGACGATGACGACGAGGGGCTCGAAGCCGAGGCCGGTGACCGCCCGCGCGTTGGCGCCGTCGCCGGTGTAGCGGCCGCTGGCGACGTAGCCGGGCGCGGCGGCGGCGCTGCCCGTGCCAAGCACCAGCGCGAAGAGCGCGAGCAGGAGTCTGAGCGGGCGCGGCCCCTGGGCCATGAGCTGCCTTCCCTGGACGGTCGATGCCGTCGACCTGAGCGTGCGGCCGAGGGCGCAGCTCGGCCGATCGCGGCCCTGCGCAGACTCCCCGTCCGCTATGGGCATCGGCCGTTCGGGATCGCTGCTTGACGGAAATCATCGCCCGCTGGGTGCCGGCCCAGGGAGCGCCGTGCCCCGGCGTTCCCGGATCGATCCTGTCGCGGGTGCGGTTCAGCGGGAGGGGCGCTCCTCGGCAGGACGGCGCAAGGTGGCGCGCAGCGCGGCGAGCCATTCCTCGGTGCGCAAGCAGACGCGGCCGAAGGCGGGGTAGTCCAGGCCCAGACGCTCGGCGCAGGGCGCGTCGAGCGCGAAGTTCAGGCCTTCGGCGCCCAGACCCACGCCCAGCGTCTTGGCGACGTAGTTGGCGACCACCACCGCATCGAGCACGGGTGTGGAGGTCCCCAGGGGCACGTCGTGGTGGCGGGCGATCGCATCCACGAGGGGTTCCGGGAAATCCCACGCGCGGCCGATGGCCGCCCCCACCTGCGCGTGATCCGTGCCGAAGAGCCGGCGCTCGGCCCCGACGAACGTCGTGCTCCGTTCGGCGGCGCAGGCCAGCACGTCCTGGCAATTGGCCTTGAAGTAGCGGGCCGTCACCAGCTTGCCGATGTCGTGCAGGAGCGCCGCACTGAGGGCCAGCGTGGGCAGGCGCAGCCGCGGACGCTCGGCGATGATCGCCTCGACGGCCAGTTCGGCAGCGGCGCTGTGCGCCCACAGCTCGTCCTCGCTGAGGTCGTAGACCGGCGCCGCCGTCTGCAGACGGTCGAGGTAGTCGCGCAGGATCAGGTCCAGCAGGCGCACGGTACCCAGGCGCGCGATCGCCTCCCGCACGGAGGCCGGTCGGCCGAAGCCCGAGTAGGCGGCGCTGCTCGCCGCCCGCAGCACGGTGGCGGCAATCGCCTCGTCCAGCTCGATCAGTGCCGTCACCTTGTGCAGCGACGCTTCCGGGCGGCCGAGCAGCCTCACCAACTCGCGCGCCGTCGCCGGCAGCGGCTCAAGTTCGCGGATGCCGCGGACGATGTTGGCCGCGATCTGGTCATGGGTCAGGGTGGTCATCGTCAACCTCCCAGCTTGGGCCGTTCCACCAGCCGCTCGAAGCCACTGAAGATCGCCGCCGGCATCTCGAGCAACGAGGCTACCTGAGCCGCGCCCCCCCGGGCAATAGCTTCTTTCGGCATTCCGAAGACAACACAGGAGCGCTCATCTTGAGCAATTGTCTCCGCGCCCGCCTTGCGCAGCGCGACCATGCCGTCGGCGCCGTCGGCGCCCATGCCCGTCAGCAGGACCGCCACCATGGGCACGCCGCGCAGCTCCGCCGCGGCGGCGAACAGCAGATCCACGGCCGGGCGCTGGTGATGCACCTGCGGCGCCTCGCTGAGGCGGGTGCGCAATTGCAGGCCCAGCTTTTCGACCAGGAGGTGCTTGCCACCGGGCGCCAGGTACGCCGTGCCGCGCGCGGCGATCTCGTCGCCCTTGGCTTCGACCACTCGCATCGGCACCATGCGGTTGAGCCGTTCGGCAAAGGCCGCGGTGAAGGTGGCCGGCATGTGCTGGACGATCAGCGTCGGTGGCGTATCCACGGGCAGCCGCATGAGCAGCGTCTCGATCGCCGCCGGCCCCCCCGTCGACGCCCCGATCAGCAGCAGCCCTTCGGCGCGCTGGCCGGGGGTCGGCACCGCGGCGGGCGCCGCCGGCTGGCCGAGCGGGACCGGCGCCAGGTTCAGGCGCGGCGCCAGACTGAGGCTAGCCAGGGCCCGCCGGCAGCGTTCCCCGAGCGCCTGGATCTCGGCCGGACTGCTGGGTTTGCCGATGACGTCGACCGCGCCCAGACGCAGCGCTTCGATCGATGCTGCCGAACCGGACTGCGTCAGCGAGCTGATGATGATCACCGGCAGCGGATGATGCGCCATCAGTTTGCGGAGAAAGGTGAGCCCGTCCATACGGGGCATCTCGATATCGAGCGTGAGCACGTCCGGCTGCAGGTTGAGAATCTGCTCGCGGGCCGCGTAGGGATCGCCGGCTTCCCCGACGATTTCCACGTCGGGATGGTCGCGCAGAGCCTCGCGGATCAAGCGCCGCACGACCACGGAGTCGTCGACGATGAGCAGGCGCAAGCGGCGGCCGGCGCCCATCAGGCCCCTCCCTCCGGCAGGCACTCCACCCAGACGGCGACCGGCTGCTCGTTGAGCAGCGCGAGCAGCGGCGCCGCCGCCGCCACCCAGGGCACCTGGGGGCCCGGCTCGTCGCTGCCCACGACCGGCCTGGCCAGCGCGAAGCTCGTCGTCGGAAAGCGCTGGGTCAGCCAGTGGCCACAGAGCATGTTGGCGAACTCGCCAATCATATCGGTCAGCTCCGGCGCCGTGCCCGGCTCGGCGAGGCCGAGGAAGGCCTCGAGCATGTCGCCGGCGAGCGCGGCCGGCAGTGCCATCTGCAGCCGGCCGCTGCGCTGCGTCCCCCGGAAGTCGACCTGCGCCGTCATCCATTGGTGCACGGTCGCCACCGCCGCCGCGAACTCCTTGTCCGCGGCCAGGTTCACGTAGCCGAAGAAGCTCTGCTCGCCGACGGCGACCAGAGCCGCCGCGAGCTCGTCGCGGCACTCAGTCGGCGTGACTGGTGAGAGCGTCGAGGACATCGCGCATCGCCTCCGGTCGGAATGGTTTCTGCAGATAGAAGCGAACCTTGAGTGCATCGGCCTCCTCGCGCCGCGCCGAGGAGCCGTCGGTGGAGATGATCACCCGCAACAGGTGGGGCCAGCAGCCGCGCCGCTCAATCTCACACAGCAGCTCGGTGCCCGTCATCTCCGGCATGTTGATGTCGGTGAACAGCACCGCGACGTCATGCTGCTCGAGCAGCGCCAGGGCCTGCTTGCCGTCGCCGGCCTCGAGGATGGCGCCGATCGGCACGTCGACCATGCCGATCACGCGCTTGATCATCGCCCGCATCACCGCCGAATCGTCCGCGATCAGCAGGGTCAACCCCTGGGCGGGCGGAACAGGGACTTCACTCATGACTGGCGACCTCCACGCCTACAAACTCGACTTCATGCCGCCGCTGCTCACGGTCAGGGCGCCGTCGGCAAGCTGCAGCCAAACCGTGCGCGCCGCGTTGCCGCCCAGGGCTTCCGCTTTGACAAGAATGCCCAGTCGCCACAGGATCTCCTTCGCCGCCAGCGCGTTACGGCGGCCGACGTTGAGCGCGCTACTGCCCTGGAGCAGCGCGATCTCCGCCCCACCGGCTAGCTTCACCAGCGCGCGCCGCTTGTCGACGCCGTGCGCGGCCAGGGTCTTGAAGAGCAGCGGGATGCCGACATCGGCAAAGACGGCCGGTTGCTGGGCGGCCCGCTCCGGGTTGATGCGCGACTCCGGCAATAGGTAGTGCAGCAGCCCGCCCACCTTGACCCCCGGGTCCCAGACACAGACGGCGACGCAACTGCCCAGGGCGTGCGTGATGATCATGTCCTCCCCGCGGTCGGACACCGCAAACTCGCCGATGCCGACGACCAGCCGCCGCCCCCCGGCCTGGGCTCCCGCGGGCGCGGCCGGCGGCCACCCCGTCGGCGCCCGATCGGCGGCCGGACTACTCGGACGTTCCGTCATCCCTGACTCCGGCGCAGTAAGGCGGGAGCCACCCACTGCAGCGAGTGTTGCAGGTCGTTGAGCGTCTCCACGTGGCCGACGAACAGATAGCCGCCCGGCGCGAGATGCCGCTCGAGCATGCTGACGGCGCGCTGCCGCGCCCGGCGGTCGAAGTAGATCATGACGTTGCGACAGAAGATGAACTCGAAGCGCCGACCGAGGTCGCCGATCTCCAGCAGATTGCCCCGCTGGTAGGTGATCAGCCGGCGCACGCTCGCGGAAACGCGGACGAGACCGTCCTCCGCCCCTTGGCCGCGCTCGAAGTACTTGCGCAGGAGCGGTGGCGGCACGGCCTTCACCCGCTCCAGGCCGTAGATGCCCCGCTCGCCGGCGCGCAGCACCTTCGTGGACAGATCGCTGGCGAGCAGCGCGACGCGTGCCTGCTCCGCGGGCGTCAGCGCCTCAAGCAGGGTGATGGCGATCGAGACCGGCTCTTCGCCGCTGGAGCAGGGAATGCTCCAGCCGGTCAAGGGCTGGGCGCCACCGCGCTCCCGCCAGGCCGGTACGACCCGCTCGCTGAGCAACTCGAAATGCCGGTGCTCCCGGAAGAAGCTGGTGTGGTTGGTAGCGATCGCGTCGAGCAAGACCACCAGCTCATCGCCGCTGCTGTCGCGTTCGAGCAGGCGCAGGTAGTCCGTGTAAGAGGCCAGCTTGAGCGTGCGCAGGCGGCTCTGCAGCCGCGCCGTGATCAAGGCGCGCTTGCCATCGTTGAGCGTGATCCCGCTCTGGCGATAGACGAGCTCGATGATGGTCCTCAGCTCGGGATCGCGCAGAACGGGAGTCCCGGCGCCGTGCGCGTTCGCCATCCCGGCCTAAGCGCCGCCGGCTACGCGGGCGCCGTCCGTCCCGAGTACGCGATCCAGGTCGAGCAGGATCTTGACCCCGCCCTTCGCTTTGGCGAGGCCGCTGATGTAGTCCGTCTGCACGCGGTCGCCGAACTCCGGCGTCACCTCGATGTCGGCGGCGCCGATGGTCATCACCTCGGACACGGCGTCGACGACGACCCCCATCAGCATCCGGCCCTGCGCGGTAACGACGTCGACCACGATGATGCAGGCCTGCGCCGTGTACTCCTGGGTGGCGAAGCCGAACTTTAGACGCAGGTCGACGACCGGAATCACCTTGCCGCGCAGATTGATCACGCCCTTGACGTGCTGCGGCACCTGGGGCACGGGCGTGATGTCCATCAGCTTGATGATCTCGCGGATACGCAGCACCGGCAGGCCGTACTCCTCGTTGCCGAGCAGGAAGGTCAGGTACTTGCCGGCCTCGGCGACGGCCGACCGGCCCGGCTGCGTCAGTTCCGGGAGCAGTGTTTCCGTAGCGCTCATCACTATCCTCTCCTTGTTTCCGCTCTCATTACGCGCGGACGAGATCCTGGCTGACCATCTTGACGATGTCGCCGCCATCGAGAATCAGACCGACGCGACCGTCGCCGAGGATGGCCCCGCCGGCGATGCCGCGGACGTTGGCGAAGGTGTCCCCGAGCGGCTTGATGACGACCTCTTGCTTGCCGAGCAGCGCGTCGACAAGGAGGCCCACCCGGCGCGCGTCATCCTCGATGACGACGACCGTGCCCTGGCTCGGATCGGCCAGGCGCCCGCCGAGCTTGAACAGCGCGGAGGCCTCCACCAGCGGCATCAGCGTGTCGCGCACCTGGATCAGGCAAGCCTCGCCGCCGACGGTCTTGATCTGCTCCGGGCGCGGCCGCAGGGATTCGCGCACGGAGAAGGTGGGCAGGACGAAGCGCTGGTCGCTGGCGCCCAGGATGAGACCGTCCAGGATGGCCAGCGTCAGCGGCAGCTTGATCGAGAAGGTCGTGCCGCGGCCCGGCGTACTCTGGATGTCGATGCGCCCGCGCAGGGCGTCGATGTTCCTGCGCACGACGTCCATGCCCACGCCGCGCCCGGAGATTTCGGTTACTTTGGCGGCCGTCGACACGCCCGGCGCAAAGATGAGCTGGTGGATCTCCGCGGGCGTCAGCTCCTGCCCCTCGCTGATCAGCCCCTGGGCCACGGCCTTTGCGCGGATCTTCTCAGTCGGCAGTCCGGCGCCGTCGTCGCTGATTTCGATGACGATGCTGCCGCCGCGATGGAAGGCGGCCAGCGACAAGCGGCCCACCTCCGGCTTACCCGCCTCCCGGCGGGCCGCGGCCGCTTCGATGCCGTGGTCCACGCTGTTGCGGATCATGTGCATCAGGGGGTCGTTGATCTCTTCGACGACCTTGCGGTCCAGCTCGGTGTCTTCGCCCGAGAGCACCAGATCGACAGCCTTGCCCGACGCTCGGCTGAGATCTCGCACCAGGCGGGCCATCTTCTGGAAGGTCGCCCGGATCGGGACCATGCGCATCGCCATTGCGTTGCGCTGCAGGTCGCCGGTGATGCGGCGTAGCTGGGCGAGATTGCGGGTGAGCGCCTCGTCGGCCACCCGGGCCAGCGCGGGCGCCTCACCGATGATCGATTGCACGATGACCAGCTCGCCGACCATGTCCACCAGGCTGTCGAGCTTGCGCATGTCGACCTTGACCACCGCCTGCGCGAGCAGGTCCTGGCGCCGGGTCTCGACGGGCGGCGCCGCCGCGGGCGGCGAAGGCGCTGCGGGCGGGGCGGCCCCGGCCGCCGCGGCCACCGTCAGCACCACCTCGGCGGTCGTCGGTGCCGCCGGCATGGCTGCGGCCGGCGCCGCGGGGGCGGATGGAGGCGCGGCAGCGGCGGGCGGGGGCGTGGTGTCGCCCTTGACGAGCCGCTCGAGCGTCTGCATCAGCTCGTTGCGCTGGGCGCTGACGTCGGGCACCCGCTGCCCGGCCAGGCGCGCGTTGATGTCCGTGATCATGCTGCTGAGCAGATCCGTGGCCTTCAGGATGACGTCCGCCGCCGCCTGGCCGATGCTCAGCTTGCCTGAGCGCGCCAGATCGAGCAGGTTCTCGACCTTGTGCGCCAGCTCCTGCACGGAGACGATGCCCAGGGCGCCGGCGTTGCCCTTCACCGTGTGGAAGGGCCGGAAGATGTCGTTGAGCAGTTTGACGTCGGTGGGGGCCGACTCGAGCTGCAGCAGGAGCGCCTCGATCGTGCTCAGGTGGTCGAGCGCTTCGGCGATGAACATCGCCGCCATCTCGGGGTCGCTCTGCAGCACCTCGAGCTCGGCATCGCCGGCGACGACATCAACGATCGATTCGCTCATGGCCGGCTCCCTTTCGACTTGTCTGGAAAGCTGCGGAAATCGCCCTCGTCCTCGAAGGGGATGAAGGCCTCCGCGGTCCGGGCCGCCGCCTGACCGACCCGGCGACTCGCCGCCCGCTGCGGCGCCTTGGGCGTTGGCGTCCTGCCTGGGGCCAAGGTCATCGCCGACATGGGCTTCCGGGCCGCCGGCGGCGCGGTCGCCCAACCGGCCCGTGTCTCGGCTCGCGCGGTGCCGATCAAGGCGTCCAGCTCGGTGACGAGGCGGCGGGTCGTCTCGGCCTGCGCGCTCAGCTCCTCGCTGGCCGCGGCGCTCTCCTCGGCGGTGGCCGCCGTGGTCTGCGTCACCTGCTCCATCTGCGCTACGGCTTCCGTCACCTGCTGGATGCCCTGCGCCTGCTGCTGGCTCGCGGCGCTGACGCCATCGACGAGCACCTTCACCCGCGCGATGCTGTCAGTGATCGCCGTGATCGCCACGGCGACCTGCTCCACCTTGGCGCCGCCCTGGGCGGCGTTGTTGCTGGCCTCATCGATGAGGCCGGCGGTGTCTTTGGCGGCCTGCGCCGAACGCTGCGCGAGATGGCGCACCTCATCGGCGACGACCGCGAAACCCATGCCGGCCTCACCGGCCCGGGCCGCCTCGACGGCGGCGTTGAGGGCGAGGATGTTGGTCTGGAAGGCGATCTCGTCGATCGTCTTGATGATCTTGGCGACCTTGCCGCTCGACTCGCCGATGCTGTCCATCGAGCAGACCATGTCGCGCAGGGCCTGGTTCGACACGACGACGTGGGACTCCAGCTCCGCCATCAGGGCGGCGGCGCTCTCCGAGTTCTCCGCGTTCTGCCGGGTCGTCGTGGCCATCTCCGTCATCGAAGCGGAGGTCTCCTGCAGGGACGCCGCCTGATGGGTCGCGCCCGCGGACAACGACTGCGCGGAGGTGGCGACCTGCGCGCCGGCCGACATCACCTGCTCGGCGCCGACGTTCAGGGCGGCGGCCGTCCGCGTGAGCCCGCGGTTGACGCGGAACATCCAGACGCCGAAACCGCCGCCGCCGGCCACCACCAGGGCCAACAGGCTGAACTGCCAGGCCAGCGTACTGCGGTAGGTGCGCTCGGCCGCCTGGGCGTGCTGCTCGGCGTCCAGGGCCTGCCCTCCGCTCTGGGCGTGCGTGACGACGATGTCCTCGACGCGCTCGTGCAGGGAGCGCAGCGAGCGAATGCCGGTGAAGGAGATGAGACCCACCAGCAGCGCTAGGCCGGCGAGTGTCGCGTACACCTTCTGGCTCATGGTCAATCTCACCAGCGACCTCCCTGCAATGCAGCCGGCGCGATCGGCATCGGCTTGCCGCAAGAGTCATCGTCACTGGAGGCGGGGATCTTGAATGGTAACTGCGCCGCCAAGCGCAGCTCGGGGAACCGGACGCGCGCGTAAAGCAATGAACCGGACGCCCGCGTACAGAAGGCTAAAGCCCTCGCCTCGTCCGGCCGATGATACGGGCAGTTGACCGGGGGCATGGCCTGAGCCGTGCCCTCGCGGGTGCAGACGCATGCGTGACTGACGAGGAGGCGAGCGCTGTGAAGATCCTCATTGTGGATGACAGCTCGGCGATGCGCATGATCGTGCGCCGGGCGCTGCGGCAGGCCGGCTACGGCGACCACGACATCAAGGAAGCGGAGAACGGCAAGCGGGCCCTGGAGCAGATCGGGCAGGAGCGGCCGGACGTCATCCTCTCCGATTGGAACATGCCCGAGATGAGCGGCATCGAGCTGCTGCGCAGCGTGCGGGCGATGAGCCAGCCGATCCCACTGGGCCTGGTCACCTCACAGAGCAGCCCCCAGGCCGAGCAGGAGGCCCGGGACGCGGGGGCGGCCTTCATCCTGACCAAGCCCTTCACGCCCGAAGCGTTCAAGCAAGCCCTGGAGCCGGTGCTCGTATGAAGAATGGCAACTCCCTCGAGAGCTGGCTGGAAGCCGCCATCCAGGCCGTGACGGAAGTCGCGGGCAGCGCGCTGGCCTGCGACGTCGTAGCGACCGTACGCGAGGGCGGCCTACCCCCTACCCAGAGTGGCGCCTATCTCCCGATGCTGGCGGCGGGCGACTCGGTGTACTTGGGGCTGCTCTCCGATCGTCCGGGTCTCACCCAAATCACGCGGTCGCTGCTTGGCATGGAGCCCGCGGAAAGCGATCCCGCCGAGCGGGACGTGGCCGACGCCGTCTCGGAGATTGCCAACATGATCGGCGGGGGCGTGCAGCGCCGCCTGGCGGATCCGGACTTCGCGGTGGAGCTGGGGCTGCCGATCTTCGTCAAGGGCGAGGTCATGATGGAGGACCTCGCCACAGCCAGCGCGGCGCTTGACATGGGCGGCACGGCCGTAGAAGTCGTGATTCTCCACGGTGGCCGACGGCTCGAAGGGGCTAAGTCATGAGCCAGCGCCTGCTGCCCGCACCCGAGATGATCGCCCGCCTCCTGAGCGGCCTGCTCGGCCGATCCGTCGCCGTGAAGGCGAGCGCGGCGGCTGCGAAGCCCCTCGGCCCGGCCTGCCTGGCTGCCCGCTACGCGGAGCCCGGCGGTGGCATTGAGGCCGTCATCGTCTTCGACCTGCCGGCTGCTGCCGCCCTTGGCGCCGCGTTGACCATGTTTCCGCCGAACGTTGCCCAGGCGGCCGCCCGCGCCGGCCGGCTCGAGGAAGGCCTCCTCGACAGCTTCCGCGAGATCTGCAACGTAATGAGCCGCCTCGCCGGCGACGGTCAGGCCGCGACGCCGGTCCTCGCGGACGTGGCGCCGCTGGCGCTCGCCCGGCCCCGCGACATCGACAAGCTGCTGCCCACCGTGAGCGGGCGGGCGGACTACGAGATCGCCGTCTCCGGTTACGCCGACGGCCGCCTCGTCGTCCTGTTCGGCTAGCGCCGGACTCCCGTCTCCCCCCGGCGCCGCGCGCGGGCGCTCGCCTCAGGCGA
>Ga0299912_10004416_pt1 | contig 11519 bp, 10 predicted proteins | sample RVTome_2_FD_207667 | JGI IMG/M metagenome (GOLD analysis project Ga0299912, IMG submission 207667) | Soil microbial communities from uranium-contaminated site in the Upper Colorado River Basin, Wyoming, United States - RVT95D214 (version 2) ... | reverse complement strand
AGAGGCGCTACAAGTTCCTCCGGGAAACGGCTGGGCGGATAATAGCTTCCCGCATCGCCACCGCACATACTCTGTCCGACCAGGCGGAGACCGTTCTCATGCGGATCCTCCGAGGGACCGGACCCACCGGTTTGGGCGGAATCGCCCCCTGTATCGACGGGTTGATCATCCGTCCCCTGATCGAGGTCGAGCGCCGGGAAGTCGAGGCCTATGTCCGGGCCCGGAAGATTCCCTATCGCGAGGATGAAACCAACCGTGACCTGCGCTACCAACGCAACCGGGTCCGCCGGCGGCTTATCCCTTACCTCGAGAGGAACTTCGAGCCCAAGATCGTGACCCACTTGGGGACATTGGCCGAGGTCAGCCGCGAAGAAGAGCGGGTTTGGGAACAATATTCGCAGGCCGAGGCGAGACGGGCGATCTTCCAGAGAAAGGGGAGGGTCCTTCTGGATGCCAGTCACCTCAAATCCTTGCCGCCGGCCACCGGCCGCCGCCTGGTCAGGGCCTTCTTGAGTGCGGTCAAAGGCGACCTGAGAAGGTTTTCATTCCGGGATATCGAGGCCGTCCGCTGTTTGTCCGAGAGGAAGGAAGCGGTGCTTCCGGGTCAGCTCGTCTTTAGGCGGGAGAAAAGCCTGATTTCGATTAAGGAGAGACCTAAGCCCTCGGTCGGTTATGAATACGGGTGGGATGGGAAGAAGAAGCTAATTATCCCGGAGGTTGGGCTCAGTTTCTCGGGGAGGATGATTAAGAAAGGGAAGGCGAAGCTCCCCTCGTATGATAATAACAGGAGGGCGCTGCTGGACGCGGGGAAAGTCCGTTTTCCTCTGCTCGTCCGGAGCCGGAGAGAAGGCGACCGCTACCGTCCTCTGGGCTCGCCCGGCCGGAAAAAGCTCAAGGAGATCATGCGGGCGAAAGGGATTCCGGCGAGCGATCGAGATCGGCATCCCGTTTTCTTCTCTGGCGAACAGATAGTCTGGGTCCTGGGGCTCCCCGTTGCCGAAGACTTCAAAATCTCCCCAGCCACCCGTGAAATCATCTTGATTGATAGTGGATAGACCAGAAATCCGCTCCTCCAAGCCACATCCTCAGGCTGAGAATTCTTTTGATCCCAGCCGTCCTTTAGAGAGAGGCCTCCTCTTGACAGGAAGACAGTGAGGATTTAGACTAGTCTTAGACTAGTCTGAGGAGGTCGAATGGATCGTATCGGTGCCTATGAGGCGAAAACACATCTCTCTCGACTTCTGGAGCGCGTCATGAAGGGAGAACGAATCACCATCACGAGACATGGGGTTCCGGTGGCCGTCCTCCAGCCTCCTGAAACGCAGAAGTCCGTGGACATCAAGGCGGTTATCTTCGACATCCGCAAGTTGCGAGAAAAACACAGTCTCAAGGGGTTGAGTCTCAAGGCCATGATAGAAGAAGGACGGCGCTAGATGGGAGAGAGGTTTGTCGTGGACAACTCCATCGTCATGTCCTGGTGCTTCAAAGATGAATCCAATCCCTATGCGGATTCGGTCCTGGACCGGCTGGCGGAGTCGAGTGCACTTGTCCCTTCCCATTGGCCCCTCGAAGTGGTGAATGTCCTGTTGGTGGCGGAGCGAAAAAAACGCCTCAAGCAAACAGACGGTGAGCGTTTTCTCAGCCTGCTGACTCAGCTCCCTATAATTATTGAGGGTGAATTCCCTGCTACTATGATGAAGGATCTTTTTAGCCTGGGGCGGGCTCACGAACTCTCAAGCTATGATGCCTGTTACCTAGAGCTGGCCATAAGAAAGAGCTTACCCTTGGCCACCCTGGATAGAGAATTAAGAAAGGCGGCCAGGTCTGTGAATGTCCCTCTCTTTCCCGAATCATAAATAACTCTCTCTCCAGATTTCGAACACCAGCAGTGCCCAGAGCTGGTGGCTGAAGTTTTTCCTGCCGGCCAGGTGAGCCGCAATCATTTTCTGGATCGGCTCAGGGTTGAAGAACCCGGCTTCTCTGATCCGCTTTTCGCTCAGGTTGTCCAGCATCAGTTCCCGTAGTTCCCCCCGCAGCCAGTGCTTGATCGGGATGCTGAACCCTTCCTTGGGACGGTAGATGTTCTCCCGGGGAAGGAGGCGCTCCATTGTCTTCTTAAAGATCCATTTTGTGGTGAGTCCGTGCAGCTTGAGCCGGCCGTCGAGCCCGAACACGAATTCGACGAGCTTGTGGTCGAGGAGCGGCTCCCGGGCTTCGAGGGAGGCGGCCATACTCATCCTGTCCACCTTGACCATGATGTCGTCAGCCAGGTAGGTCTTGAGGTCGAGGTAGAGTTCTCCCGTGACGGCGTCGAAGTCGGGCATCTTTTCGAAGACTTCCCGGAACGGCGATAGCCGACGGACTTCCTTGATCCCGCTGAGCTGCTCCAGAAAGCCCGCCGAGTACAGCCCGCGCTTGTCTTTCCGCGACAGGAACATCATCCAGCGCAGGTGCCTGTTCTCGGCCCCGTGCTCAAAGCCTTGGAGGAACCGCTGCAGCTTGTTCCAGGCGCCCTTTTTCTTGGCTGTGGGCGGGAGGCGGTTGATAAGAGGGGATGACAGGCGACCCGCCAGCCCGACCGGCCCGCAGGAAGCGATCTTCTGCGCCTGGTAGTGCTCGTAGCCGCCGAAGACTTCATCCCCTCCATCACCGGAGAGGATAACTTTGACGTGCGCATGGGACATTTGCGAGACCAGGAAGGTGGGGAAGATGGAGAAATCGCCGAACGGCTCGTCGAGGTGGCGGATAAGCTTCTGGGTAAGGTCCAACGCCTTGGGTTCGATGATGAACTCTTCGTGTTCGGTCGAGAACCTCTGGGCAGTCCGTCGAGCGTGGGGAAGCTCATTATAGGAGGTCTCTTCAAACCCGATGGAAAATGTCTTCAGCGGGGAGGCGCCGAGCTCCCGCATCAGGCCGACGATGGTCGAGGAGTCGATCCCGCCGCTCAGGAAGGCGCCCAGCGGCACATCGCTCACCAGCCGCAGCCTGACGGACTCCTTGAGCAGGTCGTAGAGCTTGTCCATGATGTCGGGCAAGTTCTTCTCTTTCAACCCGCCCTCCGACTCCGCCGCGGCTTCGATATCCCAGTACTTCTTGAGCTCGACCCGGCCGTTTTTATAGGCGAGCCAATGGCCGGCCGGGAGCTTGTGGATTTTCCGGAAGATGCTCAGGGGCGCCGGTATGTATTCGAGCGTCAGGAAGAAATCAAGCGCTCTTGGCTCGACCTCCCGCTTGACTCGCGGATGGACGAGGATGGCCTTGAGCTCGGAGCCGAAGACGAGAGTCCGATCATCGAGGAGTGTGTAGTAGAGCGGCTTTATTCCCAGCCGGTCGCGCACCAGCAGAAGCTTCTGCTCCTTTTCATCCCAGAGGGCGAAGGCGAACATCCCCCGGAGCCGCTGGACGAAGTCTTCCCCCCACTGCTCGTAGGCGTGGACGATGGTCTCGGTATCGGTCCGGGTTGAGAACATGTGCCCGCGCGCGATGAGCTCTTCGCGGAGCTCGGGGAAATTATAGACCTCGCCGTTGTGGGCGACCCAGATGGTGCCGTCCTCGTTGCTGAGCGGCTGGTGGCCGCCCGCGAGGTCGATGATGCTCAGCCGGCGGACGCCCAAACCGGCCCTTTTCCAAGCGAAGATGCCTTCATCGTCCGGACCGCGGTGGACGATGGTCCGGCACATGGCCTGGAGAAGAGCGGCCGATACCGGCTCGGACGAGGACGGGGTCGCGATTCCGCAGATGCCGCACATTATTCCTTGGGGACGAGGTCGAGCTCGAAGAAGACCCCCAGGTACCTCCGCTCCAGGCTGGCCGGGTCTTCATAGTAGGGGATGGCGCCCTTGGCCGCCTTGATCTTGATCCGGTAATGATAGCGCTGCTCCACCTGGAAGCCGTTTCCTACCGGGAAGCGCAGCGTCCCCCACTGCTTGGATTGGAGGATCGTCTTCTGCGTCCGGCCCTCGACCCTGACCGAGATCTCATTATTGCTCCGGGGGTTGTTGAGGAGCCGCACTCCGACCTCCCGGAGCGGGTAATATGTTTTCAGGATGAACTCACAGGTCCTGTCGCCCCGGGTCCAGATGCCCGCGGGCTCGAGCTTGCGGTAGAAGTTGTCGTCGAGAAAATGGAGGAATTCTCTCTGGGGATAGGGCTTGTCCGGCCAGATGTGGACCCGAAAGGCGTCGGGGTTGGTGTTGGTGGGAAAATGGTTGACCTGGGTCATCTCGAGAGGCAGCGCCTTGATCGGGAACTTCTTGGCGTGTGTCGCCGGCTGGGCCGAGGAGCGGAACGGGCTGACGAGGATAGGGGAGATGAATATCGCCGCAACCACCCAGATCAGGGCGACCTGTCGCCAGCTCTTCTTCTCGGCCGGCAGGAAAAGGAACAAGGGGTAGATGTTTAGAAAGTACCGGTTGGCCAGGGTGCCGCCTCCACCCCCGTAAAACTCGGGAGTTAGGACGATGTAGATGAGGATCCCTCCGGCCAGGGCGGCCAGTGTCAGCCAGTCGTGGAACCGGCGTTTCGCCCGGAAGAAAAGGAGGAGAGCGAGCAAGGCCGGGAAGAAATACCAGGCGACGCCGGTGAAGCGGCCGAAGAAATAATAAAAGATATTGTAAAAGATGAACTTGGGCGGAATCAGGAATCGCTGGAAATAGTTCTCCGAGGTCATGGTCTTGCCGAGGTTGTCAAAGGTTAGGTTATCCTTCTCGAGAGGGAAACTGCCGATGAACGTCTTGCGTTCGCCGCCCTGGTAGTTCCAGTCCGAGGTGAGAAGATAGTTGGCTCCGAAAAGGAGCCCGATGGTCAGGAAGAGGATGACGGCCAGAACGAGCGCCTTGAAGAATTTTTTTTCATAGAGGGCGTAGAGGACGAGAGGGCCCAGGAGGACGATGTTGGGCGGCTTGGAGAAGACCGCGATACCGACCAGGAAGGCGGCCAGGTAGTCCGTGCCCGGCGAGAGGAGAAAGGAACGGGTCTCTCCGGACGTGCTCGAAGGGAACGGCGCCTCCCGGCGTCTAATCTTATAGATCCAGAGGAAGACGATGATGAAAGCCAAGCAGAAGTTGAAAAAATCGGGCGAGATCCAGATGTAGTACACCCCGGCCACGGAAGCAAAGAGGAAGGTCAAAAGGTAGGAGATCGAGGTGAGGGGGGAATTGGCCCGGGAAAAATAGGCGAACCCCAAAAGCATGACAATGAGAAGGAGGAAGGAGTGGAAGACGAAGAAACCGTTGGTCCCGAATATCCGGACGAAGGGCGCGGCGAACAGAGAATAGGCCCAGGACTTGGCGAAGAATATCTTGCCGTTCCGGGCCTTTTTGAGGAAGATGCCCTGCGGCCCGGCATCGAAGTCGTGGTAATAGCGGGCCAGGTCCTTCTTGGTGTATTCCAGGTCGAGGTCGTGGGCGATGCTCTGGGTCAGAGCGTAGTAGACCGCCTGGTCGGCGAACAGGAAATTCTGGTCGATGGCAGGGAGGTTGATGAACAGAGAGAAACCGAGGGAGAAAAGGAAAACAAGGCCGATGACGGTGATGGCGGCCTTTTTCGGCTGGGGTTTGTCCTCGGGCATCGGGCTTGACCTGTCCCTAGTGGAATATCACAGTCCGATTCAAAATACAACGAGCGCTACCTCTTATAGAGGCTGAGGTAGGCGCGGATGATGCGGTCGCCCCAGACAAGGGCGACGAAAGCGGCCGGCGCCAGGAAGGTCCCGAAGGGCAGGGAGAACTGGAGGTCCTTCTTCCGGAAGGACAGCAGGAAGACGCCCACCAGCGCCCCCGCAAACGAAGCCAGGAGGAGTGTGAAGAAGGCCTTGACCCAGCCCAGATAGGCGCCGACGAGGAGCATCATGGTCACATCGCCCAGGCCCAGGCCTTCTTTCTTCCGCAGGAGCCAATAGACGCCGTAGATGACCAGCAGGAAGCAGGCGCCGGCGGCCGCGCCGATGAGGGCTTGACGCAGGCTCAGGTCCGGGCGGAACCCGGAATAGACGAGGGCCAGAGCCAGGCCGGGCAGGGTGATCTCGTCGGGCAGGATCTGGTGGTAGAGGTCGATGAAGCAGAGGGCGATGAGGGCGCTGGCGAAGAGGCAGGAGGCAAAGAAATGGAAGCTCAAAGCGAAGCGTCCATAGAGCACCAGAAAACACAGCGGTGTGATCGCTTCGACGAGCGGATAGGTGAAGGAGATCTTCAGGCCGCAGGCGCGGCACTTCCCCCGGAGCACGATGTATGAGAGGACGGGGATGTTGTCGTAGGGTTTGATGGGCGTCCGGCACTGCGGACACGACGAAGGAGGCCACATCAAGCTCTGGCCTCGGGGAAGGCGGTAGATGATGACGTTGAGGAAGCTTCCCCAGGCCAATCCGAAAAGGACGATGATTATCTTTTCCACCAGACGCTCGGAGCCTTGGTTTCACCCGTCTTGGGGTTATAGATGTAGTCCTTGCCCTCCAGGTCCCTGGGCAGCGAGGCGACGATCCCGACGCGGACAAGATCTTCCAGTCCGGCCGGCAGCCGCTGGTATCTCTCCCTGAACCGCCGGACCGCCTCCCTGAGAAGGTTCGTGTCCGAGGTGGCCTTGACCTGGTAGAGATGCTTTCCGGCGATCTTCTTGGTGCGCTCGTCCTGGGCCGTGTTGTACACTTCCAGCCACGTTTCCCAAGATTCTTTCAGGTCCATCACCCGGAACCCGGCCGCGGCGTAGAGCCTCTTGGCGATTTCCGGCGCGCCCGGGATCCCCATCGTCTTTTCGTAATATTTCCGGGCCGTGTCGTAATCCTTGGCCCGCTGGGCGTAATGACCGGCCTCGAATGGAAAGATCCACTGGTCGGGGTTTTTGGCCAGCCCCAAGTCCAGGATCTTGAGGGCGAGTTTGAGGTCCTTGGCCTCGTTGACGGCGATCAGGGCGCCGATCTCATAGGGGTCGGTGTACCGCGGGTCGAGCTCGGCGATGATCGAAAAAATGTGTTCCAGGTTCTGGAACCGGTCGACGATAGTGTACGTCGTGTAGTACTGGATGGCCCAGAGGTAGACGAGGTCGGCCACGAGAGAGGAGTAGCCGAAGGTGGCGTATTTCAGGTACTTGCCCGAGGGGATGTAGATGATCGAGGCGCCGGGAATCTTTTTCCTGGGGACGCGTTCCACGGCCTGCTTCAGCGCGACGATGCCGGCGCAGGACAGGAAGAGGAGAAGGACGATCAAGAGGGTGGCGGACCCCTTTTTCCGGGCGCTCGCGGTCTTCATCACGGTCAGACGAAATCCCTCTTTTTGAAGATCAGGACGGCCAGGGCCAGGATGAAGAGTGTGTAAACCAGCCCATAAAGGGCCGAGAAGAAGTAGAATTTCGGGTCGATGGCCAGGCCGTGGACGATCTCGGTCTTGAAGTTGAAATTCTCAAGGTCGGGGAGGATCGCCGAGAGCCCGCGGAGCGCCATCCTAGCCGCACCGGAGCGGGTCTTCTGGATGAGCGTTTCAAGCCCCCAGGAGAGGTGCCCGATGAGGTAGAAGGACAGCGAAAAAATCGAGCTTAGGATGGGTGTCGAGAAGCAGGAGAAGAGGATGGCCACCGCCGTGATCAGGACGAGCTCGAGGAAGATGAATAGGATGGCCAGGAGCATCCGGCCCTCCAGCTTTCCCGTGTGGAGGAGGACGACGACGAGGAAGATCAGGCCCATGGCCAGGGTCATGATGAACAGGGTGAGGACCAGCCCGAAGAACTTGCCCAGCAGGAACTGCCAGCGCTGGATGGGCTTGGAGAGAAGGGTGTAGATCGTTTTCTTATCGATCTCCTTGTAGACCAGTCCGGTGCCAATTAGGATGGCCATGAGCACCCCGAAGATCGAGATCGAAGCCAGGCCGACGTCCTTTATAATCTTGACCCGGTCACCCACGGTGAGCACGGCCAGCAGGCGCGAGAAGGCCAGGGCGACGGCGGCGAAGAAGAGGAGCAGGTAGAGGATCCGATCCCGGATGGCCTCCTTGAACGTGTTCAGGGCGATGGCTTGTATCTTCATCCCTGTCTGACCATCTCCACAAAAATGTCCTCGAGGGTCTCGGTCCGGGGAACGAGGGAATGGATCCTCCCCCTCCGCTCGCGGACGAGCGCTATCAGGTTCTCGATGTTGTCTTCTTGGAAGACCTTGAGCAGGATCCTGTCGCCGAGCGTCGAGACGGGCTCGCCGAGGTCGACGAGGTCGGCGGGGTTGATCCCCGACAAGGTGACTTCCGTGAAGAGGACCTTTTCCGAGATCAGGCTTTGGAGGGCACCCTGGCTGATGACCCGGCCGCCGACGATGATGGCCACGCGGTCGCAGATCATCTCGATGTCCTGGAGGATGTGGGAGCAGAGGAAGATCGTCTTGCCTTCCTGCTTCAGCCGGACGATGATGTCCCGGAGCTCCTTGCGGCCCAGCGGGTCCAGGCCGCCCAGCGGCTCGTCGAGAAAGAGGAGCGCCGGGTCGTTGATCAGCGCCTGGGCCAGGCCGACCCGCTGCAGCATGCCCCGGGAGAATTTGCGGAGCTGGAGGTCACGGGCCTTCTCCATCCCGACGAGGTGGAGGAGAGTCGCGATCTTGTCCTCCTTGTCCTTCTTCCTCAGGCCGAACAACTGGGCGTAGAAATCGAGAAACTCCGCCGCCGTGAGATAGTCGTAGAAATAGGGAGTCTCGGGCAGGTAGCCGAGGCGCTCTTTTCCCTTGGTCGAAAGAGGGGGATGGCCGAAGATCTCAATCTTCCCCCGGTCCGGGAAGATCAGGCCGAGGACGCATTTTAAGGTCGTCGTCTTGCCGGCGCCGTTCGGCCCGAGGTAGCCGAAGATCTCTCCGGCCGCTACCGACAAGGAGACGCCCTTGAGGATTTCCCGTTTCTTGGGGATGAACCCGACCTTGAACGCTTTGTAGAGGTTATCGATCTCGAGGACTGCAGCCATCGGATTCATGCCTATTATATTTAAAAAAGGGAGCAAAAGAAAGACAGCCATTCGGGAATGGCAGCGCTCCCACTCAGGTTCTTAACGCCGTTCCCGAAACGTTTTTCTCGGCGCTGCGGAACTCCGCGTGTTATATTTGGACATTAAGCGTAGGTTGTCTCCATTCTAGCCCATCTCTGTGTGATCCCCCCGTGCTCAGACAGTCCTCGCGGCCGTCAGAGCGGCTCCCCTCGAAAAACGCTTCGGGAAGGCTGAACCTGAGAGGTCGCTTCTCCCTTCCCGAACGGCTGATGATGAAAACAGACCTAGCCCCCTCTTCCGTATGTTTTACGAGCGGGCGGCTCAATCCGGGAGGACGTGCTTGAGGGTGTCCGGGTCGATGGTGATGTAGAAATCGCTGCCCAGGTAGAGCAGGGGACGGACCTTCATCGGGTTGAGGATGCCATCCGAGTTGAAGGCGTGGGCGTCCTCGTGCACGGCCAGCACCTCGCCGACAAAGAGGTCGTGGTCCCCGAACGGCCGGACCTCGGCCAGCCGGCACTCGAAGGCCACGTAGGCGTCCTCGATAAGCGGGGACTTGAGCACTCGACTCGGCCGCAGCCTGACGCCAAATTCCTTGACCTTGTCGATCTCGTGGCCGGACTTGCGGCCCATCTGCGCCGAAAGCTTGATCCGGTCGAAGCTCAGGAAGTTGACGGTGAACTCCCTGGCCTCGGAGATAACCTCATGGGTGAGTCGTTTCTTGGCGATGAGAATGCCGAAAAGGGGCGGCTCGAAGGAAAGGGCGGTGTGCCAGGCGCAGCTCATGAAGTTCACCCGCTTTCCCGCCCGGGCTCCGACCAGGGCTACGGTGTAGGGGTAGAAGTACTGAAACTTTTTGAACTGGGTCTTGACGGATTTCATGATCTAGGAGAGCCCTTTGATCCGGCCGGCGTTCTTGAGCAGCCATTCCTGAGTGAACACATGCTCTCTCTTGAACCCAAGCTGCAGGCTGAGCTGGTCGCGGTTTTCGCCCGCCGGCACAATGGCGAGGAGCTTTTCGTACCTGGCGATGAGCTCCTGCTCGGCCGGGATCAGGGTCTGCAGGGCCGAGAGGCGGTCCCGGCCGCTGTAGAGGGTGGGCATCGGGCTCCGGCTGATTTCTTTTCCGTCGGGCTCGCGCCGTGCGTTCTCGATCTGGACGACGCTCCCAAGCCTGACCAGGAGTCCCGAGTTCTTGTCCCAGTGCCGCATGTGGTTGATGGAGTTCTTGAACAGCCGCTGGGCCAGGTCCTGGTGCTCGCTGAAGAGCAGGACGTAGCGGAGATAGCGGTGCATCAGCTCGTTCTCCATCCGGGTGATCTCGTGGAGAAGCCCGACCTCCGGCTTGGCCGCCGCCTCCGCACTCTCCTTGAAGCACAGCGTCTCTGCGGCGCCCTCCTTCTCCATCGTCCGGATCATGGTCTCGAACTGCTTAGCGTGGCGGACCTCATCATAAGAAATGTTGAGGACCATGTTCTGGATCTTGGGAAAAGCGCCATCTTTCCACTCCGCCGATTGATAGAGGTCGGTGACCAGGTCCTCGGTCATTTTGTCCCGCTTCAGGTTGTCGATGACCTTCGGAAAGCGGATGACTTCGTCAGATTTAAAGGAGGGGTCTCCTCCGAGCTGCCGGATGATGATGCCGAGCTGGAGGCTGTGGTACATCTCGTCGATGCCGATCTGGATGGTCTGGGCGCGGGCGTCTGTCCGCAGCTTCATCACGGGGTCCTCATAGAAAAATTTCCCCTTGGGCATGGAATAGGCATGGATAGTGTATTCGAAGCTCACGGCCCACTCGTGCTCCAGGGCAACCTGAAGAAGATGGACGGCGTCCTCTTGAGTCTTGACCTGGCGGATCTTTTCCACGGTGGCTCCTCTTAGGATCAATCATGCCGATTATAGCACAAAACGGGGGTGATGGGATGGGGTGAAAATTCACCTCCCAAACCACCCCTGGGGGTGATTGCCAGCCGGAAGTGTCCGTGAAAAGATGAGGCCATCGCAGCCTCTTAGGCTCGAATTCACTCTCATCCAAGGCGAAGCCGAGGTTGTGAAAAAGGGAGAGAGGGCTAAGATCCCTCTCTCCACCCCCCTACCCTCCTTTCAACTCCCTTGAGTCAAATGAGTCAAGGGAGTCTTTTCTCCGGCCGTTCATTTGCTTTTTTCCTGGAAAAATTGTAGTTCTATCAAGGCAGCGGCCGAGATGAAGAAGGAAGATCCAATCCCTCGAGTAAGAGAGGACCTCGAGGTCATCCCCACCTCTTACCAGGGCCAGAAAGCGCTGCTGGTGCGCGATTTTCTGGGCCTAATCCGCGACCCGGTCATTCTTCAAGGAGACGCGCTGCGGATTGTCGGACTGATCGACGGAAAAAGGACGGTCCGCGATATCCAGCTTGAGCTCGTCCGGCTGAAAAGCGGCGTCCTGGTCGATGCTGAGGCCATCGGTCGGCTCGTCCTGGAGCTCGACTCAGCCTGTCTCCTCCAGAGCGGCCGCTATCGCTCCGAGAAAGAGAGGATCCTGACCGATTACTTGAAGCTGGAGGTCCGGCCCCCTTCGCATGCCGGCGTCTCCT
>Ga0299912_10004414_pt1 | contig 11521 bp, 14 predicted proteins | sample RVTome_2_FD_207667 | JGI IMG/M metagenome (GOLD analysis project Ga0299912, IMG submission 207667) | Soil microbial communities from uranium-contaminated site in the Upper Colorado River Basin, Wyoming, United States - RVT95D214 (version 2) ... | reverse complement strand
TCGTTCCGGCCGAGTACGTCGGCGGAGGGTTCACGGCGTTCTGGTTGCCGGCGGTTCGCGCGGCCATCGCCAAGCTTTGTGTGAGCGAAGACCCGTCGCTCAAGGTGAGCAAGTGTCGAGGGGCCGGCGGCGTGAAATGGTTCTGGGACATATGCAGGCCGTCATCGGTGCCCGCCCCAGATGGCCTGTGCGATTACGAGTCCGAGGACTGGGCGACCTGTCGTCGGCTGCGAGCGTGCGGCGTGCCGATCCACGGCTGGATGCGGCCGAAGCTGGGCCATATCGGCGAATATGCTTTCACGTACGAGGATGCGCTTCGGCCATGAAGATCTGGGCGATGGCTATGCATCCGAAGGGGCACTGGCGCTTGAGGCGAAAGTGGCCGGCCACGCCCGTCGAGGTGGATCTGTCCGAGGTCGAGCTCGCGGCGATCCTGGCCGATGGGGAGATCATCACGGGCCGGACCGCGCTCGAGTGCGATGAGAAGTGCGAGGCTCGCAGGGTCGCGGATGCCGAGATGCGCGCGAAGAGGAGCGCCCAGGCCACGGAAGCGGAGCGCGACGAGCGCCGGGGGGGACCGCGTCGGAGTGAGGTGGCGGGGTCGTCGAGAGAGTTGTTCGGTCACGAATAATCGAGGAGAGCACAATGGGACGAGGCGTAATGTGGTTCAAAGGCGATGTATGCTCGGGTAAGACCACCAGGTTGGTGCAATGGTGCGAAATACAGGCCATGGTGTATCCCAAGCGAAGGGTGGTCTATGCCAATCAAGGCAGCGCCCGTCTGGAGATCGCGAAGGAGATGCTTGCCCGGAATGGAAAATTCAAGGCGCATGACCTCGCATTCTCGTATCCTAATGGGAGTACGATTACACTCGTCAATGCAGGCATCATCGATCGCGAGGATCTGTCGTTCGACTGTGGTGCTTTCGATGACATGGAGATCTGGGAGAACCCGAAGATGGCGTTTGATGATCTGATCAGCGGATTCGATCTCTCCGAGCGTCCCGTCGGATGCTTCGCGTCAGGTCCGACCTCGAAAGACACGTGTCGCGAAAACCGGGAATTGCTCAAGACGATCTCGAGCATGGCCGATCTCAATGTGATCCATCTGGAGACGTTCAAATGGTACGCGGATCTGATGGTCCAGCGAGGTTTGACCAAGGTCGATGGTCGGTGGGTCAATGTTCGATTCGAGGTCGGATTCGACGCGCAATAAATCAGTGTTGAAGGAGAGCACAATGTGGGATCGAGTTGTTGCGATGTTCGAATCTAAGGCATCGTTGCGGAAGCGCATCAAAGACCTGGAATTTCTCCTCGAGCAGAGGTCGAACCAGCTCGAGGTCGAACGGATCGAGCGCACGGCGGCATCGCGCTGGAACAAGAATCAACTGAAGTATATCCGGAACAGGTACCAGAGGGACGTGCCTCGCATCATTGAGCCCGAGGATGAGTCATTCCGCGCCACGTGGTCATCCGTGACTCGCAATGAATCCGCTGACTTGGCGCAAGGAGGGGGCGCCGGTGACTCGTGCGACATGGCGCAAGTGCTCGGAACCACGTTGCCATGGAGCTGGCACGAGGTGAGCAGTAGATAGGGTCAACGCATCAACGAGCACGGGAGCCCACGCCAATGACCGCCGACCTCGAGACGATGGCATCCGAGATCACCGAGACCCTGACCACCATGCAGATCGACGCGCTGGGGCAGGCAGCGGGCGCGGCGGGGGACACCGACGCGTGCGAGCTCTGCGTCGCCGCGGTGGACGGAGACGAGGACGCGAGGGTCGAGGTGGGCTACATCATCGCGCGGGCGAGGATGCTCGCGGCCTGAGGCTGAGGAGCAGCGCGCACGTTGGAGGGGGGATCACCGATACCAAGGAAAGTGGGTGGAATCTCGCGGTAAAGGTCAGACACATATCGCACGCCTGGTATGCCGGGAGGTGATCGACCGGATACCATAAGGGGTGACCCGGAGGAAGGCCACCGAGCTCATTGCTCGGGCCAGGTTCAAGCCCTGGACCGGGGTTATGGGGCCGACGAGCACCGTCGATCGCCTGCCGGATTGGCTGGCTGGCGTATCGGATCCCTGGTGATGAATCAGGGGTAGTCGGGTAGGCGGCTCGCGATCGGGTCAAACCGATCGCGGGTCTTGTAACGAGGCGCGGTCCGGCGGGGCTCGGCAAGGGTAGGCAATGGCAACACGACCGCGACAGGCTTCGGCCCGTCGCGGTTTTCATTTCAGGCAATCGTCGTGCCACCACTGCCAAGCCGTTGACCCCCATCCTGTGACTCGGTAGGCTGCCTCCTCAGTGTTGGAGGTGCCCCACCGGTGTCGTTGCCGTCGCCAGCCGCTGGACCCGGAGTCGTCCCGAACCCTTTGCCGGGTGAGAGGGACCTCTCTGCGACCGTGCCGTTGTCGGCGCGCCCCGAGATCATCGCCTACCGTAGCCTGCCGATCTCAGCGATCGAGACGTTCACGACCGCGGCGCCGGTGCTTCGCGCCCTCCGCGACTTCGAGCTCGGTCGATTCTGGTTTCCGGCCCAATTGGCCGACGCGCTTGGGTTCGACGACCGAATCGATGGGGTGCTACAGACCCGCATCGATGCTCTCGCTGGACTCCCGGTCAGTCTTCAGGTTCGCCCGACGCACGCCGGTGACGCGCCAGCCAAGGAAGCGCTTGACATCGTCAGCGCATCGTGGACCAAGTGGCTCGCTGGACCGGAGCTCAAGAAGTTGCATCGATGGGGCTTGCTTTTTCGTCTCGGGCTCGGGGAGATTCTCTGGGACACCGACGACGAGGGGCAATGGACTCCGAGGCTGAAGACGTGGGACCCGCGCTACCTGTATTGGCGCTGGGACACGCGCAGTTTCTGGCTCATCACGGCAGACGGACAAGTCGAGGTTGTGCCCGGCGACGGGCACTGGGTGCTCTACGCGCCCGACGGATACACGCGCGGGTGGATGCGCGGGCTCATCCGCTCGCTTGCCTTCCTCTACTTGGCGCGTCGCTGGGCCTGGCGCGACTGGAATCGTCACAGTGAGATTCACGGCCAGCCCATCAAGCGCGCTGGCGTGCCATTCACGGCCAAGACCGAGGACAAGGAGTTTTTCAAGACCGAGTTGCAGGAGATGGCGAGTGAAGGCGTGGTCGTGTTGCCCGACGATGGCGAGGGCAATAAATTCACGCTCGACCTGCTCGAGGCCACATCTCAGGGCTGGGAATGCTTCGCGCGCCTCATTGACAAAATCGATGAGTGCGCGGCCGTCAATGTGCTCGGGCAGAATCTGACGACCAGCGCGAAAGGCTCAGGGAGCTACGCGCTCGGTGACGTGCAGGATCGCATCCGGCTGGACCGGCTCGAGAGCGATGCGCTGAGCATGGGCGAGTGCCTGACCGCGCAGGTACTCGAGCCGTGGGCCTGGTACAACTATGGCGACCGTGCGATGGCTCCGCTTGGCGGTTGGTCGACGAAGGCGCCCGAGGATCGCGCCCGGACGGCGACCACCTGGCAGGCGCTCGGTGATGGCTTGCAGAAGCTTCGCAGCGCAGGCCTTCGACCCGACCTAGCAGAGGTGGCGCGAAGGCAGATGATTCCGCTTTCCGATGCTCCGGAGAAGGGCGAGGATGTGGCGACGGGCGATATTCAATCCCAGGCGCTCAACGGAGCGCAGACATTGGCGCTGCTCTCAGTGCTCGACGCGGTGAAGGCAGGCCGGTTGCCGAAGGAGAGCGCGATTCAGGCATTGCTCACTAGCTTCCCGGCCAATCTCGACTTGGCGGCGGCTCATAGGCTGGTTGATCCAATCGAGCCAGCCGCGGTGCCGGAGCCGGTCAAGAGCAGACCCGGACTTCCTGCGCCATCGCCCGTGTCCGAGCCCGGGGAGGAATAGCGCATGCCCTTTCCCCGCGAGCACGCGGCCCGGCAGGAGGACCCGTCGAAGTACGTCCGTTTTCGGCGCAAGCACCCGAAGGGTTTCCCGGCCGGGGTCGACGTGGTGTACGGGATAACGAAGGCCGGCAAGGTAGAAGTACAGACAATTCGATTCGATTCTGATAAATGGAGTGTGTCAGAAGCGAAGAAGTGGCTCAAGGATCACGACTTTCGAACGGGCATCGAGCCCGCGAAACCGGAGGCTAGGATGAGCGGTGTGAGGATGTTCGCGTCGATGCGCGGAGAGTATGAGGCCGAGGCCGGAGATCCGAAGACGCCGCTCGAGGTCAAAGGGGCGCGTGGTTCGATCCATCTGTACGACGTGATCGGCGGATGGGATGGGATCACGGCCAAGGGTGTGCTCGAGGCGCTCGCCGATCTCAAGGCCGGAGGCGCCAAGGCTCTCGATGTTCACGTGCATTCCCCGGGCGGTGATGTGTTCGAGGGCGTGGCCATTCACCAGGTGATTCGCGCTTGGGATGGGGGAGGGGATCGTACCGTTCACGTCGACGGGCTTTGCGCCTCGATCGCGAGCGTGATCGCGATGGCCGGAGACACGATCAAGATGGCGCCTCACGCGATGATCATGATTCACGAGCCCAAGGGTGTGGCGATGGGAAGCGCCGAAGATCTTCGCAAGCACGCCAATCAGCTTGAGGCTATGAGCGCGACAATGGCTGGGGTCTACGCCAAGCGCACCGGGCTCGATGAGGCTGAGTGCATGAGGATGATCGATGCCGAGACCTGGATGTCCGCGAGTGAAGCAAAAAAGCTAGGCTTCGCCGACGAAATCGTCGGCGAGGATGAGGCCGAAGCGGAGGCCGAAGCCAAGGAGCCCGTCGAGCCCGTCGAGCCGGACGAGGAGGAGCCGGACGAGGAGGAAGAGGAAGACGAGGATGAGGCCGAAGCAAAGTTCAAGGCCGTCGCGGGCGCGCTCTATAAGGGGGCTCCGGCTGCGGCAGAGAAGCTCTTCGGGATGCGTTGCTCCGCGGCCCCCGCTCGCGTCGCCAAGAAGAATACGGAGAACAAAGTGATCATTCCCAGCGTCACGATTCCCGTCACCATCGTCCCTGTTCCATCAGCGAGCGCCAAGACGGCCACTCCTGCGGTCCCCGAGGGCGAATGGGCGCGAATCTTCGCTCAGGCTGAAGTGAGCGACACCGGTTCGCTGCTTGCCAAGGTCGAGGGCTGGAAGGTCAAGGCCAAGCTCGCCGACGAGCTCACGGCGCAGGCGGCCGTGGCCGTCGAGGAGAAGCGGGCCGCGGAGATCGTGTCGAAGCTCGACGCCGCTCAGAAAGACGGTCGGCTGTCTCCCGCGAATCGCGCCAAGCTGGTGGCACAGGATGCACCGCCTTTCGCGAAGGATCCGGCTCAGCTCTCCATCTACTTGAGCATGCTCACCCCGGTCGTCGTCACGGTCTCGAGCGGAGGCACGAAGCCGGTCGCGAAGGAGCCGCCCCCAGGAAGCGAGGTATCGGAGTCGGAGTCGGACTACGCGCGCCAGATGGGCCTCGACTTGGCGGCGGTAGCGATCTTCAAGGTGGAAGGCCCCGAGGGGCTCGCCCGGTACATGGCCAACAAGAACTAAACCGCGCCGTGCCGCCTGAGCGGCTCGGTCTTATGAAGGAGAATCACGATGGCACTCACTGCAGGCCGCACCACGAAGAGGATGGGCGACAGCGCGCATCCTGACATCCTGTCCTTCCCCATCGCAGACAACGTCCACATCTTCAATGGCTCTCTGGTCGGGCTGAATTCTGCCGGATACGTCATCCCGGGGAGCTCGAGTTGCGTCAAGATCGTCGGGTGCGCGGAGAAGGACTATGACAACACGGTCGCCGGTCATGCCGCGGGCGCGCTGGACGTTCGTGTTCGCCAGGGCACCTTTCAGTGGGCGAATGGTTCTGGCGTGCAGGCGCTGACCGTGGCCGATGAGGGCAAGCTGTGCTACGCGGCCGACGATCAGACCGTGCAGAAGGGCGACGCGGCTGGGACGCTTCCGGTCGCCGGAACCGTGGTGCTCGTCGAGACCACTGGGGTATGGGTCACGTCGATGTTGTTCGACCTCGACCCGACGATTCTCACGCTCCCCGCGGCGGACAATTTCGCTGCGGCTCCGAATCTCGCGATCACGATCTACAACTCCAGCGGTACCGCGCAGGCCAAGACGGCCGTGGCTGGTGACGCGGCGATCGGAATTCTGCAGAACACCCCGGTCGCGGGCGGCATCGCGCGCGTGAAGGTGCTCGGGCCCTCCGTCGCGTACGCTAGCGGAGTGATCAATGTCGGCGAGCAGGTCGCTTCCGATGCGAGCGGAAAGCTGAAGAAGGCCTCTCCGCTCGCGGTCGCGTCGGCCAATGCGAACGGATCGTTCGTGCTCGGGTTCGCGCTCACGGCGGGTTCGGCCTCGAATGCATTCCAGGTCTTCGTCTGCACTCGGGCGGCGGCGCCCACCGTCGGAATCTAAGAGTCCCGGCGACACTCACGCTGAAAGGAAAATGCTATGACTGTCCTGACTCCGGCTACCCTGCAATCGCGCTGGGACGCCGCCACGCTTGGCTTCAATATGTTGTTCCAGCAGACCCTGCTCGCTACCAAGTCCGAGCACGGCCGGGTCGCCACCACGCTTCCGAGCAGCTCCCGGGAAGAGGCCTATCCCTGGATCGACCGCATCCCCAAGATGCGGAAATGGGTCGGCGAGCGTCGCGTCAACGATCTCGCTGCGAGGATGCAGGTCCTCGTGAATGAGAAGTACGAGGACACGGTCAAACTCTTGAGGACCGATCTCGAGGACGACAAGATCGGCCTGTACACGCCTCTCGTTCAGGAGGTAGCGCGCCAGTCGGCGTTGCTTCCCGAGACGCTGGTATCTGAGGCCGTGATCGCGGGGACCTCCGCGGTTGTGTACGACGGCCAGTTCTTCTTCGACACCGATCATCCGGTGAATATGGACGATGCGAGCATCACGGGGCCGAGCGGCGCGGCGACGCAGGCGAATCTGCTGACGACTCATCCGCTGAGCACGGACAATCTCGCAGATGCGATTCAGACGATGCAGGCATGGGTCGGGGCAGATGGTCTTCCGCTCGGAATCACGCCCGACCTGCTCGTGGTTCCTCCGCAGCTTCGATGGCTCGCGGCTCGACTGCTTCAAGCCGAGCTCGTCGGCGCGGACATCACGCTGTCCGGTCCTACTCATGGAGCCGCCGCGCAATCGAACATCCTCAAGGGATCCCTCGATCTCTTTGTGTGGCCCAGGCTCGCGGTCGACCCGACGAGCTACTATGTGCTCTGTACCACCAGCGCGGTGAAACCGTTCATCTTCCAGGAGCGCATCGCCCCGGAATTCACGTATCTCACGAAGCCCGAGGACCAGAACGTTTTCCTGCGCGACGAGTACCTCTACGGCGTGCGAGCCCGATGCGCGGCCGGCTACGGGCCGTGGTTCATGGCCATCAAGTGCACGGTGTAATCGCCGGCAAGTGGAGCCGAAGCCTGCTCACTCCTCAGGCCCAGGCTTAAATCCACGGGGGCGGCCGGGCGCGTATCGGAGCCCGACCGCCTCACTTCCAGGGGTGAAATCGAAGGCCTGAGGAGGCCAGAACATGGCGCAGGAAAAGAAGAGCACCGATTCGCATCGAGTCATCGGAGCATCGAAGTCCCCGACCGGGCACTGGCGCTGCGGATTTTTCTGGCCGGCTCGACTGGTCTGGGCGGACGTGACCACTGAGCAGCTCGCGTTGATCAAGGGCGATGGCCGGCTGATTTGCGCCGAGGGACAACTCATCGTTGAGACCGGTGCGGAGGATATCCCCTCAGCGCTCACGTTGATGGCCGAGAACCGGCGCAAGATCGACGAGAACAGGGCGCTTGCAGAGGCTGCTGTCCGGCGCAACTCCAAGCAGGCGTAGCACGAGAAGGGAGGCGAACAGATGAGTCGATACGCGCTGACGACCGATTTGGCCTCGCTCTCCCTTCCGGCCGGCGCTTTGTCATCGGTATCGTCGACCGATCAGCAAAACGCGCTCGACGTGGCGAGCGCCGAGGCGGACGGGTACCTCGGGGCCAGCTTCCGGTTGCCATTGCTGACTTGGGGCACCGACCTCAAGCAGCACGTGTGCGGCATCGCTGCTTTCCGTCTGATACACCATCGCGGGTACAACCCACAGGTGGGCGCAAACGACACGATCCGTCAGTGTTACGATGACGCGATCGGATGGCTCCATGGAGTGTCTGCCGGCCGTATCACTCCAGTGGTGACGGATTCGGAACCTGCGGCGCACTCGGTGCCCAGAGTTTACTCGAAGCCATCGCGAGGATGGGACGGACTGCCATGAGCTTGGTCGGCGGATTCGATTCGCTGCATGAGAAGGTTGAGCATCTGCGAGCGATGGCGCGTGGAGATGCAGCCCGAAAAGTGGTCGACGCGATGAAGGATGAGGCGCTGCACTTGGCTGAGGAGGGATGGGATCGTCGAGAATCTCCAGAGGGCCAAGCGTGGAAGCCGGGACTCAATGGAGCCGGAGGGCTCAAGCTCTCGGGGAGGCTACGCGCTGGGCTCGTCGCCGAAGATCGAGAGCTCGGGTTCGCGCTCGTTGACCGGGCGATGAATGATAAGGGCGCGTTCTACGGAGGCACTCATCAGTACGGTCGCACCATTCGGCCTGGCAACTGGCAGTCACGCAAAGAGTACAGAGCGCTGCATGGCCATGCTGAGAAGGGCCGTTACCTGAGATGGTTCTCGGGCGGTCGCTGGCATCGCTCCGAAAAAGTCAGGATACCGGCTCGGCCGGTGTTGCCGAAGAAGAGGACCATACCTGATCGATGGGATGAGCAGCTTCAGAAAGCCGCTGCCGGGGCGCTCGAGAAGGGATTCGGCAAGTGATCGTCGACCTCATCCAGGCGGTAGTCGCTCGCTTCAATGCAGAGACGGGGCGCACCGGACTGCTCGGCGCGTTGCCTCCCGTGCCGTTGTTCATCGGAGAGCAGTACCTGAACCAAAATGATTCACCTCCGCGCATCGTGGCCGTTCCCACGCAAGACAACTTCGGACCGCCGATGCGCATCGGGATGGACCAACGCAGCTTGAGGACGTGCCACAACGGATGGGAGATCGGACTCTGGGGTCCGGATGCGCTGGCCAGTCCAAGCAATGCGCTAACCGACTTCGAGGTCGTTCGCCGAATGCGAGACGACTTCGTGGTCGCGCTACATCGAGAACTTCGAGGGCGCTTCGGAGAATCAGGTGCATCGGTTCATCTTCAGCCCCAGGACTTCGAGCTCCGAGGCGCGAAGTGGTCGACCCCGGGACAGCTCACTGCGCTGGGGTTCGTGGTGATTTTCGACGTGAGCTTCAAGACCCCGGTGCTGGTGGCCGAGGACATGGTTGGCGCCGCGCTCATCAAGACGGTCGCAGGCGACGGAGAATACGATGTCTGAGCTCAAGGCCGCTGAAGTTTGGGCGCGAGAGAAGGGCCATATCGGCGCTCGAGCATGGTATCTTGCTGCAGCCCGAGCGCATGAGCGGTGGCCCGTTGGACGAGAAGTGACTGAGGCTGAATACGACGCCGCCGTTCTCGCGGCGACCAATACCGCGTTGCGGTAGGAGACACACTATGTCGCTTCCGGAAGTTGTGCAGACGGTCCAGGATTTCGGGCTCGGGCAGATTCTGCCTTCGAGCGCCAGGATCCAGGCCAAGGTTGGAGTGTGCTCCGGCGCCACTCCGAACGTTGTGCAAGCATGGGCTGGGCCCTCGCTTAGGGCGATGATCGACGCGCTCGGTTCGGGACCCTTGGCTGAGGCTGCGGCCTATCATCGATCGGCCTCGTCCTCGGAGCTCTACACGTGCGCGGCCACTGCGTCTCAGGCGGGGGTGGCTGGCACTGTGACGCACGTCGGGACCGGCGCCTCTGTGATGAGCACCACGGGAACGCCGCTTGATGCCTACGATCTGATCGTGACCATCACTCGAGCTGCGACGGGGCTCGCTGCTCGCACGGCGGCATTCACATATTCTCTGGACGGAGGCGCGACGCAGAGCCCGGAGATCTCGGTCCCGACCAGTGGATCCTATGCGATCGCCGGGACCGGTCTCACGATTGTTTTCACGGATGCCACCTTCGTCGTCGATGACACGTATTCGCTCACGTGCCTCGCACCGAACGCGACGACGAGCGATATCATCGCGGCCATCACTGCGCTGGCGGGCGACCCCAGGACCTGGGGATGGCTCCACGTGGTCGGATCTCCGAGGCCTTCGAATAGCGCTGTGACCGCCACTGGCACAACTCCGCCGGCCGTGACGCTGACCGGGACTCCGGCAGGGTTCGATGACGGGATTGTGGATATCGTCGTGGGAGGCGGGATCGGGGTCGGGACATTCCGAGTCTCGACCGATGATGGTGCCACCTACGGATCCACGCTGACGCTGGCGTCGACCTATGCGATCCCTGACACCGGGCTCACGCTGCATTTCCCGACGTCGACGTATGGGGCAGACAATCAATTCACCTGGAACACCTACGGCGGCATTGGCGCGCTCTTCGCCGCGCTCGACGCGAAGATGACTGCGCTCGCCGCGGTGTATCGCTACGCTGGCGCGATCATGGAGATGCCGGACGCGAGCGACGCGATTCTGCTGAAGGCCGCCGCATCGCTCTCAAGCACCGAGCAGCGGGTGATGGTCGCCGGAGGATATTGCTCGCTCGCGAGCTCGGCCCCGGTGAATGGTGGAGCGACGTACAAGCGTCCGGCTGCCTGGCCTCTGGCGGCTCGCAGGTCGAAGGCGCAGATCCATGAGGATCTCGGATGGGTGGCAGCCGGTTCGCTTCCGGGGATCTCGGCTCTTTACCGAGACGAGAATCTCACGCCTGGCTTCGGGGCAGCGCGCATCGCTACGCTCAGAACCATCGTCGGAATGCCGGGGTTCTACGCGGCGAGCGACCGGGTCGGAGACATGATGAGCGCTCCGGGGAGCGACTTCAATCTGAGCCAGCGCAGGACGATCATGGACGTGGCTCTGACGACCAATCGCGCGGCGCTGCTGCCCTATCTCAATTCGTCGCTGGTGACGAACAAGAAAACGGGTTGCATCAAGGAGACCGAAGCTCGCGCCATCGAAGGACGAATCAACTCGGCTCTCGAGGGTGCGCTTGTCAACTCGAGCGATGGCGCTCACGTCACGGCGGTCAAGAGCACCGTGGATCGCGCAGAGGTGATCGCCACCACGAACAATCTCACGGCCGATGTCAAGATCGTTCCGTTTGGCTACGCCAAGGGAATCACCGTCACGGTTCACTACTCGCCGACGGTCTAAGGAGCGCTTCTCATGATGAATCCATGGATCAACGGGATTGCCTACGGATACGCTGAGATCAGGATCGACGTGGACGGTATTCCGTTCACCGGGATCACGGCGATCAACTACAAGACCAGCATGTCGCGTGGCGTGGTGCGCGGCACGAGCGCTCGCAAGCTCGGGCTGACGACTGGCGATGCGGATTGTGAGGCCGACCTGGAGTTCATCATGGACGACTACCGGGCCTTCATCGATTACTTGGGGGATGGCTACCTGAAGCGCATCTTCTCG
>Ga0299912_10004412_pt1 | contig 11522 bp, 14 predicted proteins | sample RVTome_2_FD_207667 | JGI IMG/M metagenome (GOLD analysis project Ga0299912, IMG submission 207667) | Soil microbial communities from uranium-contaminated site in the Upper Colorado River Basin, Wyoming, United States - RVT95D214 (version 2) ... | reverse complement strand
GCATCGGCGCCATGGCAATTCTGCTGAAGGACGCGGTGAAGCCTAACCTGGTCCAGACCCTGGAGAACACGCCCGCCATCATCCACGGTGGCCCCTTCGCCAACATCGCCCACGGGTGCCCGAGTCTGTCAGCCATAAAGACGGCCCTCAAGCTGGCCGACTACGTGGTGGTGGAGCCCGGCTTCGGAGCTGACCTGGGCATGGAGAAGTTCTGCGACATAGCATCAAGGGCCGGTAGCTTAAAACCCGACCTGGTCGTCATCGTCGCCACAATCAAGGCGTTAAAGCGCCACGCCGGCGTAAAGTACAAGGACCTGAAAGAGCCCAACGCCGGCAAGGTGAAGGAGGGTCTACCCATACTGGCCAACGAGGTGGACAACGCCAAGAAGTTCGGGCTGCGCGTCGTCGTGTGCATGAACCACTTCTACACTGACACCCCGGAGGAGATCGACGTGGTCCTGAACTGGGCCAAGGAGAACGGCGTACCCGCCGCGTTCACGGACACAGTGCTGAAGGGCGGCGCGGGCGGCAAGGAGCTGGCCGAGGTGGTGCTCAGGGAGGTCAAGAAGGGCAGCAGCTTCCACTACCTGTACGACCTGGAGATGCCCGTCGAGGAGAAGATCAGGACGATCGCCAAGGGCATGTACAAGGTGGCGGACATCGAGCTGGGCCCCGAGGCCAGGAGCACCCTCAAGAAGATAGAGAAGCTGGGCTTCGACAAGATGCCCATATGCATGGCTAAGACGCCTCTTAGCCTCACAGACGACGAGGACGTCCAGGGGCTGCCGCCGGCGGGCTACATACTGCCCGTCAGGAACCTTAAGCCCAGCACAGGCGTCGGCTTCATAGTGGCCTACTGTGGAGACATAAACACCATGCCCGGGCTGCCCTCCAAGCCGGCCAGCGACGACATGGACATCGACGAGAACGGCGTCATCAAGGGGCTAAGCTAGATGGCCACCATACTGGACGGACGTGCGACCACCGAGACGGTGATGCAGGAGCTGGCCGCCCAGGTGGCCGAGCTCAAAGTGAAGGGAGTGACGCCGGGCCTCGCCCTGGTGCTGACAGGCGAGGACAAGTACAGCGCACGCTATATTGGGATGAAACAAAAGAGGGCCGATGAGCTTGGCCTCTACACAGAGTTCCACCACCTGGAGAAGACCACACAGGAGGAGCTGGTGAAGCTCATCCACAAGCTGAACAAGGACCCTAAGATACACGGCGTAATGGTGCAGCTGCCTCTCGCAGAGGGCCTCTCAGAGCTTGAGACGGTGGACGCCATCGACCCCGGGAAGGACGTGGACGGGCAGAGCCCCAGCACCCTGGGCAGGCTCCTCATGGGTGAGGAGGCGTACATGCCGGCCGGCGTCGAGGCCATACTGGAGCTCCTGAAGCGGTACAATATCGACCCCGAGGACAAGCACTGGGTCGTGGTCGGCAAATCCAACTTCCTGTCCAAGCCCCTGGCCGCGGTCCTGGCCAACATGAAGGTCAGGGTGACCGTGGTGGGCCCAAAGTGCCCCCACCTAGCCGAGCTTGTCAGGCAGGCCGACGTGCTGAGCACCGAGATGTTCACCAAACATGGGATAACCGGCGACATGCTGAAGAAGGGCGTCGTGGTCATCGACAACGGCAACAACTACGAGGGCAAGAAGGTGTTCGGGGACGTGGACGCCGAGGCCGCCATGGAGAAGGCATCCGCAATCACACCGGTGCCCGGCGGCGTGGGCCCAATGCTCATAGCCATGCTCCTCAGGAACACGGTGAAGGCGGCCGCTAGGGCTGCCTGACCCCACCCTTCAACCAGCTTCTCTGGGGTAGATCAAACTTATTAGCATCCGTATTCTAATAGAATACGGATGAAGTTTTGGCGTTCAAGGTGACCACCGTAAGGCTGCCCGAGGAGACGGTAGAGGCTCTCGAAGACCTCTCAGATAAGCTCCGGAGGGAGAGGTCCGAGGTCATGAGAGAGGCCATCCAGATAGGCATCGGGGAGATGAAGCTACGCTTAGCCCTAGAGTTGTACAGGGAGGGCAGGGTCTCATTCGGGAGAACGGCGGAGCTGGCTGGCCTGAGCCAGAGGGCGCTCTTCATGGAGCTTAAACAGAGAGGCATACCTTACAGGTACAGTGAAGAGAGTTTCATGGAAGAGGCCCAGCGGCTGGTGGGCTAGTTGTCGGCGTCATCGGACGCCGGCCCACTCATATGGCTTGCCAGGTGCGGCAACCTGCACCTGCTGAAGAAGTTATACTCCGGGATCGTGATCCCTGAGGCTGTCTACGAGGAGGCCGTGACCCGAGGGATCGAGGAGGGCTACGAGGACGCCCGGATCATCAAGAAGGCCGTGGAGGAGGGATGGATCAGGGTCCTCAAGCCCGGCGGAAGGTTCATGGACGAGGTGAAGGCGAGGGAGAGCAGGCTCGGCGTCGAGTTGGGTGAAGGGGAACGCGAGGCGATGGCGCTGGGCCTCGCGGAGGGGACACGCATCTTCCTGACGGACGACGAGGACGCTCACCGCACTGGAAAGTCCCTGGGATTGGAGCCCAAGGGAGTACTCTACGTGCTATTGATGAGCGTAAGGGATGAACTTTTGGACAAGAAACAGGCGAGGGTGGCCCTGGGGAGGATGCTGGAGGGAGGCTTCTGGCTCTCACCTAGGATCATCCACAGCTTCCATGAAGCACTAGACAAGCTCTGAGTCCAGTCGATGCCATTCACCACAAGAGCGGTGTCCACCTCGTCCAAAATACATGGTCCACTCAAACCAGGAACGGCGCAGCGGGTGGCTGATGCGAAAAGGTGAGGGGCATCAACTATTCCTCGCCGGTTGAACCCTTCATGATTTAAATTCATGGCGCCACTCATATTCTGCGATAAAAATGGCTAGGATGGATTCTCGGCGCGCCCGCCGCATGATGCAGCAGATGGGCATGAAGATGGACGAGCTTGGAGACATAAAGCGGGTCATCCTCCAGAGCGACACACGCGAGGTCATCATAGAGGGGCCGGCGGTCACAAGCATGAACGTCCAGGGCCAGAAGATGTACAACATCGTGGGCGGGAAGGAGACCACCCGGAAGCCGGAGGCGGAGGCAGAGGAGGCAGCAGTGGAGGAGCCAGCCCCGGCAGTACCCGAGGAGGACGTCCTCCTGGTTGCCCAGAGCGCCAACGTGAGCATGGAGAAGGCGCGGGCCGCCCTGGAGCAGAGCGGCGGAGACCTGGCCCAAGCCATATTGATGCTGCAGACCCGGTGACCAGCGGGTATAAATGCAGCCGCACTCCTTATTGGGACAATTCACCTGAATTAATTGATTCAGTCCGGTGGCCCAATTGGAACTGAAGGTGCGTTTCAGCGGCGGAGTAGTGGTGGAGTACGGGGACCAGGGGGTCGTGCTGGACCCCACCAGGAACAGCCACAGCTACCCCACCTTCGTCACCCACGCCCACGCCGACCACGCGTACGCCTTCAAGCACCCGGAGCGAACCAAGTACGCCACCCAGGAGACCCTGAGTCTCCTCGGCGCCATGGGCTGGAAGAGGCTGGAGAACCTGGAGCCCGTCAAGGTGGGGGGCGCTGTCAAGCTGGACGACATAGAGGTCCGGGTCCATAACAGCGGCCACGTCCTGGGAAGTGTCCAGTATGAGGTCAACACGCCGGGGGGCACTGTACTATACACGGGGGACCTCTGCACTGAGAGTACCTTCACCATGGAGCCGGCCACCCCCGTGGACTGCGACATACTCGTGGTGGAGACCACCTTCGGGGCCCCCATGTTCAGCTTCCCCAAACGGGAGGATGTGGCCGTGGAGATATACCAGTGGGCAGTGAACACGGTGCTCGGCGGAAGGATACCCGTCTTCAAGACTGACAGCATAGGCAACGCCCAGGAGATCATCAGCATCCTCAACCAGTACACCAACCTCCCGGCGGTGACGGCGAAGAGCGCCACCCCCGTCACCCAGGTCTACCGCGACCTGAGCTACAACCTGGACAGCGTGGACGCTAAGAGCAGCGAAGGTCTGGACCTGATAGACTCGGGCAAGTGCGCCATTGTCACCCCTAAGGGCAGCAAACTTACAGTCGAGAAAACGGAGGAGGCCCTGGCGTCAGGGTGGGCCGCCATCATGGGCAAGAAGAGGATCGCGTTTCCCCTCAGCGACCACGCCGACTACAGGAGCCTCATGGGCTACATCCGCAGGTGCAGGCCCAAGAGGGTGCTCACGTTCCACGGCGGCAGCATGACCAAGGACTTCTATAAGCACGTTAAGAGCAGGCTGGGCGTGCCGGCGGCGCCCCTCACGAGCCGCGTCGAGACCATCGCGGGGCCCCAGATGAGCAACGAGAGCCGCATCAAGGCGTGCAGCAGCCAGATAGTCCGAACGATAAAGATACCCGGCTTCATATACCAGCCGTCGTGGCTGGTCCGGGAGATGAGCCGTCAGGGCTTCACGCCCGGCGAGACGGAGAACAGCATAGAGTACCTCATAGAGAGGGGGGTGCTCCGGGGCGCCGAGGGAGGCGTCTGCCTCAGCTAGGTGGTGCCTTCCTTCCAGCTGCTCATGTATTTGAGCTGCTGCTCTGTTAGCCTGTCTATGCCGACGCCCATAGACTCCAGCTTCAGCTTGGCGACGTTTGCGTCCATCTCCCTGGGCACGTCGTGCACCTTGACAGCCAGCTTGGGCCCCTTCCACAGCCACTCCGCGACCAGCGCCTGGTCGGCGAAGCTCAGGTCCATGACCTCGCTGGGGTGGCCCTCCGCCGCGGCCAGGTTCACCAGCCTGCCCTCTCCCAGCAGGTAGATCTTCCTGCCGTCCTTAAGCCTGTACTCGTCTAGGTCTGACCGCATCCTGCGCTTACCCTTGGACAGGGCCTCCAAGGCGGGGATGTTGATCTCCACGTTGAAGTGGCCGCTGTTGGCCAGCATGGCGCCGTCCTTCATCTTCTCCATGTGGTGCCCGTCGATGACGTTGACGTTGCCCGTGCTGGTGACGAAGATGTCGCCGATGGGCGCGGCCTCCAGAAGCGGCATGACTCTGTACCCGTCCATCAAGGCCTCCAGCGCCCTGGTGGGGTCCACCTCTGTGACTACAACGTTGGCACCCATGCCGCGGGCCCTCATGGCGATGCCTCGGCTGCACCACCCGTAGCCGCACACCACGAAGTTCTTGCCCGCGATCATGACGCTCGACGCGCGCAGGATGCCGTCGATGGTGCTCTGCCCGGTGCCGTACCTGTTGTCGAAGAGCCGCTTCGTCGGGGTGTCGTTCACGGCCACCATGGGGTACTTCAATGCGCCGTCCTTCTCCATGGCTCTGAGCCTGATGACGCCCGTGGTGGTCTCCTCGCTACCACCCTTAACTTTGCTCAGCAGATCAGGCCTCTTCTCGTGGAGCCTGCTCACCAGGTCGCAGCCGTCGTCCATGGTTAGCTTGGGCTCGTGCTTGATCACCTGGTCGATGCACCAGTAGTACTCGTCCTTGGCCTGCTCCCTCCAGGCGTAAACGCTTGTCCCCTTGGCGGCCAGGGCCGCCACCACCGCGTCCTGGGTCGACAGCGGGTTGGAGCCCGCGATGGCCACCTCTGCGCCGCCGGCCTCCAGGGTCCGCACAAGCACGCCCGTCTCCTTGGTGCAGTGGAGGACGGCTCCCAGCTTGGCGCCCTTCAGGGGCTTCTCCTCCTCGAACCGCCTCCTTATGAGCCCCAGGACGGGCATGTGGTCCGTGGCCCAGTCGATGAGGAGCTCACCCTGCTTCGCGAGCTTGATGTCCTTGACCTTGTAGTCGTCCATGAAGATTTCACCGAGAGGAAATCTCCTCACGGTCTAAAGAAACTATCCCTACAGCTTCACGATCTGGGCGTGGGGCACGTCCCCGAAGTATATGACGGCGCGCTCGTGTACCATCCTGCGCCCGATGGCCGCCTCCACGATGCGCTTGCCCACCAGGTTGCAAATGGTGGCATGCCTCATGGCCTCCAAGGCCTCCTCCACCTCGCCCAGGACCCCCTTGTAGAAGCCCTCGCTCACCTTGAAGGGGACGCGCCCCCCCTCCAGCGTGGCGCCCAGGATCTCCTCGTCGCAGACCGCCACCACGGTGTCCTTGCCGCGGCGCATGGACTTGACGTAGACCCCGCCCAACGCTAAGCCTTCCCTATGCTGCTCCTGGCGCCGCACGCGTCGCACTGGAGGAAGGTGAGCCTCTTGTCCTTTACCATGTGGGTGTCGGGGCGGCCGCAGACGGGGCAGATGACGTACCTGTTTGTGTAGATCTCCACGATGTTCCTGATGGTCTCGGCGTTGAACTTGCCCTGAAGCATGGCTCTGCCGCCGTCCAGGGTGCCTCTGGTCGCGGTCTCGTTGAGTATGAACTTCATCAGGTGGTCCGGGTCCCTGCGCAGCGTCTCGGCGATCTCACCGAAGTTGACGATGACGCTCCTCCTACCCACCTGCCGGACGTCCGCCCTGGGCACCGCGAACCTGTCCGCTGGCCCCTTGTTTTCGGGCAGCTTCGAGTAGGCGCGGTCAAGCATAGCCTTATAGTCTTTCTCCATATCGCATTCACCATTGTGGGCGAAGGTTATAGCCTCATCGCCCTCCGTCACTGATTCGGGAAGGTATTAGAAAAAGGTTGTTCACCTGCGGACGACGGCGAAGTAGAGGATGACGCAGCCGATGAGCCCGATGATGACGCCGGTGGTGAATAGTATGGTGCCTAGGCTCCCGACGAGCGGGACCCTGACGCCCATCTGGACGTCTGCGCTGACTCCGGGGGACGCGTCCTCGTTCATCAAGACGACCCAGTAGGTTCCGGTGGTCGGCCTCCACGTTAGGACCTGGTCGCCTGAACCGTACGCTTGGGCGCTCCAGAAGCTGTGAACCGTGGGGGGAGCCGATGGCTCAGCGCCGGGGTGCCGGCTCACGGCGTAGTCAGGGAAGTCGTGGATGAACGGGTCGTACTCCCAGCTGCCGCTCACCAGCCTGTCGTACTCCACGGAGCCCAGGTAGGTGGACGCGTCGGAGTCGCGCGCCACTCCCAGGAACACTGGCTCGGAGCCGCCCGCCTCAAGCTTGAACACTATGTCGCCTCCCATGGACCTGAGGAACCTGCTGGCCTCGTCGTTAATGTGTACGTCCAGGTCCTGGAACACCAAGGCGTAGCTGTCAGTGGACATCCTCTGCACGCCGCTCACGATGTACCCCTCATCATCCATTATCGTCTCCCTCACGGCCCTGAGGCCCCACCCGCCCATGACCAGGCCGAAGGCCGTGAAGACCATGACTGCGCCTATGATGGTGACTATGACGCGGCCCGCGTCCCACCCTGAGCCCCTGGGCTTCACGTAGGTGACGCCGGCCATCTTCTCGCCGCAGTGCTTGCAGAACTCGGCGCCGTCGCTGTTCTCCTTACCACACTTGGGGCAGTACCTCAAACCATGTCACGGTAAACCATAGGGCGCCCACGGCTTTAAACGAAACGTATGGCGTGCCTAGGCGTTCAGGCTGGATCGGCGCGTGGCCCCCTCAGTGTCGCGACGAGGACACCGGTTCACTGTATCAGGTGACCTAGGGAGCCTATGTGGGCTAAGGGGACGGGTTCAGGTGGTGCACCTCCGTGCCTGCCGCGGGGTAGATACTATATCCCGCGAGCCGAGTATTCACCTGATCGGGTATGCAGGACAGGTACCTACCGGAGGGGCGGAGCCTCCAGAGGTCCGAGGAACTCCTCAGGGGAGCCATAGACATCCACGTCCACGCGGGGCCCCACATCTTCAGCAGCCCAAGGAGGGTGGACCCATTCCAAGCCGCCGCACAGGCCAGGGACGCAGGGATGAGGGCCATAGTGTTCATGGACGTCTTTGAGATGAGCAACGGCACGGCGTGGCTCGTCAACAGGGCCGTGCCAGACTTCAAGACCTACGGGGGCATCATCCTCAACACAGTCTACGGGGGCATGAACCCCAGGGCCGTGAAGACCGCCCTCTACTACGGGGACGGCGCCAAGTACGTCAGCTTCGGAGCCCACAGCACCCTGTACCAGGCCGCGAGGGAGGGCCGCGTCGTGGACGGCGTATTCAAGCCCCTCAGCGAGATCTACCCAGAGTTCAGGAGGGAGCTTGAGACGTGCGTGAGCGTCCCAAAGGGGCCGCCCAGCAGGGAACTGGACGAGATACTGAGGTTAATAGCTGCTCACCCCCACGTCTACATGGTCACGGGCCACGTATCTGTTCCAGAGGCCATGCGGCTCGTGGACTACGTTGGGGAGTACGGCATCAGGCGGGTAGTAGTGTCCAGCGCCGTGGTTAAGGAGGCATCAGTGGACCAGCTCAGATACATGGCCGAGAAGGGCGCCTACATAGAGTACACATTGGCGGCCTACACCCACACCACAACAATCCCCAAGACCCACTACTACGTGGAGCGGGAGTACGCCAGCATAGACGAGGGCATGAGCGGAGAGGTGGGTGGGGGCCTGAAGCGGGCGGCCGCCCAGATGATGGGGCTGGGCTCTGAGCACTGCATAGCCTGCACCGATTTCGGCGTCTACACGCTGCCCACTCCGGTGGAGGGGCTAAGGGAGTTCATAGCCTGCCTGATGGACCTGGGCGTCCCCGATGAGGACATAGCCCGTATGGTGAGGACCAACCCGGAGAGGCTGCTGGGCCTTCAACCCCTAAACCCTTAATCCTTGTACGCCACAGTATCCCTGTATGTCCGGGGAAAAGTTCGAGTGCGAGGTCATGGACTGGGGCCTCTTCGACAGCCTCAGCAGGGAAGTGGCCGAAAAGATCAAGGCTTCGGGGTTCCAGCCCGACTTCATGGTGGGCCTGGCCCGCGGCGGCTGGGTCCTGAGCAGGGTCCTCTGCGACCACCTAGGCGTCAAGGACCTGGTGAGCCTAAAGGTGGAGCACTGGGGCGTCACGGCGACGCCTGACGGCAAGGCCCAGATCAAGTACCCCTTCAAGATCGACCTCACGGGAAAGAAGGTGCTGGTGGTGGACGACATAACCGACACCGGCGACAGCATGAAGATCGCCGTGGACTACGTTCGGCAGATGAACCCCCCGGAGGTCAGGACGGCAGCCCTGCGCCACATAGAAGGCAGCAAGTTCACACCCGACTACTACGGGGACATGATTACTTGGCGGTGGGTGGTCTTCCCCTGGAACTTCACGGAGGACATGTGCAACCTAGTGGCCAAGGCCGCTGAGGGCGCCAGGGGCCTCGACGAGGTCAAGGCGCGGCTCAAGTCCAACTTCAACGTGGACCTGAGCGGCGACCAGATAAGGGACGTACAGGCCGAGATAAGGCGCAGAAGCCGTGCAGCCAAGAGGTGAGTCAGTAAACGCATTCATCGAGGAGCGGCGCCAGGAGGTCCACCGCCTAGTTGAGGGCGCCCTCCTCCACCTCGGCATAAGAGAGTATAGCGTCTCCGTGACCAGGAGAAGGCGCGTGAACCCCCACAGCCTGGGCACACCCATCTTCGCTGTGAAAGCCTGGGCTAAGCGCCCCGTCACCGACGAAGAGATCGAGTTCATCAGAGGATGCCTCATGAACAGGGGCTACCATGTACACCGTCTCACGCAGAAAAACGGATCTATCTATATGCTGATCTGAGCGACCATTAAAACAGGTTAGTAGTCTTAGCGCCAGTTTGGAGAAAAGGAGACTAAGACTACTTAGATTCGCCCATATACGGCGGTTAATAAAGCTTGACGCGAAGCGCCAAAGCCGTCGCCATCCGGCTCCACAGATGCCAGGGCTCCCGACAGCATGTTTTTTTCCTCGGCGGAGAACAGTATGAAGCATGAGCTCCGAGCACGGCGGAGAGAATGTGGAGCTGAGCGACCTAGAGGTCGATGAGCTTCTACGCTTCTTTATAGGGGCCCTAGCGGGCAAGGCCCTCGAGTACATGGGGATCTCCACTAGGAAGGAGAAGCCTGTGAAGGACCTGAGGAAGGCCCAACTGGCTATAAACTCGGTGAGCGCCCTCGTAGACCAGTTGGCTTCTGTGGCGTCTGAGGACGAGGTGAAGCAGCTAAAGGCGCTGCTGAGCGACCTTCAGCTCGGCTACGTCATGGCGGGCTGATTCGTTCACTCGGTACCTGAGGACGTTTGCGCCCCTCTCGGTGAGCCGAGGCACCTCTCCCTCTAGGGCCACCAGTCCCAGCTTCAGGAGCCTGTTGAGGGTGTAATCGAAGCTGTACCTGCTGAGGCCCATAATCTGCTTGATGCTGTTGGGGTCCAGGCCGTCCCCCACGCAGGCCAGGAAGCGCACGCAGATGCGGTAGTTGATGCGGGAGGAGCTCATCATGGCTGATTTTTGTTTGAGGGCCGCGTTAAAATCGATTATCTATCACTGATCCATCAAGTCGGGGTGCGCTGTTTCAACGCCCGCGTAAGGGCAGTAATGGTACCATTTTGACCCCTTTGGTTATTGGTACCAATACCTGTTGCCGGTTTATTGGTACCAATACCCCCTGAAAAATAGTATTGGTACCAATGCTATCTGGTGGTCGTAAATAAGTTCCCCCTCATGGTGTAAAGGTACCATTTATCCCCCCGGGGTTATTGGTACCAATAATCCCCAAATAATGGTACCATTTCCTCCTGGCCAGGTTTAACCCTCAACTGAGCACGCCGCATATTGGTGCCATTATGTTGAGAATGGTACTATTATGGTCTTAACAGAGGCCGTTGAACGCTCTCCCTCATCTGCCTCGCTACAGGTTAATACAACCACGCCCACTCTATTCACGGTGTGATCATTGTCTGAGTCCAAGCGGGTGGCGTGGGACTGGGTGGACCAGCACGAAGGGATGCTGGTGGACGCCCACATGCGCATATGGGAGCTAGCCGAGGTGGGCCTACAGGAGGACAGGACGGCCGACCTGTTGACCGGTGTCCTCACTAAGGAAGGGTTCAGGGTGACGCGGGGCGTCGCCGGTATGCCAAGCGCCTTCGTGGCTACATACGGGAAGGGTAAGCCCGTCATCGGTATCATGGGTGAGCTTGATGCTCTGCCCGGCATCAGTAACAAGGCTGTGCCCTACAAGGAGCCCCTGGTGGAGGGGGGAGCCGGCCACGGCTGCGGCCACAACGGGTACGCCGTCACGGCCCTGGGAGGCGCCTTGGCCGTCAAGGCGGTAATGGACGAGGGCCTGGTGAAGGGCACCTTGAAGGTGTTCGGCTGCCCCGCCGAGGAGACCCTCGTAGGCAAGGTCTTCATGGTCCGCGACGGCGTCTTCGACGGCGTCGACGCCTGCGTCGGCCACCACCCCAGCGGCTTCAACGGCGTCAGCCTCCGCAGCGGCAACGCCATGAACAGCGTCAAGTTCGAGTTCTACGGGGTGGCCAGCCACGCCGCGGGCAGCCCCGAGCAAGGCGTCAGCGCCATGGACGCCGTTGAGCTCATGAACGTGGGCGTCAACTACATGCGTGAGCACGTGGTCCAGGAGACCCGGATACACTACGTCGTGGAGGACGGCGGCCACGAGCCCAACGTGGTGCCACCCTACGCCC
>Ga0299912_10004411_pt1 | contig 11522 bp, 13 predicted proteins | sample RVTome_2_FD_207667 | JGI IMG/M metagenome (GOLD analysis project Ga0299912, IMG submission 207667) | Soil microbial communities from uranium-contaminated site in the Upper Colorado River Basin, Wyoming, United States - RVT95D214 (version 2) ... | reverse complement strand
CTCTCCCTGCTTGATCTCCGGGAGGGCGATCCATTGAAGACAAATATTGAAGAGATTAGAAAAGCTTCGGAAAGAGCCTCAGACCTGATAAGTCAACTTCTTGCTTTCAGCCGAAAGCAGATCATGGAGATGAAGGTCCTTGATGTGAATATTATTTTGAAGAGGCTTGATAATATGCTTCACCGGGTTCTGGGAGAGGATATAGAGATGGTAACCATCCTTACCGAGGGAATCGGAAAGATCAAGGCCGATCCAGGGCAGATTGAGCAGGTGATTGTTAATCTGGCAGTCAATTCCAGGGATGCCATGCCCGATGGTGGGAAACTGACCATCGAAACAGCCAATGTGGAGCTGGATGAGGAGTATGCTCGCAAGCATATCGCAGTGAAACCTGGTCAATACGTGATGCTTTCGGTCAGCGATACGGGAATGGGGATGACACCAGAGGTACAGGAAAGGGTCTTTGAGCCTTTCTTTACGACTAAAGAAATGGGTAAAGGAACGGGATTGGGTTTATCCACGGTGTATGGAATCGTGAAACAGAGCGGAGGTAATATCTGGGTTTACAGTGAGGCAGGGAAAGGAACGGCGTTCAAGATATACTTGCCTCAGGTAGATGAACCCCTGACGGAGTTGAAGGAAGTGGTTTCTAAAGGGATTCCACGGGGGGATGAGACGATACTCATTGTGGAGGATGAGGAGACTGTTCGAAAATTAGCGGTGCGGATATTAAAAAGTCTTGGATATAGGACTTTCGAAGCTCCCGAAGGGGGTAGGGCTTTGATTCTCTGCGAGGAGTTCAAGGAACCGATTCATCTGATTCTGACTGATGTGGTGATGCCCGGAATGAGCGGTCCGAATTTGGTAAAGCGTCTCAAAGAAATTCATCCGGAAATGAGAGTTCTCTATATGTCGGGATACACGGATAATGCCATTCTCCATCATGGCGTGCTGGAAGAGGGGACAAATTTCATCCAGAAACCCTTTACCCTGGAAAACCTGGCAAGAAAAGTGAGGGAGGTTTTGGATAAAGTTTAGTGTCTCCTTCGGGTATGGTGGAAACCCATTGTGGAAGTGGTTAAAGATGTTGAGGGAATATGCAGAGATCCTGAAGATGACAAGTTTATTTCGTGTGCCATTCCAGGATCTGCAGACTATATTGTGAGTGGTGATAAGGATTTGTTCGATTTGAAAAAATATAAATCTATAAAAATCATCAAGGCATCCGATTTTATAAAAATGTTTAATGATTTCTGATCAGGATCAGGTCTTCAATGGTAGCAGGATTTGGTGAAAAGGGTGGCCGCTAAGAAAATAGATTTTACCCCCGTAGTCTCGATAATTGAGTTTTGAAGGTCTAACCCCGAGGCCTAAATCCAGTCAAATGTTTCCGGAAGTAAATTCCTCCCTTTTCCCTTAAATCTTCCCCAAACTGCCATTCGAGGCCTTGGAGAACGGATTGTTCGGGGCCTTTTCCGTAATAAAACCGCTAATCCTGCATTTTTCATCAAATTTTCATCTTTTTTTCAAAATCTTTTCACATTGAGGAGCTATTCTACGATCCAATCTTTTAATACCATAAAGAAAGGAGATCGATATGAATGAAAGCAAACTTAAGTCTTCAGTTACGTTAAGGATGTTTGTCATGGCGATGGTAGTACTCTTCCTTCTTATCCTTGCGGCTACGATAAGGTCCCTCATCTCCGAACGGCAGCATCGCAGGAATGAAGCCATCAAGGAAGTGAGCCAGAAGTGGGGGAATGTTCAGACCATTACAGGCCCCGTGTTGACCATTCCATTCAGAAAACCCACAAAGGACGAGAAAGGAAAGACCGTATTTTATGCGGATTGCTTACACATCATGCCCGAGACACTCCAGGTGGAGGTGGATCTCAACCCGGAAATTCGCTATCGAGGGATCTATGAGGCCGTCCTCTACCAATCCCTCATCAAACTCAAAGGGAATTTCATTCTTCCCAAGCTTGAGAAACATAATCTCTCGCCGGAGCATTTGATTCTGAAAGAGGCCTTCATCACTGTGGGGATCACGGACATGCGGGGCATTAAGAATATGATTACCCTGAACTGGGGTAGCGAAAAACTTTCAGCAAGTCCTGGAGTCAAATTATTGAATATTGTTAAATCAGGCTTTACCGTATTTCCTGCAGTGAGTCTCTCGCGGAACGAATATGCTTTTTCAGCGGATCTCCGCCTCAATGGCAGTGGGGAATTCAATATCGTCCCGGTTGGAAAGGAGACCCTCGTCACGATGTCTTCCGCATGGAACAGTCCGAGCTTCATTGGCAACTTTCTCCCGGAGAAGAGGGAGATCAGCCCGGATAGCTTCAAGGCTGTGTGGAGCGTGCAGCACCTCAACAGAAATTTCCCGCAAACCTGGACGGGGAACGCCTATTCCGTGGACCATTCTGCATTTGGCGTCAAATTACTTCAGCCTGTCGATGAATACCAGAAGGTGAACCGAGCTGTGAAATATGCCATCATGTTCATCGTTCTCACCTTCATGGCCTTCTTTCTTACGGAGATCTTCTCAAGGGCCGCCATACACCCCGTCCAGTACACGCTCATCGGGCTGGCGATCGTTCTCTTCTACATCATCCTTCTCTCTCTTTCAGAACATATTCCTTTTAACGTTTCTTATGTCACCGCAAGCGTAGGGGTGATCCTTCTGATATCCGCCTACGCGAAAAGCGTGCTTAAGACAAAAAGGGCTGCTGCCGTCATCGGGGGTATCCTTGCTGCTCTGTACCTCTTTCTCTTTGTGACGCTTCAGCTCGAAGATTATGCGTTGCTCCTCGGCAGCATCGGTCTGTTTGTCATCCTTGCCGTGGTCATGTTCCTGACGAGGCGTATCGACTGGTTTGATATCGGAGGAATTGGCAATGGGCAGAAGGCCCGCTTTTTTAAGAAAGAAAATGACTTCGTTGCGATCCAGAAATAAAAGGGCTGTCGAGGCACCCCTCACCCTATCCCTCTCCCCCTGGGGGACTGTGTCGCAATCATAGTGAGGGACAGGTGACAAGCTTCAGAAGCTTTAGAATTGCGGATTTTTTGTAAGGTATGGTCAATCATTCTTATTGTTGAAAAGGATGTTCTCATGGAGCAAAATTCTATGAATTTACACGATAAAAGGTTCCGCCCTAAAGCTTCCTCAGCCAGTCGCCTGTCCCCCGCCGAACTTGTGTTATCTAATGTGGAGAGATTCATCTTTTTGTGAAGTCATTATTGCGACACAGTCTCTTGGGGGAGAGGGAAGGGTGAAGGGATTATTTCATGATTGTCGTGGGAAAAGAGGTACTTAGTTTATGTAGAATTCAGTTGTATTCAAAATGGATTCTGTGTAGCATAAGGGGGCAAGAAGATACGTGTCCCAATCAAATTCATTAAAAGGTGCTGAATCAGCCATGAAACCAAGGATTCTTATCGTAGAAGATGAACCCGCCATTGCTGATACGATCCAGTATGCCCTTGAGACGGATGGTTTCAGCACAACCTGTCTCACCTCAGGGCAGGGAGTCAGATCCTATCTCTCCAAAGAGTCAGTGGATCTCATCCTCCTGGATATCGGTCTCCCTGACATGAGTGGGTTTGACCTTTGCAAGGAGATCAGAAAAACATTGAATGTTCCTATCCTTTTCCTGACTGCAAGAGCTGATGAGGTCGACAAGGTTGTTGGCCTTGAGATCGGAGGAGATGACTATATGACCAAGCCCTTCAGTCCCAGGGAGTTGTCTGCAAGGGTCAAGGCGATCCTTCGCAGAACCCAGCCGTTTCCTTCTTCGGGGATACCGACGCAAGCCTTTCATGTTGATGCGTCGAGGCGGCAAATTCTGTATTTCGGAAGCCCCCTGGACCTTTCGCGATACGAGTATGCGTTATTAAAAACATTTATCCGACGGCCAGGACATGTCTTCTCGCGAGATCAATTAATGGAGTTGTGCTGGGATGAACCGGATACCAGCCTGGATCGGACCGTAGATGCCCACATCAAAAACATTCGAAACAAACTCAGAAACATCAAACCCGACCTGGATCCCATCGTTACCCACCGCGGCATGGGATACTCTTTGAAAGAGGAGCTATGAGACTCGGCACCCGCATTTTTATCTGTTATCTGGTGATTTTTATTGTCTGCTTCTATTATCCTGTGCACTGGACGTTGGGGACCCTGCGCGTCCGTTACCTCGAGGGCTTGGAAGATCCCTTAGTGGACCAGGCCAGTATCCTGGCGGCAATAATAGGCAGCCAAATGGAAACAAAGGAATTTAAGCCGGAAAAGCTTTACAAAACATTTGAGAATATCTATCGACGTCCATTGCCCGCGAAGATCTACGATTTTGACAAGACTCATGTGGACACGCGGGTGTACATCACCGACGCGTATGGAAAGGTCCTTTTTGATTCGGAAGACAGGAGGCTCATAGGAGAGGATTATTCCAATTGGCGGGACGTTAAATTGACCCTCAACGGGAAGTATGGGGCGAGGTCGACGAAAGAGAATCTCAAAGATCCGACTTCTACTGTTCTCTACGTAGCGTCCCCCATCGTCGTGGCGGATAAAACGGCAGGGGTGCTGACCATTGCGAAACCGACAACCAATATCAACAATTTCCTAAAGAGTGCGAGACCCCGACTCTTGAGGATATTTGGGATTTTCGGCGCCGCAGCAGCTCTCCTCAGTCTTTTTGTTTCGATGTGGATCACGCAGCCGATCAGAAGACTGACACGGTATGCGAATGATGTCAGGGAAGGGAGGAGAAGTTCTTTTCCAAGGCTCGATCGAAGTGAGATTGGGGAGATGGGAAAGGCCTTTGAGAAGATGCGAGAAGCCCTGGAAGGGAAAAAGTATGTGGAGGAGTACATCCATTCTTTCACCCATGAGATTAAGAGTCCTCTGTCTGCGATTCGAGGGGCGGCTGAACTGCTCGGAGAAGAAATGGACCCTCAGAAACAGTCCCATTTCTTAACGAATATTCGTAACGAAGCGAGCCGAATTCAAGACATCGTTGACCGGATGCTGGAACTCTCTAAGCTGGAGAATCTCAAGAATCTTGACAAGAGGGAAAGGATATTGATCCATTCTTTGGTGAACACAGTGCTTGAAAGCAAACAAGTTCTCCTGTCGAAAAAGGGCCTCAGGGTCTCGTCTCGTATTCTGGTTGATGTCCTGATCGAAGGAGATGCCTTCCTCCTCTATCAGGCCCTTTCGAACCTTATCCAAAATGCGATTGACTTCAGCCCGGCTGGAACCCAGATTGAATTGGCGGGCCAATTAGAGGTGGGGAGATTTCGTTTCTCAGTAAGAGACTACGGTCCGGGAATACCCGATTACGCGAAGGCAAGAGTATTCGAAAAGTTTTTCTCTCTCCAAAGGCCAGATACAGGGAAAAAGAGTACGGGACTTGGGTTAAATTTCGTCAGAGAGGTGGCGATGCTCCATCAGGGAGAGGTTACTCTGGAGAATTGTCTTGAGGGTGGCGTTTGCGCGACCCTGACACTCCCTTACGTGCCGTAGTTAAATCAAGTTCGGTATTGGTTTAAAGGACGTTCATGAAGAATATGCTTGGAGGAGGAGCGATAATAGGATCAGGGGAAAGCAAAAGCAGGGAGATTTGGGGAGCAACGCCAGACTATGTCTTCGTTTCATAGCGGCTAGAATGCAGGATTGGATCTTAAGGGATTGGGTGGAAAGGGGGGACGCACCATTCTCAGTCCCCGGTCCCCGCAATCCACTACTTCTTCTCTATCGGGTAGTTGGCCTTAGACCATTCTTTCCATCCGCCCTTAAGAGCATAGACATTCTTAAATCCCATTCTGATAAGCTTTTGTGCCACACTGGCACTTGTTCCTTCATCGCTTCAGGCGCAGTAAAGTACGATGGGTTTGTCCTTCGGGTACTTAGCAGCCCAGGATTTTACCTCACCCGGTTCTTCCCGAACGGCACCCGTAATTTTCATATCGCTTCCCGTCCAGTCTTTGCCGTACCGAACATCGATAATCGTCAAATCCGGGTTGCCAAGCATTGCCTTGAGATCGTCTTTCGTCATTCTTGGGGTGTCTTTGGACACCGCCAATGTTGACCAGACCACCCCCACCGAGATTAAAACCAATACGATAAGCAACTTCTTTTTCACGATAAGACCCTCCTTTCTTCAAAATCAAGAATTGTCATAATCACCTGCTCTGAAACTCTCTGGCCGTTGTTTATAAATAAGATTACTCATAACGGTTTCATAAGTGAATGGGGTGAACCCCCTATTTTTCTAAAAGAAATACCGTATTTGAACAATCTATCCCATGTCCGCATCCTCCCCTTCCCCCTTGAGGGGATTTGGGGCCGTGCAATCATACATTTAATGACAGCAAGAGAAGTCACTGACGCCTGACCCTTACATTTGACAAAGATCTTACTGAGGATGAAGCAAATGCAGAAACAGGTTTTAATGTTAGGCAATTTAGTGAAAAAGGTGGCCGCTAAGAAAATAGATTTTATCCCCATTATGCATCCTTGACTCTCCTTACGCTTCAGTGCACAGGTGCAAAAGTAATTTCTACTCTTATTCTCGCTTCATTGTAGAGAGAGGCCGGGGGAATGTTAAATGTCCCGTAACTAACTGGCAGCCCTCGCCATCACAATTCTCTAACCTGCCATTATCGGATATGTCTGACAAAAATGGCCAGGCAGTAAAGGAATATCCACTTTTTTGCTCGCGCTGAGTTGTATTTTTAGAATCCAGAGGAAATCAAAATGATTCATTAATTTCAATGGATTAAAGAGTTTTTTAAAAATATTAACCGTTGGGCAAGGAATTTGCTTCAGTGAGTTTGCTTCTTATGTTCAATAGGTCGTCGAAAAGGAGAAAAGATGAGGTCTGATTATATGGTTCAATCAAATACTCTGAATTTACCTATCAATAAGGAGATATGTTTTTCAAACCAGAAAAATCAATTCAAAGAAAAAATAATGAAGGATCAGGTAAAAATTCTGACGCAATTTGCCTCCTTCCTGAAACCCTTATTGGAACCGGGTGAAGAAATCTTGTTGGGTGTGAGAGCAACTTCTCCAATGTCATTTCTTGAACAATGGACAACGGGTTGGGTCATTTATTACCTAAAACGATGTATTCTCATTTTTACAAACAAAAGAGTTTTACATTTCCCAACAAAATATAATTTCACACCCAAGCATTCGCTCTCCCAGATCAGACATGGGGATATCGAAGAGTTTAAACTGAGTGCATTATTAGGCCGCGTCTTGAAAATAGAATATAAAAGCGGCAAAGGAGAAAAATTTTATTACATTAAATCAAGAGAATTTAAGAAACTTAAAACCCTGGAGCCTCTCTTTATTAAAAACCAGCCCTCTCATATAGGGGAAAGGCATTTCCTGTGTCCACGGTGCACAACGCCTCTTCGAAAAGATATATTTTCCTGTCCAAATTGTCATCTTGAATTCAAAAACATGAGAGACGCAATAAGAACATCTATATTATTTCCGGGCGGTGGCTACTTTTATACGAGACACCCTGTATTAGGAATCATGGACGCAATCACTGAAGGATTTCTCATATTGCTTCTTATAAGCAATGTGGTTGTAGCTTTAGAAAGAATTGAATTGTGGGGTTCAGTTCTCATTGTGGCAATATTTCTATTTCTTGAGAAATTGATCACCATTTATCATGCGAAGCACTATATAAATGAATACATCCCTGCAGATAAAAATATCAGCGTGGTTTCCTTCAGCCCTACCCCAGCACCTTCTTCGCCATATCAACAGCCTCAAAAACAAGGACAGAGGAGGTGGCTTAAGACAGGAGTAAATGATGCCCGGCCTTGAAATTTTACAAAAGAGTTTTTTGAAGTGTGGGGCGAATCTATGGGAGGGTATTAGATGTTGGAAGAATTTGGTTGAAAAGGTGAGCGCTAAGAGAATAAACCAGGTTCTAAGTCCGACCTGGCCCCTACCGTTGTGGCTGGTTTGCCGATGGTCAAGAAATATCTTAATATGAAGGTTGACAAACGGACTTGACACGGGACATTTCCAGTAACGGAGTAAGCCTGTGCCTGATCCTGGTCTGACCTCTAACGTTGTGGCTGGTTTGCCGATGATTAAAAGATATCTCAAAAGACTGTTCATTATTAATAAAGAAGCCATGCTGATGGAAGTCCTTTCGATAACAGGCCTGATGCAGCTTCTTATGAAAACCCGGAATACAGATGAAAAATGGACAAGGGAGGAGAAGAAAGAAATAAAGAGGCATCTGAGAAATATAGCGAAGATAATTCCCGCAGCGGCTATCTTCTTTCTCCCCGGAGGTTCTTTTCTTTTACCTATTCTTGCAGAAGCCCTCGATCGAAGAAGAATCCGAAGGCTGATCAGCAGAGATTCAGGGTCCGCCCTCGACAGGAAACATCCCCAGTAATGTTTTTCCCTTTCGTTCCTCCCGTATTTACATAGAAAATATTGAAGTAAATGGTGCCTGGCCTTAAGATTTGATTTGAGATTGTATTAAATTGAAAGTTATTCAAGAGGGTAAAAGAGAGAATAATTTTCGGTAGAGATTATCAAAAATTAAACGATCAACAAACGATTTGGGGACAGATCTAGTATTTATTAATAATAACTCGTAGATACAGACTTTTTTTCGACCTACCCCTCCTTGGTTTACGCGCACCTCATAATTTTAACTGCTATTGCAAAGCCTCCTTTATTGTGTTATATATATTTTCAATAGATTGAGATTTCGGAACCCGCAAATCTTATCAGGAGAACCAGAAAGGGTAAAACCTGGGAGGAAGGAATGGTAAGAGAGCCAGAGAGCAAAATCTCTGGCGAAAAGCGGGGTTCGAAAAAAGGAAGCCCGCAAAGAGTGAGTTTCCCTCTTTGGCGGGTTTTTTATTTTAACCCTAACATTTTATTCGGAGGTTACTATGTCAACAGGAAAAGTGAAGTGGTTTAACGATCAGAAGGGTTTCGGATTTATTTCACCGGAGAGCGGCAAGGACGTATTTGTTCACCACTCGGCAATTACAGGGGAGGGATTCAAATCCCTTAAAGAGGGGGACGAGGTTGAATTCGAAACCACCCAGGGGCCTAAAGGCCCTCAAGCCTCAAACGTAAAGATTGTTGGTTAAACTTCTAAGATTTTAGAAGAAGATATGTCCGTAGGCAAAAAAAGTGTTTTTGGTTCAAAAAAACACTGAAGAATGAAGATTTCGGGACCTGAAAATCTTATAAGAAGCCTGAAAGGATAAAACCTCTCAGGAGGTATGATGAGAGAAACCAGGGAGCGAAAGCTTACTGGCAAAAGCCGACTTCAAAAAAAAGAGCCCAGCCGAAAGGCTGGGTTTTTTTTGGAAAGAGAAAGCCAACCTTATTACCAGAATATGTGTTATGAATCTGTCATGACATCATCGGGGAGTTCGTTGGTATCCTCGGGCGTGATAGGAAAATGCTTGGAAAGGTAACCCCCTATTTCCTGGATGACCTGAGAGAGGGCATTGCAGGCCCGGCCCTCTTTGATCCCTCTTGAAACCTCATTCGCAAAGCGGTTCAGGGTTTTTTGATCCATCTTTTCATAAATACCTTTATCTGCAAGAACCCAGACTTTCTTTTCGAGGAGGGAGAGAAAAAAGAGAACCCCTGTATTCTTCTTTGTCTTGTAAAGTCCCCTTTCAAAAAAAGCCCTTTCAGCCCTCAGTCTGACCGCTTCCTCTTTTCTTCTGATCCCGATAAAGAGTCTTTTCAATGTCTCCACTTTTATAAAGAGGAGCCAGCAGGGGAAAAAGAATATGAAGCTCAGGGGAATATAAGACCAGATGGAGGAGTGAAAGAAGAGAACGGTCAAAATCAATGATAAGAGGCTTCCGAGAAGGACACTGCCGAGGACTTCTGCATCAATGTAGTGATCGCTATGGTCAACGACCATGACAACGATTTCGCCAATCGTCCTGGATTCGACTTCATGGGTGGCAGTCTTCAGTCTCTCTTTTTCTTCTGCAGTAAAGAATCTTTCCGATTTCGGATGTCCTCTCATCACCAGTCTCCTGAAGCCCCTCCTCCACCGAATGAGCCGCCTCCACCACTGAAGCCGCTAAACCCGTCCCCTCCGGAGAAGAAACCACCCGTCCCTGATCCAGAGAAAAACCCGCCGCCATGTTGGCGACTACTGCCACCCCTTCGGGAACCTCCTAAAGAAAAGAGATGGGGCAAAAAGAAACCTGCACCAAACCCGAATATAGTTAAGAGAATAAAGATGGGGATGCTGGCGGCAGAGGAGATAAGATAGGCAAGTGTGGGGAGCCCTATGGCTCCAATCACTCCACCGAGAATGCGAGAGAGACCGCCTAAAATAAGTATAAAAATAGCAAAAAACAGAAAGATGCTCAAAAAAGGAGAAATGCCCTTCTGGCCGCGCTGGGCCGGCCTTCGATCGGCTTTGAACTCGCCACGTGTAGCATCGATCATTGAAGAGACTCCTGCAATGAATCCCCCATCAAAATCACCTTTGCTGAATCTCGGTTTGATGACCCGATCAATAATTCTTCCCGCCATCAGATCCGTTAACTTTCCTTCAAGGCCGCGGCCGACCTCGATCCTGATCTTTCTATCCTGTTTGGAGGCGATGAAAAGAATCCCGTTGTCTTTCACCTGTTGCCCGATCTTCCATGTTTCGGCCACCTTGATGCCAAACTCCTCAATATTTCCTCCTTCAAGAGAGGAAATGGTCAGGATAACGATCTGGGTTGAATCCGACTGCTCGAAGGCCCTTAGCCCCTCTTCAATCTTCGACTTTGCGGAAGGACTGATCATCCCCGCATAATCGTTGACATAGCCCTGAAGCCTCGGAACGTCAAGGCCGTAAGCAGTGACGGGCAGACAACAGAGCAATAAAATAAGAAAGCGACAGGCTTTTTTCATAGCAGAATTTAAACTTTAAATTCTTCCCCATCTCCTCATTACAGACAATGAACTATGAACGATGGACAAAAAATTAAACGATGAACAATAAACGATGGACTATGAACTTATTGTTTACAGTTTATTGTTTTTCGTTCATCGTTCCTTCGTCTTCCCACCTCCCCATTTCCCTATCACTATCTCCCCATCTCCATCTTTAAAATTTCACTTGGGGGGCCTTGGCAGCGCCGGGGTCGGCCTTGAAAGGCTCTTTCAATGTCAGATGGAGCAAAAGGCTATTGGTCAAACTGTTTGGGAATATCCGGATGGAGGTATTGAAGACCTCGACCGCTTTGTTATAGCGGGTCCGTGCGACATTGATCCTGTTCTCTGTCCCTTCCAGCTGGTGCTGGAGGTCCTGAAAGTTCTGGTTCGCTTTGAGGTCAGGATAGCGCTCGACGATGAGCATCAGTCGTGAAAGGGCACTGCTCATTCCAGCCTGGACCTCCTGAAATTGTGAGAAGGTCTTGGGGTCGTCAATAATATTCTTGGGCACCTGCATTGCCCCGACCTTCGCCCTCGCCTCCGTGACAGCGGTGAGAGT
>Ga0299912_10004410_pt1 | contig 11524 bp, 5 predicted proteins | sample RVTome_2_FD_207667 | JGI IMG/M metagenome (GOLD analysis project Ga0299912, IMG submission 207667) | Soil microbial communities from uranium-contaminated site in the Upper Colorado River Basin, Wyoming, United States - RVT95D214 (version 2) ... | reverse complement strand
CGGGCATGACCGTGCTGTCCAACATGATGCTGGCCCGGCATATTCACTGCAAATACAGCCTGGTCGGAGCCTCCCTGTTTTTGAAATCCGCTCGGAAGGAAGAGGTGAGGCACAGGAAGGTCCTGGAGGAAGTGATCGATTTCCTGGAGATGCAGTCCATTCGCAAAAAGCTGGTGGGTTCCCTGCCCTATGGCATGCGCAAGCGGGTTGAACTGGGCCGGGCCCTGGCCTTGGAACCCAAACTGCTGGTCCTGGACGAGCCCTTTGCAGGAATGACTCTGGAAGAGAAAGAGGACATGGTGCGCTTTTTGGTTGAATTGAACGAGTCCTGGCAACAGACCATGGTTCTTGTGGAGCATGACATGTCCGTGGTGATGAGTATCTCAGAAAGGGTTGTGGTTTTGGACTTCGGTGTCAAGATCGCTGAAGGACCTCCGGATTTCGTTCAAAGACATCCACAGGTTATCAGGGCTTATCTTGGAGATACGGCGACGATTGACTGAGAGAGGACAACCCCAAAGTTGACTTGGATAACATGAATGCGACCCGTCTGGAAATAAAGCGTCTGGATCAGGAGACCCTTGCTTCTCTGGAAAATTACACCTTTCCCCAAGTTCTCTCGAAATACTCAGAGCGCCTGGGGGATAAGGGCATTGCCATCCGGGAAAAAGCTTACGGCATTTGGCTGACCTATACTTGGAAGGACTACCTGAGCTACACCAGGCGTGTGGCAATGGGCCTTAAATCGCTGGGTCTTCAGAAAGGCGAGAATGTGGGGCTGATTGTCGACAATCACCCGGAATGGCTTTTTGCCGAACTGGGGGCTCAGTCCGTGGGGGGAGTCACGGTTCCCTTCTTCACCTCAGCGGTCGCCAAAGAGCTGAGCGGCGGACTGAATCGGATCCAGGCGGTCTATGTGTTTGCCCAGGATCAGGAACAGGTCGACAAGCTGCTGGAGATGAAAGACCAACTCGGACATGTCCGCCGGATCATCTATATTGACCCCACCGGCATGAGAACCTACCGACAACACCCCTGGCTTCTCAGCTTCAAGGCACTCCTGGACCTTGGGGATCAGCTGGACAAGGAGCAGCCCGAGCTTTTTGCCAAGGAACTTTGGGCAGGAAAGTCTTCTGATGTGGCTTTGATGATCATGACGTCCGGCACCACGGGCGTGCCCAAACTGGTGATGCTGAAGCATGAAAACTTCCTTGAAATGGCCCGCAAATGGTTGGAAACGGCGCCTATCGGCATTGGGGACAACTGGATTTCCATCACGCCCACGGCCTGGATCGTGGATCAGCTCTGGGGGGTGGGGATCAGCCTTGGCGGCGGCATTGTCATGAATTTCCCTGAAACCTATGAAACGGCCGTGGAGGATTTTAGGGAAATCGGGCCCACGGTCATTGTGACCTCCTCGCGGTTCTGGGAAGAGCTGGCGTCAAAGATCCGGGTCAAGATCAGCGACGCCGGACTCCTCAAGCGTTCCCTTTACAACTTCTCCCAGAAAATCGGTGGGCAGGTGGTCGACCTGGAGTCTCAGGGGAAACCCATTCCCGCTAAACTCAGGGTTCTCAGCCGCTTGACGAGGCGAATCGTTTCATTGCCTTTGATGGACCGCATGGGATGCCTGGGGTTTCGGGCGGCCTATACCGGCGGCCATCCCATCAGCCCTGATGTGATTCGATTTTTCAGAGCCAATGGGCTCAATCTAAAACAGTGCTATGGCCTGACCGAGGCGGGGGGCATCTTCCAGGTCCAGCCGGATGGAGAAGTGAAACCGGAGACCGTGGGAAAGCCTCTGCCGAGAACGGAAGTCCGAATTGCCGAAGACCAGGAGGTGCTCGTCTCCAGCAAATCGGTATTTCACGGCTATTACCAGAATCCTGAAGCGACCGCAGCGGCGTTGAAAGATGGGTGGTTCCATACGGGCGATGCCGGTTACCTAGATGAAGACGGGCACCTGCTGATCATCGGTCGAAAAGAAGACATCATGCGCACCAAGGAAGGGGAAGCGTTTTCGCCTGACTTTATCGAGACCCGGCTGAAGTTCAGCCCCTACGTCAAGGAGGCGGTGATCTGGGGCGAAGGCCAGCCCTACCTGACCGCTTTCATCAACATTGACTTCGGAAATGTGGGAAATTGGGCTGAAGACAGAAAGATCCCTTACACCACCTACAACGATCTTTCTCAGCAGCCTGCGGTGGAAGAGCTCATCCGGGGAGAGGTGCGTCTTGTGAATACCCAACTGCCCAAACCCATGCAGGTGGTCAAGGGCATTCTCCTGTACAAGTTGCTGGATGCGGATGATGAAGAATTAACCAGAACGGGAAAGGTGAGGCGGAAGTTCGTTTTCCAGCAATACAAGGACCTCATTGACGCCATGTATGCGAATAAGACAGAGCTGCCTGTCAAGGGGCAGGTGCGGTACAGGGACGGGCACGTCGGCGTCATTGAAACGACCGTCAAGATTTTAACCATCTAGGACGCAAGAGGGCAACCTATGGAATTTTTCCTTCAACTTCTGGTCAATGGGATATCGCTCGGGTTGCTTTACGCCCTTTCGGCTCTCGGTTTTGTGATGATCTTCAAGTCGAGCAGCGTCCTCAATTTCGCTCACGGGGAGCTCGTGGCCATGGGCGCTTTTCTGTTCCTGGTCATGTCCGCCTGGGCCAAGCTGCCGATCCTTGTCGCCTTTGCCCTGACGCTCCTGGGGAGCTTTGCCCTGGGATTCATTATTGAGCGGTTCTTTCTTCGACCGCTTATCGGGGAGGCCCTGATTGAGGTCATCATGCTGACCGTAGGCCTGGCGGCCATGTTCAAGGGACTGATGCTGTTTGTCTTTGGCGGCGACATTCACAGTTATCCCGAATTTCTGCCTGAGGGGCTTTCTTTACAACTCGGGGCCGTGTCCGTCCCCTCGGTCTATGTGGCGACCTTTATTATTGGGATTCTTTTCCTGGTTATTTTCGGAGTCTTCTTTAAGTATTCCTCTCAGGGCATCTACATGCGATCTGTGGCGGGCAACCAGCCTGCGGCCTTGTCTTTGGGCGTTCACGTGAGAAGGGTTTTCGCCCTCTCCTGGGCCATTGCCGCCCTGGTTTGCGCCATGAGCGGTATTGTCCTCGGCATCCTTAATGGGGTCAATGTCCATAATCTCAGCGCCATCGGTCTCAAAGTGTTTCCCGTGGTGATTCTCGGCGGCCTCGACAGCATTGGCGGCGCCATTTTGGGAGGAATCATCATCGGGATGCTGGAGACCTTCACCGGAGGATATGTCTCCTCTTCCTTGAGGGAAATCATTCCCTACGTGGTGCTTGTGGTGATCCTCATGGTGAGACCCTATGGTCTTTTCGGTCTTGTGGAGATAGAGCGGGTTTAGCCTCGAAGGAGGAAGGGGTCGTCAACGATGCGTAAGCTATGGTTCCATCCCTGCGGGAATTTCAGAGAGTCCTATGAGCAAGAATTGGCCATTTTTGAGACCGATTTCGGAAGAGTTTGGATCCTCGTGGGTCTGGTCATCCTTTTCGGCGTCATCCCGTTCATTTCGAGCGCTTATGTTCTCTACATTCTTAACACCATAGGGATCTACGCCATAGCAGCCATCGGCTTGAACCTCCTCATCGGCTTCACAGGACAGATCTCCCTCGGCCACGGGGCCTTTTTTGGGGTGGGCGCCTACACAGGGGCCATTCTGGCGACCAAGGCAGGCTTCCCCATCTGGGCTTCGGTTCCGGCGGCCGGCGTCATGACCGCCTTGATCGGCATGGTCTTCGGCATCCCGTCTTTGCGGCTCAAACACCTCTATCTCACCATCGCAACGCTGGCAGGACAGTTCATCATCGAATATGTGTTGGTGAACTGGGATAGTCTGACCGGAGGAGCGCAGGGCATCGTGGTCACCCGAACCCAATTGCTGGGCATCAAACTGAAGGATGACCTGACGTTTTACTATCTGATATTTACCTGCTTTGTGGTGATGGCATGGATCGGAGTCAACCTCGTTCGCACACGGTACGGCCGGGCCTTCATTGCCATTCGCGACAATGACCGAGCCGCGGAGGGCATGGGCATTCCCATTTTCCGCTACAAACTGCTCTCCTTTGCGATCAGTTCCTTTTATGCCGGCTTTGCGGGCGCCCTGTTTGCTTACTACATGATGAGCATTACTCCTGAGCCTTTCAACCTGTGGCTTTCCATCGAATTCATTGCCATGATCATCATCGGGGGCTTGGGAAAGATCCATGGCTCTGTGTTCGGCGCCATCTTTATCGTCGCCCTCAACGAGGTTCTCAGCCATCTCATGGTCATTCTGATGAACCTGGGGGTTTCCACAGGGGTGGCCATTACCATTGCGCCCCTGCGCGAGTTTGTTTTTGGGCTCGCCATCGTGCTGTTCATCATTTTTGAGCCCAAGGGCCTGGCCGAGGTCTGGCGCGTGGTGCGCTCCAGTTTCAGGCTCTGGCCCTTTTCTTATTAGAGCCTTAGAGGAAACTTTCTTCGGAAGGTGCTATCTCCAATGCTCAATGTTCAATGCTCAATGGCAGTTGTTCAATGACCCGAGGTCTGTTCCATGGAAGACAATATTAGACTCCTGCTGAACAACATCAGTGTGGTGTACTCCGATGTGATTCAGGTGCTGAAGGGCGTTTCTCTGACTGTCCGAAAAGGGCAGGTGGTTTCTCTTCTGGGCAGCAACGGGGCCGGCAAAAGCACCACGCTAAAAGCGATCTCCGGCCTGCTCAAACCGGAAAACGGGAGAGTCAGTGAAGGCTCGGTGGAGTATGACGGGTCCTCGATTCAGAACTCTTCCCCTGAGCAGATTACCCGGAAGGGCATCATTCAGGTTCTCGAAGGCAGACAGGAGTTCAAGTACTTGACGGTGGAGGAGAACCTCAGGGTAGGCACCGCGACCCGGTGGGGAAAGCCTTACCGCGAGGACCTGGAACTGGTTTACCACTATTTCCCGGCCCTTCTGGCCCGGAAGAAGGCCCTTGCAGGGTATTGCAGCGGCGGTGAGCTTCAGATGCTCGTCATTGGCAGAGCTCTCATGGCGCATCCAAAGCTATTGCTCCTGGACGAACCCTCCCTGGGGCTTGCGCCGCTCCTGGTCAAAGAGATCTTTCAAATTATCCGGAGAATCAACCAGGAACAGGGCACCACGCTTCTCGTGGTGGAACAGAATGCCAACATGGCGCTTCAGATCGCCCACTACGGGTATGTCATGGAGAACGGCAAGATCGTGATGGAAAGCCAGGCCGCAGAGTTGCGGCAGAACCCTGATGTCAAGGAGTTCTATCTCGGCACGGCCGCCTCCGGCGCCTTAAAGTCGTACAAAGACGTGAAGGCCTATAAACGCAGAAAACGGTGGCTTTAGAGGCCCTTTCCTTAATCGTCAAACAAGACTCTTCTGCTTTCCTGCCAGGACAGGAGCCATTCCGAATCCCCTTCCATCTATGGGACCATGAATCAAAGGAGGAGTAGCCATGGGACTTTATGATTTTACTTTCTACGATGTAGTGAACAGAAACGCCGTTGCTTTCGGAAAAAAAGAAGCTTGGTTTGAGGTGGAAGACGGGAGAACCCTCACCTTTGCTCAGTGCAAGGGGCAGGTCGATCGTTTGGCCGCAGGCCTTCAGAAGGCGGGCATCGGGAAAGGGGACCGCATCGGGGTTTTGAGTAAGAACAACCTGGAGTATTTCCTGCTCTACGGCGCGGCGGCCGCGCTCGGGGCCATTGTGATCCCTGTCAACTGGAGGCTCTCTGCCGATGAAGTCTGCTTCATTTTGAACGACGGCTCGCCCAAGATGGTGTTTGCCGATCAGGAATACCAACCTTTGATCCGAGGGATGAAGAACAAACTTTCTTCTGTGCAGTCCTATTGCGGCCTCGGGCCAGGGGGCGAGGGGATGACAGACTTGTCTTCTCTTCTCGGCAACCCGGAGGACTTGAAACCCGTGGCCGTGTCTACAGATGACGGGTTTGTCATCATCCATACGGCTGCTGTGGCAGGGAGACCCAGGGGCGCACTGCTCAGCCATGGCAATGTGCTCTTGGCCAACCTGCATTTTGATTATCTGATGAACCTGACCTCCAGCGATGTGCATCTCAGTTTTCTACCCCTTTTTCACGTGGGCGGCCTGTTCATGGCGACGGCTGCATTCCATGCCGGTGCGCTCAACATCAATCTGAACAAATTTGATGCCGGCAAAGCGTTGGAACTCGTCCGGCAAAAGAGCATTTCTTTCATGATGGTATTCTCTCCCATCCTTGCCACCCTCCTGGAGGAGAGCCAAAAAAAAGGAGTGGATGTGAGCTGCCTCCGGGCGGTGACGGGAATCGATACGGCCGAGACCATAGAAAAATACCAAAAGACCACAGGGGGTAGCTTCTACTGCATGTACGGTCAGACCGAGACCTCCTGCCTCGCTACCTTTTCACCCTACAGGGACAAACCGGGTTCGGCAGGACGGGTGTTACCCCTTGCCGAGGTGAGACTTGTGGACGATTATGATCGACCTGTGCCTCCAGGACAGGTGGGGGAAATCACCATGAGAGGCCCCATGGTCTTCAAAGGTTACTGGAATCTTCCCGAGGACACGGCACAAACTTTCCGGGAGGGCTGGCACCACACCGGAGACCTGGGCCGCTTCGATGAGGAGGGATTTCTCTGGTATGCCGGTCGCAAGGCAGAGAAGGAACTGATCAAGCCCGGCGGTGAAAACGTCTATCCTGCGGAGGTGGAGAAGGTGATCCTCCAGCATCCGGCCATAGAAAAGACCGTGGTGATCGGAGTTCCTGATCCCAAGTGGAAAGAGGGGATCAAAGCGGTTTGCCAGCTTAGAAAGGGGCAGACCCTCGATCCCCAGGCCCTGATCGATTTTGTGGGCGAGCGAATCGCGCGGTACAAGAAACCTCAGGTGGTGCAGTTTGTGGAGGGGCTTCCGGTGCTGCAGGACGGCTCTATTGACCGGGCAAAGGCGAAGCGCCTCTATGGGGGCGAGCAATAGCGGGCATGGTCGGCACGGATTCCATTCTTCAAGAAGGTTTTCTGAAAGAAGACCCTTTCGGCTTTATCAAGGCCGAGGACTTAGAGTCCCTCGGCATCGATGCCTCGGACATCCCTCCCGGCACGTTTCCGGCCCACAAACACCCTTCGAGGCTGTTGAGCCGTTTCGGAGGGAACGCCTACGGTTTCGGGTTCTTTGAAGCCTATGACCGTCTCAGCACGAGGGACCAGAAACTTCTTCAATCCATCACCCCTGACAAACCTGAATACGCCAGGCGATCTTACAGGGAGATCAACAGGATTTATGAGAACATGGGCCTGCTGATCCGTTTTTCCAGCCTCGGCAAGCCCTACTATCTGATTCCGGTCCACTACGTGTCGCGTTCGCTCTCCACCATCAGGAACAAGGCGGATGAGATCACCAGCGTCATCCAGGCCCACAGGAAGAAGACCCTGAAGGAGAGCCTGAGAATCGGGTTCCTCACGCACTCGGACGACCTGCTCATCCCCGAACTCTCCCTCAGGTTCAAGGAACATCAATTCATTATTCTGGACTCTCTCGAAATGCTCTCTTCCCTCCCGCCGGGCCCGCTGGATCTGGTCATTCTGCCCAGGGAGCTTCACGAGCTCGTTTTCACGGAGCGATTCAGCCCACAGACGAGAGGAGTCGTTTCAAAAAGGCAGCTTGAGAGCTATGCCTACCACATCATAGGAAAGATCTATGGCTTGCTCAAACCGGATGGAGAGATCTTCATGGTCGCAAGCCGTTTTCCGCTGGAAGCCCATCGTGAGATCAAGGTCAGGTTTCACACCGAAGAAGAGGCGAAAAATTTCGTTCTTTTCAGCCACATCTTCAAGACGGAGAGACAATATCCGGCCAAGGCGAAGTCTTTCTCCTTGAGTATTTTCGAGTTCCAGAAGTTTTTAAACCCTCCCTACGTGGAGAAAGAGATCCTGGACACGCTGCTCGGTCACCGGGGTGTGGAGGACATGACCCTCCGGGAAATCAACCACCTCCCCTATCTCGATTTCTCCCTGGATGACGGCCTTTCCTACAACCAGGAAAAGGTGTGGACGAAAATCCTCTCCGTCTTCTTCAACAAGATCTTCCTGAAACCTCTGATTCCGGACTCGGTTAAGAACGAGTGGAAGAAAAGATTTTCCACAGGAAGATACACGCCCGATTACATGCTCATGGTCCTCGGTCAGAAGAAGTCTCTCCGGGTGACCCTGGAAGACCTCAAGCGTGAGGTAACGGAATCCAGGCTAGCCGGCTGCCCCCTGGCTCTTCTCGCCGATTACCGTGATTCCTTTGATTATGTCCTGTTCACGCTTCATGTGCTGAAGAACATTAAGACATTGAGCTATCAGGGAGTTCCGGAGCTCTTCATGGAAAGGCTCAGGGAACCTTTCGACAGCAAAAGACGAAGATACGGGGCCCTGAACCATGTTCTGAAGCTGATGTCAAAACTTCATCATCTGGAGAGGATCAAAGCCTGCGTGAACCCGGAAGGGGTCGAGGGGAGCAGAACCCCGATCCTCAAGCACCTGGAGACCTTGTCCCTTTTCGGCTTTCCGCCGGAGGAGCTGAAGGAGATCTTCCTGATCGTCCTGGGTCACTCGTCACTCGGCCGGATTCTCTCCGGAAAGATGAATGAGAAGGCATTGAAGCCTGTTTCGGATCTTGCAAGAACGCTGGATCCTCAGGAAGCCCTGAATCTGCTCAGATACTGCCGCCTCATGAGTATGGCGGAGACCGTGGCCTCCAGGAGGACGGATCTAAAGCAGGAGGAGGTCAACGAGCTTTTTGATCTCTATGAGTCCATGGTCAAAGTGGTGACCAATCGGGAGCTGGACTGGGAACGGTTGCTCGATGATAAGATTAGTGCCATCGGTGGAATCCGCCATATGGCCATACGCAAAATGCTGAAGATGATGAACCAGTTCCCGTTCCTGAACCACTGGTCTGAGTTGACGGACAAGGGAGACATGGAGAAGGAAACTCTGTCCGATTATGACCCGGAGAAACTCTCCAGGATAGAGAGAGTGATCGCGCTCATAGAAACAGTGGATCGATTCGAAAGGGCCTATTTCCGGGAGGATCCCCTGAAGGCGTCGGAGTTCTACAGGAAGCTTCTCCATGTGGAGTTCCATGGCACCGGCAGGGTCTTTGAGGGAATCGACAGTGAGCTGGTGTTTCTGCTTCTCTGGATCACGGTGCATGTGGTGAAAGGGGAAGTGGTTAATTTCAACCCCATCCTCGCTGAAGTGGGGCCCTCGGAAACGGAGAACCAGTTCAGCAAACTGGATGAAGAAGTTCCGGCCATCAATGTGAACTATCTCGATCTCCACGCCCTCAAGCGCTTCAGTGAACAACTCTATGCCGATCAGATGTCCTTCATTGTGGGCACGGGATTTCAACTCAGGGTGAACGCCCAAACCCAGGCCATGGACATTACGTACATTGATATGGACCAGAACATCGAAGCCCTGGAAAAACTGAGTGAACGGATCGCCGGGAGGAATCTCTCGGAGATTCCTCTGCAGGATCTGGATGATCTGGAAAGGTTTTTTGGAAATCTGGAAGGGTTTTTCCAAAGCCATCTGAAGCTGATTTCCCATGACAACACCGAACTGAGACTGCCGGAAAGACAAAGGGCATGGTTCCGGAAAGCTCAGAATTTGAGATCCTTCCTGAGATCCAGTTTTATCCGCGTGGTGCTCCAGCCCGAGGACCTTTTCTCTAACCTGGATCTGCTCTACCACCATACTCCCTCTCTCCTCCAGTTTGTGCTTCCGGAGTTGATGGAGCTTGAATCCATGAACCTTCCCGAGCAGGTCCACTCCAAATCTTCGCTCAAGGAACACATTTTCGCGAGCACCCGCAAAATGCAGGCCTTGGTCCGAAAGGACAGGGCCAACCTCCAGGACATTGCTCTTCTCCACAAGGTGGCCCAGAGAGAGTTCGGGCCTCTGGCCGCAGGCATTGTGGGCCTGAATGATTTTCAAATAGAGACCCTGGAAAGTCTGGTGGCGCACCTCAGGGAGAATCCGCCCTTGTTCGAAGCTCTGATTTTGTCTCTCGTCTTTAGGGATCTGGGTCTTTTGCCCGAGCTGAGGGAAAAGTACCACGGGGAGTATCATCCTGCGGACCACGCGGAGGCAGGCGCCTATTTCGTTGAAAAGGAAAAATTCGGACTCAGGTACGGCAAGGATGAAAAAGCACAGGGCTACCTGACGAGTCTTGTCCGATACCACAATCTGCTCCACCACATGATTCGCGGGGAATTCTCGTTTTATGCGGTTCAGGAGGTGGTGGATTTCAAGGACAAAGACCTCCTGGATGCCATCTTTCTAATCTCTTTCATCATGATGTTTGCCATGGAAGAGACGTTGATCATCGAGGATTTGGCCACCAGCCTCTTTCAGCTGCGGAGCCTGTGTCACAGGCTCATCGACGGGGAGACGCACCCGGAAGATCACATGAGAGAGATCTATCTCCAGAAAGGCCGGGACCATCACGCCCTTGAGGCTTATCGCCGCAGCGGACTTCCCGAAGGGATGACTCCTGGTCGATACCTTGAATCCTTCGAGGGGAAAGAGCCGGAGAGGGATGCCTATGTCCGGTCAGGGGCAATGATCTACGCCATGGATCGGATCTTCAGGTTGCGGGGGATCCGGCATGTGGAGTTCCATGACCTGGCCAATGTCATGGTCAAGGTGCCCATGAAGTTCATCTACAAGAAAAGGAACTTCTATTCCATCGGATACGCCACCTTTGAGAAGGAGCTTTTCGAGGCCCTGCGCATTTACAATGGTCTTCACAGGCTGCCCGAGGAAGCAAGGCACTTTGTTTTGGAACGGCTGGTGGCGGAGGAGATTCGCATTTACGGGTTTGAAAGCGTGAGCGCTTTTCTCAACTACGAGAACATGATCAAGCTCCTCTTGATTTCCCTCATGGCCGCCAAGAGGTTCCGTGCCAAGGGAAAGCCTGTTTGTCTGGATTTCCTGGCTCTGGCCCGAAAAATCGAAAAACGCTATGAGGCTGTCAACGACGCGTTGAGCCACATCCCCGCCGACAAAATGTGGGGGAACCCTCATGGGGCCCAGCATTTCTTCAAAGCCAAAGAGGGAATCGTCTTCGGTGAAGACGAGAAGGAGAGGGTGCTGTCCGTCGACTTTGTCGACAGCATCAACATCGCGGAAAAGATCGCTGAAATGATCGCGATCAAGAACCTGGAGGATTTGAAGAACTATTTTCATTCCAGCTTGCGCTTCTTGAGAAAGGTTCCTTTCTACACGGAGGACTATGAACTCGAACTGGAGAAAGCCTTTGAAACCAGGAGGCTCCAGATCACCGATCTGATGGTGGATCAGGTCAAGAGGCAAATGGAGCAACAGAAAGATTTCAGGAATCTTCACGAGATCTTCCAGGACGTGATGGATCGGGCCCTGGAGATCGGCTTCACGGAAGAGCAAAAGCACAGGTTGATTGACCTCTTGGAGCTGAGAAAG
>Ga0299912_10004408_pt1 | contig 11534 bp, 12 predicted proteins | sample RVTome_2_FD_207667 | JGI IMG/M metagenome (GOLD analysis project Ga0299912, IMG submission 207667) | Soil microbial communities from uranium-contaminated site in the Upper Colorado River Basin, Wyoming, United States - RVT95D214 (version 2) ... | reverse complement strand
CAATCAGTACGCCGCCGGAACGCTTTCCGCCTTCTCGTTGCGCAAGCCTGACGGCGGCGGCGGCACATTGCCGGCCGTTCCCGAGGGAATGATGGACTCGGCCACGATCACTGCAGCCCTGACGGATCTGCAGCAGAATGACCCCATGATGCGCAACCTCATCAGCCCCGACCTGTCGGGCGTGGTGATGATTCTGTTCCCCGATCCGGAGCTATCCAAGGGGAGTGGCACCAAAGCGATGATCGCCGAACTCAGGGAAATGGTGGAGACCTACGAGAGCGCCGACATCCATGTCGAGCTTACCGGCCCGCCGATCTGGACCTCTGAGATGCTCAATGCCGCGGTGGACGACCAGGTCAAGTTCACCGTCTACGGATTCGGACTTGGCGCACTGATCGCCCTGTTCGCGCTGCGTTCATTCTGGGCGGCCATTCTTGTCGCCGCCACACCGTTCATCGCAGTGATGTGGACAATGGGCGTCGTGCTGCTGCTGTTCGGTTCGTTCTCCTTCCTCACCATCATCGTGACGACGCTGGTGCTCGTCATCTGTTTTGCGGAGAGCCTGTTCTTCATATTCAACTGGCTCGCCTATTGGCGGGATGGCGTAGAACCGAACAAGGCGATCGGGCTGACGCTGAGCCACGTGGGGCCGGCGAGCACGCTCAGCCAGCTCACCACGCTGATCGCCTTTGCCTCGCTCGGCTTCACGCCGGGGCAGGGAACCACCGAGTTTGCCTGGGCCGGCGTCATTGCCTGCAGCCTGGGGTTCATCGGCATCATGTCGTTCCTGCCGCTGCTGCTCAAGCTGGCGGTCCGGCTCGGCTTCAAGGCGCCGAAGGCTCCCAACCTCGTCCTCACCGCGCCGGTCCCGCTGTCCTGGTTCCTCGCCAGCAGGTACGGCCGCGTGGTCTCGGCGCTGGGAGCGGTGGTGACGATCCTGTTCGTCATCCCGTACTTCCTGATCGAGCCCCGCTTCTCGTTCGAGGATGTGATGGCCAAGGATTCCTCTGCGCTGACCGCCGCGGAGGAGATTGACCAGGGGGTAGGGGGCGTGGCGCCGATCTACGTGCGGGTCCCGCTCAAGGAAGGCGTGGCCAATGTCGGCGACACCGACTTCGAGACCATCAAGACCGTGCATGAGATTCTCGAGAAGCACCTTGGGCAGAACAAGGTGATTTCTGCCGCGAGCTTCAAGCACTATGCGGATTCCGGTTTCACCCGGGACGAGATCTTCAACGCCGTCGGTCCTTTCATGAAACGGCGCTTCGTGACCGACGACAACACCCAGGCCCTGGTGACCGGATTCATGCCCACGGTCATCGCCTCCAATGACTTGAAACGGCTGGTGTCGGGGATCAGGACCGATCTGGCCGCGGCGAACATCAATGATGCGGAGGTCGGCGGCTTCCGCCTGCTGACCACTTTCGCCACCGACAACATCGTGCGCAACCTGCAGCTGGCATTGACCGGCAGCGTCATCGCCAATCTGTTCATCATCGGCTTCGCCTTCATGTCGTGGAGGATTGGGCTCGTTTCCGTCATCCCCAACCTGTTCCCGATCCTGGGGACGGAGGCGTATCTGTGGTTTTCCGGGGCCGGGCTGCAACTGACGACGGTCCTGGCGCTCACCATAGCCTTCGGCATAGCGGTGAACGACACCATTCACTTCCTGTCGCACTACGTTCAGGAGAGGCGTGAGGGGCGTCATACGCACATCGAGGCCGTCAAGCAGACGCTCGAACGCATCGGCGGCGCCATTATCGCCACCACGGTGATCCTTTGTGCGGGCACGGTGATCGTTGCCTTTTCGGCGCTGCCGCAAGTGGCGCTGTTCGGCCAGCTCTTCGTCACCACGCTGGTGCTAGCGTTGATCGGCGACCTGTTCATCCTGCCGGCGCTGCTGGTGGCAGGCGGCAGGCTGTTCGAGCCGCTGGGGCGCATCGACACGGTCGATGCCCCTCCCGGCGTGGACGAGGCTTCTCCCACATCGCCGGCTGCGTCCACTGCTCCGGGCGAGTAGGCGCGGCGAAACGCGAACCCGGAGCGGTTCAGCGTTTCCGTGAGACGGAGAGAACCTACGGCCAGCGCACCTCGGGCGGCATCGAGGAGAGAATCGCGTTGACGTTGCCGCCGGTCTTGAGCCCGAAGGTCGTGCCGCGGTCGTAGAGCAGGTTGAATTCGACATAGCGGCCGCGGCGGATGAGCTGCTCGTTGCGGTCGTCCTCAGTCCACGGGGTCTCGAAATTGCGCCGCACCAGGGCGGGGTAGATGTCGCGGAAGGCGCGGCCGACGTCCTGGGTGAAGGCGAAGTCGGCGTCCCAGTCGCCGCTGTTGTGGTGGTCGTAGAAGATGCCGCCGATGCCGCGCGGCTCCTTGCGGTGCGCCAGGTAGAAATACTCGTCGCACCAGGTCTTGTAGTGCTGGTAGTCGACCTGTTTGTGGGCATCGCAGGCCGCCCGCATCGCCGCGTGGAACGCCACCGAATCGGGATCGGTCTGGGTGCGGCGCCGGTCGAGCACCGGGGTGAGGTCGGCGCCGCCGCCGAACCACCACGTCGAGGTGACCACCATGCGGGTGTTCATGTGCACTGCCGGCACATTGGGGTTCCAAGGATGGGCGATCAGCGAGATGCCCGAGGCCCAGAAGCTGGCATTCTCCTCGGTGCCCGGCATCTGCTTGGCGAATTCGGGCGAGAACTGCCCGTGCACCGTCGAGATGTGCACGCCGACCTTCTCGAACACCCGGCCGTGCATCATCGACATCTCGCCGCCGCCGCCTTCACTGCCGGTGTGGTCGGCTCGCTTCCACGACTCGCGGATGAAGCGCCCTGGCGCGCGGTCGGCGTGTGGGCCCTTGAGCTGCCGCTCGATGGTCTCGAACTCGGCGCAGATGCCGTCGCGCAATTGCCGGAACCAGGCGCTGGCCTTCTCTTTCTTGCTTTCGATGTCGGCTGGCAAAGTCATTTGAGCGCCGAAAAGCCCCCTGTCTGTCTGAGCGCTTCCCCTAGCACAAGGCACGCCGCCATGGCCACGTTGAGCGAGCGCATGCCCTCGCGCATGGGGATGCGCACCGCCAGCCCGGCCTGTGTCGCCACCGCATCGGGGACCCCGGCGCTCTCGCGCCCCAGCATCAGCACATCGGATTCGCCATATTTGGCCCCGTAGGCGGAGACTGCCGCCTTGGTGCTGAGCAGGACGAGTCGCCGTCCCGCAGCGTCCAGCCAGTCGGAGAAGTGGGCATGGCTAGCGTGCTCGACGAAGTCTGCATGCTCGAGGTAATCGAGCCCGCCGCGCTTCATGGCCTGCCTTGAAAAAACGAATCCGGTCGGGTGGATGATGTGCACGCGCACCCCCAGGCAGGCGCCCAGGCGCAGCATGGCCCCGGTGTTCTGGGCGATGTCGGGCTGGTAGAGTGCAAGTTCTACAGCGATTTCAGGCTCCTGCAGGGCGCTGCGGTGTATTGGGTGTGGGTATAGTGTCGCACGCCCGCAAAGTCACCTGTCGCTAGGCTGGACAAGTGCGGAGGAGAGTGCAAAAAGAACCGCAAAATCACGCGCCGTTGAACGCGGCGCCGGTTAATGCTGCACATTCAGCAGCTCCGGTGCCCGAGGCGCGGATCAGGGCTCGAGACATGGAAGCTTAACCTTGGCGACGCAACCCAATCTGTCACATCCGGCTGCCCCTCAGACGAGGCGGGATTTTCTCTACGTCGCAACCGGGGCGGTGGCCGCCGTCGGCGTTGCCGGCGCCGTCTGGCCCCTGATCAACCAGATGAATCCCGATGCCTCGGTTCTCGCGCTCGCCTCGATCGAGTTCGATCTGAGCGCCATCGAGGAAGGGCAGTCGGTCACCATCAAGTGGCGCGGCTTGCCGGTTTTCGTGCGCCACCGCACCGCGGCCGAGATCGAAGCAGCCAAGGCGGTCCCGCTTAGCGATCTCAAGGATCCCGAGACCGACGAGCAGCGCACCAAGCCGGGTCACGAGCAGTGGCTGATCATGATCGCGACCTGCACCCATCTGGGCTGCGTGCCGGTGGGTGAATCAGGCGATTTCGACGGCTGGTTCTGCCCCTGCCACGGCTCGCACTACGACACCGCCGGTCGCATCCGCAAAGGGCCCGCGCCGAAGAACCTGGTGCTGCCGACCTACGAATTTATTTCCGATACGCTCGTGCAGATCGGTTAAGGGGGAACCTTCTACATGGCCAGTCACACTTCCAGTTACACCCCCGGTTCGGCGCTCGAGAAATGGCTCGACGACCGCCTGCCGATCATCCGGTGGTCCAAGACACACCTGATGGACTATCCGACGCCCAAGAACCTCAACTACTGGTGGACGGGCGGCGCCATCCTCGCGCTCATGCTGGTGATCCAGATCGTCACCGGCGTCGTCCTGGCGATGCACTACGTCCCCAACGTGGCGCTGGCCTTCGACTCGGTTGAACACATCCGCCGCGACGTTAACGGCGGCCGCGTCCTGCAGGCGGTGCACGCCGTCGGCGCCTCGATGTTCTTCGCCGCGGTCTATCTCCACATCTTCCGCGGGCTGTACTTCGGCTCCTACAAGGCGCCGCGCGAGATCCTGTGGATCCTGGGCGTGCTGATCTTCGCCCTGATGATGGCCACCGCCTTCATGGGCTACGTGCTCCCCTGGGGGCAGATGAGCTTCTGGGCGGCGCAGGTGATCACCAATATCATCGGTGCCGTTCCGGTAGTCGGCGACCCGATCTTGCTGCTGCTGCGCGGCGGCTTCACGGTCGACAACGCCACGCTCAACCGCTTCTTCTCGCTGCACTACCTGCTGCCGTTCGTGATTGCGGCGGTGGTGGCGCTCCACATCTGGGCGCTGCACGTGCCGGGCAACAACAACCCCATCGGGGTGGAGGTGAAGTCCACCCGGGACACCGTGCCCTTCCACCCCTACTACACGATGAAGGACTTCTTCGCTTTCGTCGTGTTCCTGATCCCCTTCGCCTGGTTCGTGTTCTTCGCCCCGGACCTGCTGGGCCATCCGGACAACTACATCCAGGCCAACAGCATAGTGACCCCGGCGCATATCGTGCCCGAATGGTACTTCCTGCCGTTCTACGCGATCCTGCGGGCCATCGACTTCAATGTCTTCATCCTCGACAGCAAGCTGGGCGGCGTCATCGCCTTCGCCGGTTCGATCCTGATCCTGTTCTTCGTACCGTGGCTCGATGGCTCGAAGGTCCGTTCGGGCAACTTCCGGCCGATGTTCAAGTGGTTCTTCTGGCTGTTCGTGGTCAACTTCGTGATCCTCGCCTACCTCGGCTCGGCCGCTGCCGACGCCACGGTGCTGGGCCTGCCGGTGGCAACCTTCTCGAAGATCTGCACGGCCTACTACTTCGCCTACTTCCTCATCATCCTGCCGCTGCTCGGGCGCCTCGAAACGCCCCGGCCGCTGCCGACTTCCATCTCGGAAGCCGTGCTCTCGAAATCGCATTGACCCTTCAGGACCGCAAAAAGATGATCAAGAACAAGAGCATTTTTGCAGCCGCCCTGATGGCGTTCGCGATGATCGCATCGCCGTCGATGGCGCAGACGCACGCCACCCCCGAGATCCAGAAGCAACCCTGGAGCTTCGCCGGCATCTTCGGCACCTATGACGAGGCCCAGTTGCAGCGCGGCTTCCAGGTGTTCCGCGAGGTGTGCTCGAGCTGCCATTCCGCCCGGCTGCTGGCGTTCCGCAACCTGTCCGAACACGGGGGACCGGGCTACACCGAGGCTCAGGTCAAGGCGCTGGCGGCCGAATACAAGATCGCCGACGCCTCGGTCGAAGGCGGTCAACGTCCCGGCGTGGCCGCCGACCACTGGCCGTCGCCCTTCGCCACCGAGCAGGAAGCGCGCGATGCCAATGGCGGCGCACTGCCGCCCGACATGTCGGTGCTGGCCAAGGCACGCGGCACGACCCAGCCGTTCCCCTGGTGGATCCTGAACTACTTCACCGCCTATTCCGAAGGCGGGCCGGACTACATCCACGCTCTGCTCAATGGCTACGAAGAGACCCCGCCGGAAGGCGCCGAGGTGCCCGAAGGGAAGTACTACAACCATTACTTCCCGGGTAACGCCATCGGCATGGCCCCGCCGCTGCAGGACGGCCTGGTCACCTATGAGGCCGGCGAGGGTGGTACCGCGGTTCCGATGACGGTCGACCAGTATTCGCGCGACGTGGCCGCGTTCCTGATGTGGGTCGCCGAACCGCACCTGGTGGATCGCAAGGAGACCGGGTTCAAGGTCATCATCTTCCTGTTCCTGTTCGCCGGCCTGATGTGGCTGGTCAAGCAGCGGCTGTGGAGCAAGGTCGAGCACTAGGCGAGACATCCGTCGCTCGAACGCAAGTCAAAGGGCCCTCCGGGGCCCTTTCGTCTGTGACCCGATCACTTCCGATTGCCTGTGACGGGCAGAGACTTGCCTTTGGTGCCGAACCGGCCAATATCGCAGGCGCAAAAGGAGGGCAGGGATGTCGGTATTTCGCATTGCAGTGACCGCGGTCGGCGTCGCCGCCACGATTGCCCGCCATCCCGTGGTTCGCGCCGGCATCAAGGCGGCGCCGCTGCTGATCACTCCCAGGATGCGCGAGACGGCCACGGAGGCCGTGCTGTCGACCGCCTACAAGGCCGGAGCGGCGGCGCGGCGGTTGGTTCCGCGCAAGCGCATCGAATAGCGCTGCCGCCGCTTGACCTTGGTTCCAATCCTCGCTCTCCTCCACGCGCAACAGCCGGGGATTCTTCCATGCCGCTCGATCTGAAAGGCCTCGTCCGCTCCATCCCGGACTATCCCAAGAAGGGCATCCTGTTCCGCGACATCACCACGCTGATCGAAGACCCCGACGGTTTTCGCGAGAGCGTGGAGCGTCTGGCTGAGGCACATCGCGGGCTGAGGATCACCCACGTCGCCGGCATTGAGGCGCGCGGTTTTATCTTCGGCTCGGGGGTCGCCATCGCCATGGGGGTTGGGTTCGTCCCGATCCGCAAGAGCGGCAAGCTGCCCGGTGAGACCATCGGCCAGAACTACGCGCTCGAATACGGCGCCGACACCATCGAGATCCATGCCGATGTGCTGGAGGCCGGGGACAAGGTGCTGCTGATCGACGATCTGATCGCCACCGGCGGCACGGCGGTCGCTGCCGTCAGCCTGCTGCGCCGCACCGGCGCTGTGGTGGAGAACGCCGGCTTCGTGATCGATCTGTTCGATCTGGGAGGCGCCGAGAAGCTCAAGCACATGGGTGTGAACGTCTACAAGCTGATCGACTTCGAAGGCCACTGACCACCCCGGGCGCGCCAGGGCGAGCTTCGGCTCGCCGGCAGCCGAAGCGGCAATGCGCGGCAGCGAGACAAACCATCGCCGCAGGAGCGCGGCGACTGCAAGTGTTTGTGTGGCGCGAGAAGTTGATTTGCTGGAACCAAGTAGAAGCGCGTACGTTCTTCCAAGCAGCGTTGCTGTGGACGGGAAGCGTGATGCGCCCGATTGTCTTGTACCGCTCGGCCAATGCCAGATCGCGCCAACTTGCTACGTCGGTGGCAACGGTGATCGGGGCAGATGTGGCGCTGCTTGGCGATAGCGATACTTCGGACTTCTGGCATAGCCTTGGCCGAGCCTTCGACGCGCTGGCGCGCGACCTGCCGGGCAAAGTGCAGGACGTTCGCGAGAACGTCGATTTGGTGGTGGTTGGTGATTCACAGATGGCGGCGCGGCCGGATGGCGCCGGTCCGAGTCCGACAGTGCCTGTCCGGGTCTTCCTGAGGTTCCACGATGGCGATGCCGAGCCGATCGGCCTGTTCGTCACCTACAGCGACGACGCAACGGGACGTCCCGGAAGCGGGCCGGTGGCGGAGACCGTGACTATCGCCCGCGGCCTGACGCGGCTCAGGTACGCGCTCGGCGAGTCGGGCGATGACCTGCCGCCCCAGCCGGAGGCGGTCCAGGCCCTCGAAGCAACGCTCAAGCTGCGGATGGTCGACCGGCTGGCGTGACCGGCCCCGCCAGGGTTCTGCTCCCTGCCGGCCCCACCCACCGGCCCACCTCCCCCTCCGGGAGAGGGCGGCCTCGCCCCAGAGCGCCCGCAGTCGGGGCTCCTCCACCGCACAGCGGCGGGCTTCGAGCTGTGCTCGAGTGGCAGGGGGACCGTGCAAAGCATGGTGGAGGGGGCGGCCAAAGGCACGAAGTGCAGATGCGATCACCGGTCCGGCCCCGGATGTGCGCCAAAGTGCTCAGGACAAACCTGACGCAGCCCGAGCATCATCGCCGCGATAGGGGATGCCGCCGCCCCCTCCACCGGCCAAGCCTGCCCCCGGGCTTGACCAGGTCACGCCCGAGGGCAGGCTCTCCCCCGTAGGGCCCTTTTAGGGGGAGGAGGGAGACGCGACTGCGACGGCAGTGCGCGGACGGGATGTTGTGGCCCGCACGGAGCATTCGGTTCCGTGGCCTCCCTCCCCTGTAGGGGGGAGGGGCCGGGGGTGGGGGTGGGGGTCGGCGCGCGCAAGGCCTCGCAAATGATCCGGCAGTCGCCGGCGCCTGCGGACCCCCACCCGTCGTCCCTTCGGGCCGACACCCTCCCCCTATCGGGGAGGGAGGACGACTGGGAGACCGACCCCTGGCGCCTGCAGTCGCCGCCATCTCTCCCCCGCTCCGCGGTGGAGGAGTCCCGACTGCCGGCCTCTCGTCGCCTCCCCCAACCACCCGCCCCCCGCGTTCCGCCCCTTCCACTCCTCCGCTCCGCCCCTTCCGCCCCGCTCCCCCATTCCCCGTTCTCCCCACAGCCGCCCAAACCACCGACGCCTCGCGCGTTGCGAATCGGTCCCATTGGCGTTCGGGTACGTGCGAATACCTACCCGGGACAAATGTTATCCCCGCATCCTCCAGCCCCTGTAGATTCCTCCCATCCGCCCACCGAAGCGAGATCATGACGAGTGGTTGGTGGGAGGAGACCGGGTGGTGGGGAAGTCGTTCCCCGTCAGGCCCAAGATCCGGCCGGCCGGGCTGCGGAGCAGCCAAGCCGCCACTACCAACGCCGGGGCGGGGATCGTGTTGGCCCCGTCCGACGGCCGGGGTGTCCGCGCACGCGGGGGCTCGCGGCCGGCCTTTCGGAAACGTCCGGGTGTAACCCGCCCGCGGATCTGGACCGGAGGCCGGAAGCATGGCTGGGCGATGCGGCATCGGGTGAACCCGAAGCCCGCTGGATCGAAGCTGAAAGATCCCGGCCGCACCGGCGAGGCGCAGCCTCACCTTACTGCGGACTACCCGCTCCGAGGCTCGCGCCTCGCCGGCGCCGCTTCCTCATGGGGAAGGCGGCCGAAGATCGAAGCGAAACCGTATGGCGGAAGCCGGGGCGGGGCTTCGGCGCGCGTGAACAGGGAACAAAGCTATTGGCCCTTGAACGCAGGCGCCGAGTTACGTCGGGGTGGCGCGCTCGGGGTCGAGGGTTACCGCGGGCGGCAGGTGAGCACGGGCTTTTCCGGCGTGTACAGGGTCAGGATGTCCTTGCCCTCCGCGTCGAAGCTCAGCAGGGCGACGGTGATGCCCGCATTGGTGATCAGGTTGCCGTCGAGGAAGGTGGCGCCGTCGGTGGCCAGCTGCACGTTGCCGGTGCCCGACGCCTTGGAGCCGAAGTTGGCCGAGGCGTAGCCGTAGCTCCCCGAAAAGATGGTGAGGATCCCGGCCTTGGTGCCGTCGATATTGGCGATGCAGGCCCAGTTGCCCTCGGCGGGGCTCGCCTGGGCGAGACTGGCGCCGGTGGAGATGAGGAACAGCAGGGCGGAAAGCTGGATCGAGCGCATGGGGTACCCGTATCTTGGTTCAGCGCGACGGCTGCAGCAACTTCCCCAATCCGGGGAGTCGGGTCAACGCCTGAAGTACCCTGAGCCGGATGGGCATCCGATAGTCTCGCAGCTTGGAGAAGCCGACGAGCTCTGCGTGGTAGACCAGCGCGCCGTGCTGGTTCACCGCATTGAGCTGATTGAACAGCAGGCCCCAGCCCGGAATCGAGTTGGAGGGGCGCTTGCCGGTGACGGTGAGGGTGTAGGTGACAGTGTCTCCCGGCCGCACCGGCGCCTTGAAGTTCATGCCGTTGACGCCGGGCGAGGGGCCGGAGACGCCCGGTTCCTTGCCCAGGGCGCGCAGCCGCTCTTCCTCGGCGAACAGCGCATCGACCATCTTGCGATGGCCCACGCTCACCGTATGCCAGCCCGAGGCGATCAGCCCGCCGAAATGGCTGTGCTTGGCCGCTTCCGGATCGGTGTGAAAGTACTGCGGGTCATAGAGCTTGCCGAAGCGGATGATCTCTTCGGCGGTGAAGGTGTGGCTCCCGAGCGGGAAGGCTTCGTCGACGACGATGTCCTCGAACCAGCGTGTCATTCGGCCGCCTCGACCAGCGGCACCAACGGGTCGCGCAGCTCGATCAGATTGGCGAGCCGCATCGACATCACCGGCTCCGACTTCTGGTTGCGGATGTCGAAGTCCAGCGTGACGATGCCGCGTTCGGGGTGGCCGTGGGAGCGCCGCAGCGCCGAGATGGTCACGGTGCCGCCGATGCTGTCGCCGACCATCACCGGCTTCTTCCATTTGAGATCGGAGAAGCCGAGCCCGCCCATCGAAGCGATGGTGGCAAGGAAGCTGTCGGCCAGCATCCTCAGGCTCAGCCCCGCCGTCTGCCAGCCGCTCGCCGCCAGCCCGCCCAGGAGCGAGGCCTTGGCCGCCGCCTCGTCGAGGTGGAAGGGGAAGGGATCGAACTCGCTGGCAAAGGAGATGATCATCTCCTTGCTGACGGTGACCTGGCCGAGGTCGATCACCTCGCCGATGGCGAGGTCTTCATAGTGGCGGCGATTGGCGGTGATCGGATTGGTCGGCATGGCTCAGGTGTTGAACTTGAACAGCATCACGTCGCCGTCCTTGACCACGTAGTCCTTGCCTTCGTCGCGGGCCCTGCCGGCTTCCTTGGCCGCGGCTTCCCCGCCGAGGGTGATGTAGTCCTCATAGGCGATGGTCTGGGCGCGGATGAAGCCGCGCTCGAAGTCGGAGTGGATGACGCCAGCGGCCTGCGGGGCCTTGTCGCCCTTGTGGATGGTCCAGGCGCGGGCTTCCTTCGGACCGACGGTGAAGTAGGTCTGCAGGCCAAGGAGTTTGAAGCCCTCGCGGATCAGCTTGTTGAGGCCGGCTTCCTCGAGCCCGAGGGTGGCGAGGAATTCCCTCTGCTCGGACTCGGGCAGTTGCGCCAGCTGGCTTTCGATCTCGGCCGAGATGATGACCGTGCCGGCGTTGTGCCCCTTGGCGTATTCGGCGACCTTCTGCGTCCACTCGTTGCCGGTGGCGGCGTGGGCCTCGTCGACGTTGCAGACATAGAGCACCGGCTTGGCAGTCAGCAGCTGGAGCTGCTGGAACGCCTTGTCCTCCTCGGGCGTGGTGATGGCCACGTGCCGCGCCGGCTTGCCCTCATAGAGCAGTTTGCGCGCCTTCTCGACCAGCTCGAGGGTGAGCTTGGAGTCCTTGTCGCCCTGCTTGGCCCGCTTCTCGAGGTTGG
>Ga0299912_10004405_pt1 | contig 11541 bp, 10 predicted proteins | sample RVTome_2_FD_207667 | JGI IMG/M metagenome (GOLD analysis project Ga0299912, IMG submission 207667) | Soil microbial communities from uranium-contaminated site in the Upper Colorado River Basin, Wyoming, United States - RVT95D214 (version 2) ... | reverse complement strand
TCCACCTCCGTAACAAGCTAACACAATATCAAATCTATACTTCTATTAAATTGCCCAAAAATTTAGGGAAACTCCTGAATATTTACTGCCGGGTCTGGTAAATAATCCTAATTTAAGGGAAAACAAATGATACTAATTCTATTGTCAAAAATACGGATTTAGATTTAGGAGTCTATCTCCAGCTGCATTTGATTGCCGGATTATTTCGCGGGGCCATCATAAGTGCTATTCTCTAATTCCGCCCGATCGATTCTGGTCGGCGGCAATGGCTCATTAACTCGATGGCCATCACGTTTAACGATACGCGCCGGCAGCCCTGCAACGGTCGAATTGGAGGGGACATCATGCATGAATATATAACTGTTAGCGCCTATTTTCACGTTATCGCCGACCGTGATCGGCCCCAGAAGAATCGCGCCCGTGCCGATCAATACATCATTACCTATAGTCGGGTGGCGTTTGCCATGATGCTTGCCGGTGCCGCCTAAGGTGACATTGTGGAACATTACACAGTTATGCCCGATCTCGGTAGTTTCACCTATAACCACGCCGGAGCCATGGTCGACAAAGAATCCGGGTTTTATCCGGGCCCCGGGATGGATCTCCAAGCCGGTTATAAACCGCGAAATCTGCGATAATAATCTGGGCAAAAACGGCACGCCGATATTCCATAGCCAATGAATAAAACGATGGAAAGTTATCGCCTGAAAACCCGGATATAATAAAAACTCGATATTTTTCGCGGCTGGATCGTTGCGGTAGATAGCTTTAATATCTTCAATTATCGCCGGCATAATTATTCTTGAGCCAAAGGAGTAGATAGATACCGTTCGGCGGTGTCGCAGATAATAGTGATTACGTTCTTGCCTTGGCCGAGTTTAGCGGCTACCTCCAGCGCGGCCCAAACATTGGCCCCGGATGATATTCCGGCCAAAATCCCCTCTTTTCTGGCCAGCATTTTAGCGGTTGCGAACGCATCCTCCTTGTTAACCTTTATTACATCATCGACAATTTCAGGATTATAATTATCGGGCACGAAACCGGCGCCGATACCCTGAATCGGATGAGGGCCAGGCTGACCGCCGGATAAAACCGGTGAATCGGCCGGTTCGACCGCGTATATCTTGCAGCCGTATTTCTTTTTTAAAATTTCCCCCGCGCCGCTTATAGTCCCGCCGGTACCCACGCCCGCGACAAAAGCATCAAGGTTCAAATCGGCCAAATCGTCAATTATTTCTTTGGCCGTAGTGCGACGGTGGATTTCCGGGTTGGCCGGATTGGAAAATTGCATCGGCTGAAAATAGCCATCCTTTTTGGCGTATTCCTCCGCTTTGGCAATTGCCCCTTTCATGCCCTCGGAACCCGGCGTGAGGACTATCTCGGCGCCAAGCAATTTGAGGATATTGCGCCTTTCGATGGTCATGGTTTCGGGCATGGTAAATAGCGTTTTGTAGCCTTTGGCCGCGGCCGCCATCGCCAGAGCGATACCGGTATTGCCGGAGGTGGGTTCGACTATTGTCATGCCGGGTTTGAGCTTACCCTCTTTTTCGGCGGCCGTTATCATGGCCGCCCCGATTCGATCTTTCACCGAATGGCAGGGGTTGAAACTCTCCATCTTGACATAGATTGTCGCGGAATCCCGATTTGCCAGGCGGTTGAGCCTGACCAACGGCGTCCGGCCAATAGTTTCCAGTATATTGTTAAAACGCATGATATTCTCCCGGTTAAAGCCAAGTCTCGAAAATTAATCAATTATAATACAAAAACTACGTTTTCCGCCCAAAGTTTCTTAAATCGTTCTATATGACATTGCGCGATTAATATAACGTCGACATTATCATATTCGACTTGATAAAAGGGGCATATAGGCCAAGTCTGGTTACATAATCTATGTTTATAATGGAACAAAGCCAATATAATGAAGTTAAAACCCTTGAAAGGGTGGATAGCACAATAGGCTTGGATTATTAATGAGAAAAATATCGAAAGTTAAGCTAATTACAATCCTTATAACTGTTTTTACTCTCACCGGGTCACAATTATTATTTGCCGACCCCAAAGATGTCATCAATCAATATATTCAAGCGGTTCGCGCCGAAGATTGGGAGAAAGCCGAGTCATTCTGGCTTGGCGAAGAAATAGAAAAATCAAACAGGTTGGGTATCAGTTTCGGGGGTATCGAGGCTAAATATGATTGCGCCTCACCGTTAATTATTGAAAGCGACCGCTTGCTTAACTGGGCCGAAACAGTAAAAATTGATTATATTGACGGCGATAAGGTCAAAGCTATAGTGTCACTGGCCGGCGACAGCGGAGATTCTGTTCATATCGCGTATTATTTAGCGAAATCAGGCGATAACTGGAAATGCTGCTCGCCGATGCACATTTATGCCGGAGATTGGCGAATTTTACAGACCCGTTACTTTAATGTTCATTATGATGATTCAAGTTTGGTCAATGAATTTGCTTTGCATAAGCTTGATGATTTTATCGATACGTTGGGAATACGGCTGAATATTCCGTGCGAACGGATGAACCATCTTGGTATAAACAAGATTGATTATTATTTATGCGATGATAACCAAATAAAATTGTTAACCGGTTTCGCGGGGCAAGGGATGACTAATTTCCAGTTCGATGCTGTTATCACCTGTCATCTGCCGCATAGCCACGAATTGGTTCATTTAATGATCAATTACGCCTTAGAGGAATGTCCTCTGTTTACACTGCCGATTTTACAAGAGGGGGTGGCTTGCTATCTTGGGGGAAGATGGGGCAAATCTCCTGAGGTGATCAATTACTGGGGCAATGTATCGTTAAATTTGGGATTAGCCGATCTTGATAATTTACTAACGAAAGATGAATTTCACAACTGCCCCGGCGGTATCGATGCCGCCTATGCGATCAGTTCGCTGTATGTCGGATCGCTTATCGACAAGTTCGGTATCGAAAAATTCAGGGCATTTTATACCTTGCTTTCAGGTACGAATGAATATATCAATTCGCTTTCGAGGGAAGATATTAAAATCCAAGCCGAAAAAATATTTAATGCTTCTTGGCAGGAAATAGAAGCGAATCTGAAAGATTTTACAAATCAACTTGCCTATAGCGGCATCGTTCCGGGCATAGCGCCTTTAGACCAGGGCGCTTCGCGAGTAGAAGAAACTGATGATATCAAAATGAATATCTGGGATAATGGATGTGAATACGTTTTTCAAATAACGCTAAAACCTGAATGCCAGGGCGGCGCGGTTATTTTAGTCAATAATTCATTATCAGCTAATAGCCCATATCATAGCAAGTTTTTTAGAGAGCAATTTCCTGATAAAAAATATCAAGGTGAGATGTATGGTATTCAGATTACGGAAGGCGAAGCCGGCTTATATAATTATTGGACAAATATGCTTTTAGCTAAATATGTCGCCGGGCTTACCACCAATCCGAACTATTGGGATCCTGATAAAAGGATTATTACTTTCGGGCTCGATAAAACGCTTTTAGATAAAGATTTAGGCGACTATCGAATTGATATAATGGAAATTAAATAGATAAACTAATCGAAAGCCGGTATAGCAAAAAGCCATACCTCAGCTCGCTACGAATCAATTTATCAATAATAGAATTAAATTTAACCATAGCTTTTTTACTGCCGATAATAATTAAATACAGTCACATAAGGAGAATTCATGATAAATATAAGAATTGTATTAGCCACAATGGTAACTTTCGTGATGCTTCTGGCAGTGATGAGCTACGTGACCGATAAAGGCTACGATAAAATTATACCGAAGGTCGAGGCACAAAAACAACGGGCTTTAGCACAGCAGAAAGCCCTAAACGAGATGATGCAGGAAGGACTGAACGATATGGGTGTCGCTGCCGCCCCCAACGCTTTCGATACCAATGATATGCCAAATCAGGAATATGCCAATTATAAACCGCGCTTAAGGCCTTCGCGGCCAATCGGTACATGGATCGGGATATGCGAAGGCGAAAGCAATAAAATCGCTATCATGAAATTCGATAAAAGTCAGTACTGGCTGATAGTTAAAGACCCGATGGGTGGAGATATCAAAGAAAAAGGCCAATATGATTTTCAAATCACCGATATATTTTTCGAACCCGTAGGCAAACAAGGGTATAATATGCAATACGATATGTTTTCCAATGACGGCTTCCAATTGGCCTCAGGCTATACCTCTTATAATTTGCAGCGAACCGAGGATGTTGATTTGGATTTTTAGTAGGTCAAGTCCACTCGGGACTTGACTACTCGCTGGTGGAGCTGCCGTACGTCCAAGTGCGCCATCAGCCCCCTGGCAGATGAGGACATCCGCCAGGCACGAAATTTTGAAAAGCCTATTTATGGGAAAAAGCACTTGATTTAGCAGTAAATTATAACTGTCATTCCCGCGGAGGCGGGAATCTCATCGCATACCCAGCGTACCTGTCATTCCCGCGCAAGCGGGAATCTCTACCCCAGTAAACCATAGTACAAATCATTCCATTCAGGATTATCTTTTTCAATCAATTCTATCTTCCATTGCCTGTTCCATTTCTTCATCTGTTTCTCTTTGGTGATAGCCTCCTTTACGTCATTATGTATTTCATAATAAACGAGTTTATTGGCATTATATTTTTTCGTAAACCCCTTAATCAAGCCGCTTTTATGCTCGTACACTCGTTTGATTATATCGCCCGTTACCCCGATATAGAGTACGCCTTGTTTCTTGTTAGTCACAATATAAACGTAATACTGTTTCATACATCGACGAGATCCCCGTTTTCACGGGGATGACAGGCTTCACTGCGGTAACAGTTCGGCAGGTCAAGTCCACTTGGGACTTGATTATTGCCTTTCCGCAGGCTACAGAGAACCGGCCGCACACCAAATTTTAACCGTCATTCTCGCGCGCTCCTGTCATTCCCGCGAAAGCGGGAATCCAGCGCCTTGTGGCTGGCTTATGGCCACGCGAGCCAATATCGCCCTGGCAGATGAGGACGGCCGCCAGGCACGAAACGATGGGAAGGTTTATTTGCCTATTTTATTTAACATTTTCAAATCCATTAACCATTCTTGAGGATTTTTTCTTGGAATTTTATTGTAATATTTTATAACTTTTGATAATGTTTTTTTAAATATTTCCTCAACTTTTAAAATTGTCTGATATTCATCTGTTCTGGTTTTATCTGCATGCACAATTCTGCTTCTTATATTATAACCTTCCCTAATTACATGATAAGAGGATTCTCTTTCTTTGCGGTTTGTATATATAAATGCTGGAATAAACAGAGCAATAGTTTCTTTTTTTGAACGTAGCTGATGGTTTTTGGGTAAAAATATTCTTATTAAAAATTCAAAGCATATGAATAAATCTATTACTTTATCCTCAAAATTGTACTTGATATCTTTCAAACTTAATCTTCTAAAAATATTTAGTAACTCATCGTATTCAGCACAAGCAAAAGCAATAAATTTATTCAACTCTATAATTTTGCGGTTATTATATTTTGAATGAAAATTAATTTCTTGATAATTATGCCACATATTATTTGCCAGTGGAATTTTACGATTAAAAAAAGGATAATATTTCACTTCCATTACCAGAGGACTTCTATTTATTTGATGTACAGAGACACACCTTAGGGAATCTAATAATTTATCGAATTCATCCTCTACTATTTGAAATTCAGGTTTTATTTGTTTTACTATAGATCCTTCAGATTTCATTTCCTTTTTAATGTTAATCGCCATGGATTGTACTTTAGACATATTTAATAACCAATCGCCGGAATAAAATTTGCGGAAAATTTCGTCATTATTATAGTGATTTTCAATAAATTCCTTGTTCATTGACACGATTTTAATATCATTACTAATCTTTATAGTTTTTGACTCGAATTCTATATTCTCTAAATATACCTTATATTCTGTCTCAAAATACTTTTTACTGAAATGTTTAATTATTTTCTTGAAAATTGATCGAATAAGCCTTGTATTTGTGGAATAGCTTTCGTTCTTTTTCAGATAAATTCTAAGTATATCTTGAATAAGCAATTCATCGTTAATTGTCTCGTAGTTACATCGGATTTTTCCAGCTTTAATAATATGTTTATTTATTACAGGTATATCATGTAAAATATCCCTAAAGTTTTTATATTCTTTACTATTTTTAGATGATAGTCTCATGTAAAACGCCATGGTCTCGCTGTTTACTATTGATTCTTTTCTCCGCCTAAAATACCAAGTCGTTTCATGTTTTATTTGGTCTATAGGTTCTTTTCTAAACAATATCTTGTTCTTCGTATCTATTTCTGCAATAATTTTGTTCAATCTGCCTAATAGAGGGATAAAATTAGTTCTAAATTTATTATAATCATCAATCATCTTTGAAATTCCTCATCACTTTAATTTTAAATGTTTCTTTACCATCCCCTACCTTTATTGAGCGCTGGACTAATAAGAATCAGCAAGCCGGGTTGCCTCATCCCGCGGCCCCAAGCACAGGGCGAGTTACTTGCAATCAGCCTCTCACCCAATCCTTTTCCCCACCAGTTCCACCAGCTCGCCAATCTTATGCCTTGTCTGTTCCATGCTGTCGCGGTCGCGCACTGTGACAGTATCATCTTCCAGCGTCTGGCCATCCACGGTGATACAGTAGGGCGTGCCGGCCTCATCCATGCGGCGATAACGCCGGCCCACCGCGCCGCCGTCATCGTAGAATACTTTGAAATGCTTTTTCAAATCTTGATAGATTTTAGTCGCCATTTCCGGCATGCCGTCCTTTTTCACCAGCGGAAATATGGCCGCCTTAATCGGCGCGATTTTTGGCGATAGGAACAGCGATACACGCGTTTCGCCCTTAACCTCCTCCTCCCGATAAGCATCAGCCAGACATACTAATGTTGCCCGGTCGGCGCCGGCGGAGGTTTCGATTATATATGGCAAGTAACGTTCCTTAGACTGGTCATCGAAATAGCGAAGGTCCTTGCCGGAGGCCTCCTTATGACGGCTTAAATCGAAATCGGTGCGGTTGTGAATGCCTTCGATCTCTTTCCAGCCAAACGAAAATTCGTATTCGATATCGAAAGCTTTTTTGGCGTAGTGCGCCAGTTCAGCTTGAGTGTGTTGGTGCCAACGGATTTTTTCGGGCCGGATGCCTATCTCCAGATACCATTGCCAGCGTTGCTCTTTCCAGTAATCGAACCACTTTTCATCCTCGGATGGATGCACGAAAAACTGCATCTCCATCTGTTCGAATTCGCGGGTCCGGAAAATAAAATTGCCGGGCGTGATTTCGTTTCTGAACGCCTTGCCGATTTGCGCTATGCCGAACGGTATTTTCTGACGCGACGGCGCCAGCACATTCTGGAAATTGACATATATCCCTTGAGCCGTTTCCGGTCTCATATAAACTACCGCCGTTTCCTCCTCGACCGGCCCCATGAATGTCTTGAACATCAGATTGAAATTGCGTGGTTCGGTTAACTCACCACCGCAGTCCGGGCATTTATCGGTTTCGATCGTATCGGCCCGGAAACGATGCTTGCATTTTTTGCAATCGACCAGCGGATCGGTGAAACCCGCGATATGCCCCGATGCCTCCCACACCTTCGGCGACATCAGGATAGCCGCGTCGATACCCTCGATATCATCCCGGCGATGAGTCATAGTCTCCCACCAGAACCGCTTGATATTATTTTTAAGCTCCACTCCCAGCGGGCCATAATCCCAGCAGGATCCGAGGCCGCCGTAAATTTCCGATGATTGAAAGATAAATCCCCGCCGCTTGCAGAGCGAAACCAGTTTTTCCATTAAAGGGTCAACCGCGATATTTTTCTTGGCCACACTTCCTCCGATTCTTGGCTATTTCAACTGAGACAGGAATTTAAACGATTTCAGGTTCCGGCGCAAGCCCGTATGATAATCGGCAAACGATAAAATGAATTGCTCGATTTCGCCCAAGACCTTGTGGGGATAATCGTTTTGAACGATCTGATTTAACGACTGATTTAAAAAACCCTGAAGGGCTATCAATCCAGCCTTGGAAAGCTTGCCATATTGGACATGTTCGATAACATCTTTGGAACAAACCAACCCGCCTTTTTGCGCGTCATAGAAAGCCGCCTTGCCCTCGTTTTTTCGCCCACAAACCGCGCATTCAAACAATCTTGGCTGATAGCCCAATATTATCAAAATTCTTAACAAGGCCGCCCAAAATAATGGCGCCGAGGCTGATTGACCGCTTTTAATCATCAGTTTAAAAAACTCACCAGTCAAATCGTATAACTCCGGCAATGGCTGTTCGATAGTCGTGCTTTTATCGATTATTTCGCAAAACGCCGAACCGAAACCGAACTTGATTGGATCGGAAGCCAGCGCCGAATAATTATCCGACAAATCAACCGAACCTATCGTGCCCAGTTCGGCGTGTTCTTTAAGATAGATATTGCATTTAATCCGGCTGAAAAGATCAATCGCCCCGCCTTTGGTAGTAGCCGATTTCCTGGCTCCTTTGGCGACACATTTAAGTTTGCCTTTTTCCAGCGTAAAAAGCGTAATCACCCGGGAGCTTTCGCCAAACGAAGTGCCCCGGATGACATAGCCTGAGACCGCGAACCGAGCCATTACTTGAGTGAATCTTCAGGGGGAGGCAAAAACTGAATTATCGCCTGATCGGAATCGGATTTGGCATAGCCGTAGTATTCAGCCGCGTAGAGCTTGATATAAGTAGAATCAGCTTTTAGTTTGTCGATTTCCCACTTGAGATCCTCGGCCTGAACTTGCAGGCGGGCGATCTCCCGTTCGGCATCGGTTGCTTTGGAATGCAAACGATAGATTTTCTGCAATCCGTAATCGCCGCGAGTGAATATGACAGCTACAAACACGATAGCGGTTAAAATCATGAACCGCTTGAATTTTTTACCGAAACTTTTCTTTTTCGTCCGCTCGGTAATCTCGGCGGACATCTTGGGAAATTCCATAATTATCTACATCCGTTTTTGAATGAATATCCCTGAATCGAACAGTCAATTATTTTTGTCATTCCCGCGGAGGCGGGAATCCAGAGCATTATTTGCCGTAAAAGACTAAAGATACTGGATACCCGCTTTCGGGCTTGTTGAAAAAGTTTCAAAATTGTCATTGCGAGAAGCCCGAAGGGCGATGAAGCAATCTGTAAGTTGTTTTGCTGCATACATCCAGATTGCTTCATCCCCGCAATAGGGCTTGTTGAAAAACCTTAACATCTGTCATTGCGAGGAGTCCGAAGGACGAGGAAGCAATCTGTAACTCATTGAGCAGCAAACAGACAGATTGCTTCACCCCCGTTGCATGGGGGATTCGCAATGACAGGTATGCGGCTTTTTCAACACTCCCAATAGCGGGGGATTCGCAATGACACATTTCGTTTATCATCACTTTCTATACGCTGTAAAACGCCTTAGTCCCCAAAAATAAGGCTTGTTCGGCCAGTTCTTTTTCAATCCGCAGAAGCTGATTATATTTGCAAATCCGGTCGGTGCGGCTGAGCGAACCGGTCTTGATCTGGCCGGCATTGGTGGCTACAACCACATCGGCTATGGTGGTATCCTCGGTTTCGCCGGAACGATGCGAGACCACCGAGGTGTACCCGGCGCGGGTGGCCATCGCCATTGTCTCTAGTGTCTCGGTTAAGCTGCCGATCTGGTTGAGCTTGATCAAGATCGAATTAGCCACGCCCAGTTCGATACCGCGCGACAACCGTTCGATATTTGTGACGAATATATCATCGCCGACCAATTGAATTTTCTTGCCGAGCTTATCGGTCAAGATTTTCCAGCCGTCCCAATCGTCCTCGGCCAGGCCGTCCTCGAGTGATACGATCGGATATTTCTCCACCAGTTCAGCGTAGTAATCGACCATCTCCTCGGAGGTGAGTATGCGGTTTTCCGATTTGAGGTTGTACTTGCCATCCTCGAAAAACTCCGACGCGGCCGGGTCGAGCGCGATAAAAGCGTCCTCGCCGGGCCGGTAGCCGGCTTTTTCGATAGCGGTGATAATCACCTGTATCGCTTCCTCGTTTGATTTCAGGTCGGGAGCGAATCCGCCCTCATCGCCGACCGCCGTATTCAGGCCTTTCGCGGCCAGCACTTTCTTGAGATTGTGAAACACCTCGGCGCCGCAGCGCAGGGCCTCGGAGAAAGTTGGCCGTCCCGCGGGCATGACCATGAACTCCTGCAAATCGACATTGTTATCGGCGTGGCTGCCGCCGTTGATAATGTTCATCATCGGCACCGGCAGAGTGCGGGCATGCACACCGCCAATATAACGATACAAAGGCAAACCGCACGATACAGCCGCCGCCTTGCACACCGCCAGCGATACGCCCAAGATGGCGTTGGCGCCCAGCTTGCGCTTGTTGCGGGTGCCATCCAGGCCAAGCAGAAACTCATCGATTCCCGCCTGATCGGTGGCTTCGATACCGGCTTCGATCAAATCCGGGGCGATATCGACATTGACATGTTCAATAGCTTTAGTGACACCTTTACCGAGATAGCGGTCCGGGTCGCCATCGCGAAGTTCGACCGCCTCGAACTGGCCGGTGGAGGCTCCTGAGGGCACAGCCGCCCGGCCGTATTCGCCTGAATCCAGAAGGCATTCCACCTCGATTGTCGGGTTGCCGCGGGAGTCAAGTATTTCGTAGGCTCTTAAATCTATAATGAAACTCATTTCCCCTCCTTCAGTGGTATGAGTGTTTCGAGTAAGTCTAACACAAATCCTGTCAAGACACAATGGTTTTTTCGGCAGGAGAGGGGAATCCTTGAAACATTGATTGTTACGGCCTATGAAACTGACGCGTATATGAAATTTAAATTTTATTCAACTATGATAAAACCGACCTCCATCAAGTTATCAGTTATTTTCACGCAACCGCCGGATGAGCCGGCGGGGCGTCTCTATTAAACCCGGCAGAATAAAAACCAATGCAGTTTGTACAAGTTTTGGGGGAGATGATTGATGATAATTTTACAGGAAAGGAAGAACGACAAAGGCAAGTTTTATCATTTTTTTGTAAGATCATCCAATATAGTAAGCTTAGTTATAATTTCACTAACAATAGATGCATCAAATTCATCTTTATCCGGTTCCTCATGTGCTCCTTTATTAAGATATTGCCATATTGAGTTATGGTTTGTTTCAAGCCCTATAAGGAAGTCAAATATACTAATAATTTCCGTGTTATCGCCATTATTCTCTACTTTTTTCAATAATTTTCGCAAAGATACTACGATAGACATAAGTTCTGGACGCGAATTGGGCGACCTGAGACTAACCATAAAATCAGTTCTATAGTTTTTTGCCAAGTGATTCCAAAGACTATAAGCAATATTTTCAAGTCCGCAACGGCAATTATAAAGGGCTTCACGGTAGTTTAATTCACTAAAGTAGTTATTAGCTTTGATAATATATTTTTGAATATCATTACATACTATCCTAATTTTACGATCCATTTCGTCAGGAATAAATGTGAGTTTATTAACTAATTTATCATAGCTTTT
>Ga0299912_10004404_pt1 | contig 11541 bp, 10 predicted proteins | sample RVTome_2_FD_207667 | JGI IMG/M metagenome (GOLD analysis project Ga0299912, IMG submission 207667) | Soil microbial communities from uranium-contaminated site in the Upper Colorado River Basin, Wyoming, United States - RVT95D214 (version 2) ... | reverse complement strand
GTAATGAACAGATAAACCACCCGTAAGTACAACGTCGATGCTTTTGCTTTTGATCGTGTCGGTGACTAATTTTTTAACAGCGCTATCGTAATGATTCAAATTCAGACAAGACACGTCAAATCCTTTATTTTTTAACGCTGATGAGATGTATGCAAGACCCAATGGAAACTCGTAGTATTGACCAGCGCGTTGCACGATCTTTGGAGCAACAATAAGGTATTTCAAGTTCATTCACGCAATTTCATTGATGTTCTTTATTTATCCTTTTACTTGCTTATTATTTCGATTGAAAACCGTTATCCTAATTTCAGCATTGTCTGGTTCCAGAAAAATAATTGGCCCGTTAAAGTATTTTCGAATTATTTGTGGCAAATTATGATTGAACGAGTGAGGTTGGACCTGAGGTTTGTTCGGTTCGTAGGGAGGTTCATACAGAATAATGCATTTCGCAGTAACGCGGCTAACCTCTGCTGCGGCGTTTTCAATCTTGTTCGGTAAAATATGCAGAAGAACGTATCGCGTGAAAACTGCATCGAAACTCTTGTCGGGCAGAGGGATGTGATTAGTTACGTCAGCAAATATAGCCTCCTTCAAGCCACTGCGTTTGATGCTTTCCAATGAAAAATCCAACCCCGCATATCCAGGCAGTTCCCTTAGGTTCGCTTTTCCACAGCCCACCTCGAGAAAGCTCTTGCATTGATATTGGGACATAATGTTCTTCATCAACGCAGTCATCTTCTGCTTGAAGTTGCTGTCCCATTCTTCGTTCTTAAGCCCAAGTTTCCAGCGCGTATCCCAGTATTTGCGTTCATCTCCGTAGCCAGTTATGTATTTGAGAAAAACTCGTTTAATGAACTCCGCCATGTGAAATTTTCGCTCCAACACTATGTGCGTGTTACAACAATAACTTAAAACTTTTCCAAGCGAATCTTCTTTTCGCAAGAAAGAGCATCCTATCTCAAACAGAGACAATGATGGAATAGCGAGTTCTGCCAATTTACTTAAATTGGGAAAGACAATAGAAACTATGCAAGAACAGGTGCTAACGTCCAAAATGCAACAAGAAAACATGTTGGCGAGACTAAGAATAGATGTTGACTATCCGTACCCATCAAGAATCAAAAGTTTCTTTTGTGTAGGATTAAACATTAAAGTACAGAAAGACTATTTGAAAAACAGTAAAATTCTTGCAAGGATGATTAACGAGTCATCAAAGAATGTCAAAGCGTACTGGTTTTTCACGCCTAAAACGATCCCAGACCGCGAACTGTTAGCATTGTTAAATGAAGGCAAACATGAAGTTTCCCTTCATGTCGTAAATTATCCAAATCTAGAATGGGAACAACTAGAAAAGGCAACGGGGAGAAAAATACGCTATTACTCAATTCATGGAACTGCTCGTTTATTCGCGAAGGTAATTTGGAGACGGTGGAAAGCAAGTTCGCCAACTATTCCAAAAGACTTTCCACTACAGTCTTTTCATCAGTTTCCAACTTCTGGCTTAGATGTGTTGTGTTACACGCGATCAGCGGAGCAAGCGGTAAAAATAGTAGAAGGCTACATCAGAGATGGAAGAGTATTAGAAATTCATCCAATATGGCTCTTTCAAAAGGGAACAATAAATCGCAGAGGACCCTTCTATGAAACGCTTAGGAGAATTCTAGAAGTAGATAAAGAATTAGAAACAATAGTGACGAGAAAGAAATCCTTCTTCAAAGTGGCAAATGACGCAAACGAATATGCAAGAGATGTGATGCCAACAGACGATTTTACCAAAAAACTCGAAGAAAGAGGAATAGACATGTTCACTTTCATCGAGAGAAAATGGTGCAACACGATTCCCAATCCATTGCATTTCTGGTCGAAAACCGATGACAACATTGCGCTTCTTCAAGTGGCAACCTACGATGAATGGTGGAAAAACATTGGAAAAAAGACGCGAAACATGGTTCGCAAGGCAGAGAAAAGCGGCGTAGAAACAAAAGCAGTTGAACCGAACGAAAAACTGGCTGAAGGCATCTGGAAAATCTATAATGAAACACCGATAAGGCAGGAAAGAGCCTTCCCACATTATGGAATGCCGTTGCAGACTGTTACCCGTGGCGTGCTTTCAGCACAGAACTGCACGTTCATAGGCGCGTTCTTACAAAACGAGCTTGTAGGGTTTATACAGCTTATCCATGGAGACAAAATTGCGATTATTTCGCAGATACTTTCTCTGCAGGAGCATTTGGACAAGGCAGTGAATAACGCGTTGGTTGCTAAAGCAGTAGAGGTTTGCGCCGCTAAGCAGGTTGGCTGGGTCATGTATGGAAGAATCGGGAACCACCCATCCTTGGACAGGTTCAAGGAGAGCAACGGTTTCACAAAGTTCCCTTTAACTCGATACTGCGTACCTATCACGAGGAAAGGTCGCATCGCTGTGAAAATAGGGCTACATAGAGAGCTTAAGGATGCCCTGCCGCAGGCGATAAAGTATAGGCTTATCCTAGTTTACAATTGGGTAAGCAGAACCAAAATGCGGGTAAAGCTGCGTTTTGGCAAGTAATGAGTGATAACTTGCTTCGCATGCGCACTAAAGCAATAGAGCAGATAAAATCGCATCTAACGTTGCTTTGTTCTTTACTCCTTTGAAAATGGCTTTTCCACTTGAAAACACACGAAACGAGACATCCTGAAAAGTGAATTCCAGAATAACTCCTGCAATGGAGCTCTTCAGCTTGGCTTTCTTAGAGATTCTTGCGATGGCTTCGTCCTTCTTATCGTACTTGAACGTGACTATGGCGCTCTTGTCTTCGCCGCATGTTTCCTCAATCCTTGCCACGTAATCTTCCACAGCGACCATTAGCCCTGTTCAATCTCCTTTAGAACTTCTACAAAGCGGTCGATTTCTTCACGTGTGTTGTAAATGTAAAAGCTTGCACGAGCGGAAGACTGCAGCTTAAAAACTTGATGTAGGGGCTGGGCGCAGTGGAAACCGCTGCGTATCATGATTCCGTAGTTGTCACAGAAAAGCGCCACATCATGGGATGATAAACCGTTAATTCTGAAGGGAATCATGCCGCATTTAGACGCAAAGCTGGCGGGTCCATAGAGCGTTAGTTTTGTGCAGCAGTTTTGCATACGCTTTGCAGCATATTCGGTTAGCATTCTCTCATGCTTGAACACTTCAGACATGCCGATTCTTTCAAGGTATTTGATAGCTTCTGATAGCCCTATGGCGCCGGCTATGTTGGGTGTTCCAGCTTCAAACTTCCATGGAGGCTCATTCCACGTTATGTCACACCGTTCATTTTTTTGGCTGAAGGAAACTTCTTTTATCATTTCGCCTCCACCTTGGAATGGCGCCATCTTTTCAAGAAGTTCCTTTTTGGCGTAAAGCACGCCGATGCCTGTTGGCCCCAGCATTTTGTGCCCAGAAAAAGCCAGAAAATCCACATCTAAATCTTTAACGTTCACAGCCATGTGAGGAACGGATTGCGCTCCGTCCGCCAGCATCAAAGCACCGTGGTCATGGGCAACTTTGGCAATTCTTGTGACATCATTAATTACGCCGCTGACATTAGAGACGTGGCTTAGACAAGCAAGTTTGGTTTTACGGGAGAATTTGCTTTCAAAATCCTCATAGTTCAACGTGCCGTCACTGTTGACTTTTGCGTATTTGATTGTGAAGCCATTTATTTTTGAGAGAATTTCCCATGGCACGATATTGCTGTGGTGTTCCATCAAGGACACTAAAACTTCGTCGCCGCTTTTGAGGTTACGAAGCCCCCAAGAATATGCAACGAGATTTATTGCCTCGGTGGTGCCTCTGACGAAAACTATTTCCGCTGAATCCCGCGCGTTTACGAATCGCGCAATTTTCTCTCGGGCGTTTTCGTACATTTCTGTTGCTTCTTGAGAAAGCGTGTGCACTGCACGGTGGACATTGGCGTTGTGATTTTCGTAAAAGCTGCTCATGGCTTCGATTACTTGCTTAGGCTTCTGTGTGGTTGCCGCGTTGTCAAAATAGATTAAAGGGTGATTGTTTATTTTTCGTTTTAATATTGGGAAGTCTTCGCGAATCCTGTAGGGATCCAGGATTATTTTTCTGCCTCCGTCTTCAGCCTCTTCGACAGCATCTTCGCGAGCTCTTCTTCTTCCAGAGCTTGTTTTTCTTCAAACGTGTGTTCTTGTGGTAGCCACGCTGGCGTGGTGCCCTTCTTCTCGTAATAAAGTCTTATGGCTCTTTTCAAGGCGCCTACTGCTAGGACGCCGCAGTGGAATTTGACGGTTGGCAAGCCGCCTACTTCTTCAGTTACTTTTTTCCATGTGATACCTTTCCACGCAGCCTCAAGGCTCATGCCCTTTATCATTTCGGTAACTATGCTGGATGTGGCTATGTTCGCGGCGCAACCGTAGCTCTCGAAAGAGGCACGTTCTATGATTTCTTGCGCGTTAATTTTCAGGTAGAAGGTTATCATGTCGCCGCACGCGGGGTTCCCTGCGACGGCGGTAACCGTGGCGTCTTCCATCGGTCCTAAGTTTTTAGGATGACGGAATAAGTCGAGGACTTTTGGGTTGTAGGGTAATGGTACACGTGACATTTTTTAATCAACTCCTGTAGAGCCAACTATTCCTCTTATCCTGTTCACAGCAATAGGTAACACTTCTAGAACATAATTTATATCTTCTTCTGTGTGGTACCGCGTAGTTTTCATTAGTATGCTGCCGTGGGCTTCGCTGAAATGTCGACCTATAGCGATAAGAACGTGGCTTGGCTGAAGAAGCCTTCTGCTGCAGGCGCTACCGCTGGACACGTAAACGCCCTTAAGGCTTAACTCGATTGTTAACGCTTCGCCCTCGCATCTTAGGAAGCTTATGTTCGCGTTGTCAGGCGCTCTTCTGGCACCTTTGGGACCGTTGAGCTTCACATCAGAAAGTTCCGCAAATATTCCATCCACCAGTTTATCCCTCAGTCTGCGCATGCGATTTACATTTGCTTCGAAATTTTGAAAAGCCAATTCAGAGGCTTTCGTGAAGCCAACAATAAGCGGCGTATTTTCGACCCCCGGCCAAAGCCTTTGTGTCCCTATCTGGCCCTCCAGAATTTTGTCCACGTTCACGCCTTCTCGCGCGTATAACGCGCCGATTCCACGTGGTCCCAAAATCTTGTAGCTGCTCACAGTTGCCAAATCTACTTTCAGGTCCTGCAAGTTTAACGGTATTCTGCCGTACGCGTCTGAAGCATCCGTGTGAAAGGCTGCTGAGGGGTTTTTGTCTTTGACTATTTCCACGGCTTCCTTGACGGGTTGAATTGTTCCAACTTCGTTGTTAACCAGCGCAACGCTAACCAAAATAGTCTCCTTGTCCACGGTTTCTTTTAGTTTTTCAAGGTTGAGGAAGCCTTCGCTGTCGACTGGGATTTTGGTTGTGGTGAAGCCGAATTTTTTAAGCAATTCCGTCACATGCAAGACGTTTATGGGTTCAATTTCTGAGATTACGATTTTTGCGCCTTTGTTTTTGTTGGCAAAAGCGGAGCCCATGAGGGCTAGGTTGTTGGCTTCGGTTTCGCTTGGAGTGAAAGTCAGCTCCTCGAGGATTTTGGCGCCTAGGAACTGTGCGATTTTCTGGGCTGATTCCATTATTGTTTCGAAAGCTTCCCAGCCTGGCTTATGCGTAAGCGTTGGGTTACCGTAAGCACGTTGATTATAGTAGGGTAGCATCGCGTTAACTACTTCTTGGGGAACCGTGGTGGAGTTTTCGTTGTCCAAGTAGACCTCATGTGCTATGCCTTCGTGCGCTTTAAGCAGTTCTTTCACATTTTCAACCATACTAAACCCGACCTTTCAGAGGAATAGAGTAACTCGCTTGTATGTTTAATACTGCTAGTTCAGGTAGAAAAACGTAACCATAAAAAACGCCAGAAGCAGAAGCTACACCTTCAGCCTATTTATACTTTCTTTATATGGAAAAGCGGTTCTAAACACCCGTCTTTTGAGGGGTTATAGATTTTGTTGTTCTAAACGCATAGCTTTAGGGTGAATTAGGAATGTGTGAGAATGATTATAAAAACTTTCCATGAGAGTCCTACTGTCGGGACATTTGGTTTTTTCAGTAACCTTGGATAAATTGTAGAAGTGTTAGGCAAATGCACCAAAAAGCATATTTAGCGCTGAGTCTTTATCTAAAGATGTGGGAAAGCATATGCGGATTTTCAAAATCTTCATGATGAGCATGTCTTTTTGTCTGTTGATGCTTCTTTGGAATCCTGTATTTGCAGCTTCTGTGGATGATGAGGTTATTTGGAACGGTGGATTCGAAAGAGGACTTGCAGGCTGGGAGCATGCCGGCAGCGGTTTCCTCGACGTAACTAACATTAACCCGCATAGCGGGAATTACTCCATGGAAATTTCATCAGCGATAATCCAACAAGCCTATTTCTATAAATACATCGACTTCTCGAACACTAGTTTCGTGTACAGTTTCTGGCTGTTCAGAGCAAGCCTCACCTCAAGTACGGCCTGCTATTTGGCAAGAGACTGGGACTCTAACACAGCTAGGGTAGTCTCTTCGCTTGTTATACAAGCGAATATGATAGAACTGAATGCTTGGGATAATCCACATGCCCCAGGAAGGAAAATATATAGCTATAATGTAGCCGCCGGAAGTTGGCACAATATGACATTTGTGGCTAATGGCACTTCAAAGACCCAGGGCTTCTACATTGATGGAAATCTGATAGCGAGCCTAAACTCAAGTTCTGGAAGCGTATTTAATCCAGACATTTTGATTTTTGGCGACGTGACTAATGAGGATTGTAATGGTGTTTTCTACTTTGACGACTTTAAATTGGAGCCTTTGGAAACTGCAACCCCTTCACCAAGTCCAACGCCTTCGGTTACACCTACTCCAACACCAACGCCTACACCAAGTCAAACATTGCCTACGCCTACGCTTGTAGTTTCTTGCAAAAGTTCCACGTCTTATTCAGGCTTCAATGTCCAAATCATAGGCAGCTTAACCTTTAACGGAACTGGTATTTCAGAAGCACCTATTTTGCTTTCTTACAGTGCTAATGGAGGAAAATCTTGGATAGACCTTACCCTCGTAAATACAGGTTCTGATGGAAGCTACTTAGTTACGTGGATGCCGTCTGTCACAGGCAACTATTTACTAAAAGCTGTATGGGAGGGCAACGAAATTTACTCGAATACGAGCGCGATAGTTAATTTGGCAGTTACTCCTTTTGCAGAGCAAAGCGTTTTCTCAGTAACCTCAAACTCAACCATATCAGAATTCGCCTTTAACTCCACTATCAGCGAGTTACGCTTTGGCGTTTCTGGGCCTTCAGGAACGACAGGATACGTCAATGTTTACATTCCCAAATCTCTCATAGGTAACATTTCCAGTTTACAGGTATACTTGGATGGTAACCAAACAGAGTACACTGCCGCATCTCAAATCGATGGCTGGTTCCTTTACTTCAGCTATCAGCATAGCACGCACGTGGTCACTATTAACGTGGGTTCCGCTGCACAGGCCAATGAAAATCCACTTGCGAACTGGATTTTATACGGAATTCCATTAGCTATTGTAATAATAGTCATAATAGTCATCGGAGCTGTGCTAGCTCTGAAAAGAAGAAAGAACAACAAAGAAAATGCCTCTTAATTTAGCGGACAAAAGGCTTCCTTTCTGCGAGCGAGCGCTGGCGGGCGTAAGACACCCCTTTGCTGGGGGGTGGACACCCGAACCAAAAGTGAGGGTGGGGGGTGGCTTCCGAGCGGGACTCATGCACTTCCGCGAGGGGAACGCGAGCCAATAGGCGCGAGCGAGCTTAACCATAGTTAGTTTCTTTGCATTCCTCTGAGCCTTCCGTAAGCGTTGGGGGCAAGCGAAGGCTTGCCCGAACTTAACTTGATAATATATAGCCATAACTCCGCGCAAATTTCCTTTTTTGGGCTTTGGAAAGGGGCTTATTTTGGGGAAATAGGTAAGGTTCTTAAGTGGAAAACTGCGTTAGACTGTGGAAATGGCAAGGTGTCAAAATGAGGGCAATTCTCAAGATTTCTCCAAAACAGGTTAAGGGTTTGGAGATTAAAGGCTACGAGATAGCTTCTATTCCATTGAAGAAGCTTAAGGCTATGGATTTGTTGGAAAAGAAAAAGTGGTATTTGAAAGACGGCTTTCTAATTTTAGAAGCTACGGTGTCATGGGCACTTAGTTCTTAGCCTTTGAAGCCTTCTCAATTTTGGCTTCTGGTTTCTTCGGCTTTTTTCCGTGTAGCTCAAGTTTGTAGTTGCCTAACTCAAGTGTAGCGTGGTCTCTTTTTCCTTCGAATAGCTCTTGGAAGCCTTTCCAGCTTTGCTCCACTTGTTTCAGTCTCTTAGTTAGTTCCTCAATTTCTTTGTCCTTTTTGCCCAGTTGCCCTTGTACCGTCATGTTTGCGTTTTCAACACTTTTCAAAGCATCCATAACTTTCTTGAGGTCTGCCCTAACCTGTAAACCATTAATGCTCAAGTGTTCAAACGCGCGCTGGTATGCTTCAATAATGGTGATTTCATCATAATCATAGTGTTTCCTTGCGGATTGCCGTGCGTGTCCCATCATTAAGTCTTTGACTTCACTCTTGATGTCTGCCCTTAACAATGCGCTGTTGTAAAAGCTTCTTAACGCTTTAGTTTTGAATTCCTTAGCCTTTTCTACGCCGAAGGTTTTTTCAGCTAAGCCCTTCATTGCTTGGTGAATAGTCCTGACTTCCAGCATGTCACCTTTGCCCTTGGTCGTTGAAACGAAAAGGTAGCCTTCAGTTGGGTTTCCGCGCTCCTGAAGCATAGCTTTAATGTCATGCACAGCCTCATAGCTTAAGCAAGTAGCTTGCGTTTCTCCTGATTTTTCGCGTGGCTTCTCAACAAAATAATGCTCAGTATCCGAGTGCTCAACAATGCCTTTCAAGCTTTCAATTTTCAGCTTGCTCACATCTACTTCACTGAAGCCCGACTGAGCTAAAACCAACAATAATGCGCGGTCTCTAAGGTTGCCATGCGCGTACATCGCTTTGACTTCTTCTTTCGTGATTTTCCATCGCTGGATTACAGCCTGTTCTTGGGTGCTTTTCCAGTCTCCGCGCTTCAGATTCAACGGCAAACCATTTCTTGAAAAGAAGCTGGCTACTGTTCTAAGCTGGGTTTCAACGCTTGAAGGCTTGAGGTCTCCGCGTTTTTCCAAATATTCCTTGAAAGCTCGGAATTTTTCTTCAAAAAACAGCCTTTGCGTTAAGTCTTCTGTGGTCAAGTCGTGCATGCGTTTCTTTATCTGCTCTGTCGGCGTCAAGCCAATGAAGACATGCCATTCATGGTATTCGGTCGTATAGTTTTCTTTGGTTCTTGGGCTTAAGCCGATTAGCCACTTCTTGAAAAACTCGTCTTGCTCATAGGGCTTATCTAATATCTTCTTCATTTCATCACTTCTCCTTCATGTTTAACCCTAAAAGCCTTGCGTTCAAAACGCCAATTCTCCCCAGAAAGATACAGCGCTCAAAACAGCCTTTCCTTATATAAGGGGGCTATAGTCTTTTCCATGCGCTAGCAGCCGCACCTGCCACAGCAACAGACTTATGATTTGGGCTGTAACTCTAAATACCGAAACTATCTCAGTATGTTTTCGGCTCTAAAAGTAAATAAATAAGGTGGCTAGTAAAAATAGAGAAAACTGAAACTGAGGAATAAAAGTGAAGAGCATTAATGTGGTCTTTGCGGTTGCAATTCTTTCACTATGCATCATCTTGCCCTTTTCTCTTGGCATCAACCCTGTTTCAGCTCAGAATTCCAGCTACAGTATACAGCGTGTTGACCACAAAATTGAAGTCATGTATTCTGGGCAAATAGTCATAAGCGACACGATATACGTGACTGGGCAGTTAACTGATGGTTTCTTAATCGGTTTTCCGAAGTTATATGGCGCTCATGTTCTCAAAGGCATAGCTTACGACGCAAATGGTATTCTTCCAATAAGTCTCAACGTGCCCTTTGAAGGCCACAACGACTTGTATGGTGCCAGCGTTAGTTTTCCGCATGAGTCTCCTCAAGTTTTCACAGTGGTATTCATTCTTTCAAACGACCGTGTTCATCAGAATAACAGTCTCAACGCAGCCGCCGTTGAATTTCCAGCCTACCCGAGTCTCGCAAAAGAAACTGCCAACTGCAATGTCACTCTTGTGCTTCCTGACTTCGCATCAAGCATAACCCTCACTAAAGACGACGGAACCATATCCACAACCAATTTCATTAAGCAAAACTTGGCAGCGTTCACTTCGTCCCCAGCATACGTCACTTTTTCAATACCTACTGGAATCCTGCAACTATTCAGCGTCACGAACCTAAATCGCAGAATCACATTAAGTCCTGCAGGTGATGTGGCAGCTTCTGATAGCTACCGCATTGTTAACAATGGAAATGACAGCCTCGTTGCTTTTGGCGTGGATGTGCCTCTTGAAGCTTCAAACATTGTTGGAAGAGGTGAATCCGGCATGAATTTAATGGTTGAAGTTGTGGGCAATGGCAGCACCTTCCAGTTGGTTAACGTCACTCTCACATCATCCCTAGCTAAGAACCAATTCACACAACTGACGGTTGACTACACTCTGCCCAAAATACCTTCGGAACAAATCACCAATTTTGCACTGAACTTCGACATTTTCCCCTACTTCGATTACTACATCACTGAAGCTTCTACCACAATTATTCCTCCCGAAGGCGCACAATTTCTAAAAACCGACCCATCCGCAAGTTTAAACAAAGACGGCTTTCAAGAAACACTAACAATTAACAAAGCAGGAGTCAGCCACATAGACCTAGGCATACCCTCTGAGGCTTTGCAGATCACGTATTCTTATAATCCCCTGTGGCTATCTTTCCGTCTCACTCTATGGGTGTGGTTACTAGCAGCAGCTGGATGCATAGCTGTGGCATTTTGGAGAAGACCTAAAACCTCAACACCGCTGAAAACTGCAACGCTGAAACTATCCATCAGCCTTAGCCCAGATAACATTCGAGCTTTCACCAACGCTTATGAAGAGAAGAGCAGAATAACTTCCGAGTTGTCGCTTCTCGGCGAAAGAGCGCAGAAAGGCAAGATTTCGAGGCGCCGATATAAAGTGCAAAAAAGGAAGCTGACGTCTCGCTTAGATTCGTTATCCAACGACATCGCGGAATTTAAGGCGGTCTTTCGCGGTGCAGGTGGTAATTACGCGGGTTTGATTCGGCAGCTTGATTCCGCAGAAGCTGAACTCAACGGAGCTGAAGCAAACATTAAAAATGTTGAGGCTCGTCACAGAAAAGGTGCAATCTCGTTGGAGGAATACAAGAAGGTGCTTGCGGATTACCAGCGGCGAAAAGAGAAAGCTGAGGCTACAATCAACGGAATCCTCTTGCGAATACGTGAAGAAACGCGCTGATGCACCTAAACACTTTTATTCATCCGCTTTACTTTTCAATAAAATCCATAAGAGGTATGAAACATGGTAAAGATAGTGGTTGATAAAGATAAATGCACTGGATG
>Ga0299912_10004403_pt1 | contig 11542 bp, 9 predicted proteins | sample RVTome_2_FD_207667 | JGI IMG/M metagenome (GOLD analysis project Ga0299912, IMG submission 207667) | Soil microbial communities from uranium-contaminated site in the Upper Colorado River Basin, Wyoming, United States - RVT95D214 (version 2) ... | reverse complement strand
CCACATCAAGGAAAAGCTCCGCATTGACGGGGCGGGGGAAATGAGGAGATACGCGGTCAAGTGGGTCCAGAGCCGGGATAGGTAATACATCCTATCCCGGAAGTCGGATTTAGTCCGATTTCGGCTGCCGTCGCATTGGGGTAGGCTCAGGAACAAGGAAAGCCGGCAGTATCAGCGCGGCTTCCACACAGAAAAAGGAGGACTTGCATGAAGAGACGCATTTGGATTGCGGTAGTGAGCGTCATTGCACTCACGCTCATCGCCGGAATTTCCCTGGTTGGCTGCGCGAAAAAAGAAACGGGCCCGGTGACGCTTAGCGTCTGGGCGCGGGATCTCACGGATGGAACCGCGGATCACGCCTATGTAACCGCGCTGGTCAAGGATTTCCAGGTCAAGTATCCCACCATCACCCTTGATTATGTCGCGTACGGCGAGGGATTGAACGACAAGCTGAAGACGGCCATGTCGGCCGGCAGCGGCCTTCCCGACGTATTCCAGAGCTGGGGCGGCTCGCTCATGGGCAACTTCGCGGATGCGGGTCTGTTGCTCGACCTGACGGGTGAGCTCAAGGCTGTCCCGGGAAGCGCTGCGGCCCAGGCGGCAATGACCTGGAAAAACAAGATCTACGGCGTGGCGCCTTTCTTCGCCATCTGCGGTGTCTTCATCAATGAAGGCATCTTCGAGGCGAACGGCCTTAAGCCGGCCACCACGGTGGACGAGCTCGCCAAGAACGCGGACGCGCTGCTTGCCAAGGGCATCCAGCCGTTCGCGGCCGGCGGCAAGGACAAGTGGCCGGTCCTTCACCTGTACATGTACCTTGTTGACCGCTTCGGCGGACCGAATGCCTTCCCCGACGCCGTGGCCAGGAAGATCCGGTTCGACAGCGACGTATTCGTCAAGGCCGGCCTCTTCTACCAGGCCTGGGTGAAGAAAGGCTACTTCGGCTCCAAGCCGCTGGGTGAAGCCTACGGCGATGCCCAACAGCTCATGGCCACCGGCAAGGCCGGAATGCACGTAACCGGCTCATGGATGTGCGCCCAGTACTCCAGCGCGGAATTCACCAAGGAAAAGATCGGCTTCTACGGCTTCCCTGAGATGACGGGAGGCGTTGGCCCGGCGACCGACGTCATGGGCATGACCGATATCGGCTTCGCGGCCACCAAGCAGGCGGCCGCCAAGAAGGATGCCGTCGTGAAGTTCATGACCTTCGCCATGTCACCGGACGCAGGCGCTGCGGAACCCGGCCGTGTTGCCGCGATTCCCGGCGTGAAAGCGACCAACCCCATCACGACGCAGGCTTCCGAGGTATTCGGCAAGGCCAAGGTCGTGCAGTTCTGGTGGGACCAGAACCTGCCCGCCGCCGCGACGACTCCGATCAACGACGTGGTCCAGATCTTCTTCCTCCCCAATGGGGACGTGAAGAAGGCACTCACGGATTTCGACAAGTTGATGGATGAGGTCGTGGGACCCGTGAAGTAAAGATCGTCGAGCGTTTTCTTCGGAGCGGAGGCGAAAACGCCTCCGCTCCGTTTTATTCAAGTTCCTGCATCTGTACATCAAATTCATATTGTATGGCTTGACGGAAACACCGCGCGGGAAGAGACTTAGCCATTCATGTATCGTCAGGACGGGCTTGGAGGTAGGCGAAGATGAGCGATATCGCGAACGCTGGAGTGACGGAGCTCGGGACAAGAAAAAAAAAGAAGGATTGGAACAAGGCGCTGTTCATAACCCTGATGGTCCTCCCCGCCATTCTTGCCCTTGGCGCCTTCATGTATTATCCGATCGAAGAGACGTTCAGGCTTTCCCTGATGAGGTCGACCGGATTGAACGTGCCGACCTTCAACGGCCTTAAGAATTATATTTCCCTTTTCAATAGCGAAGAGTTCCGGGCAGGCTTGCTGCACGTGTTTGTCTGGGCCTTTTTCAGTATCCTCATCCAGATACCGCTTGCGTTCTTTATCGCTTTCTCACTCGTCGCTTATAAAAACAGGGTGACGCGTCCCCTGAGAGCCGTTTACTACCTCGCGAACGTGCTTCCCTCGGCGATTACCGCGATGCTCGGCGTTTTCCTCTTTTCGGGCGCAAATGGGATCATCACTACCCTGGCGGCGAGGCTGAACTGGGTATGGCTGGCGAAAATCGATTGGCTCGGAGATCAGAACATCGCTTTTTGGTCCGTGTTCATGATGGCCACCTGGACGTACACGGGCTTCCCGATCGTGTACCTCATGGCGAGAATCGAGCAGATTCCCCTGGAGATCAGGGAGGCCGCGGAGCTTGACGGCGCCACGGGATGGTCCTACGCAAGGTTCATCGTGATTCCCATGGTCACCTACCCGATCCGAGTGCTCGCGGTTCTCTGCACCGTCGGCAGCTTGAAGCTCTTCGACCTGCCCCAGCTCATGACCAAGGGCGGGCCGGGCAATGCCACCAAGACCCTGGGGACGATCCTCTATAACCAGGGTTTCGTGAACTGGCAGTACGGCAGCGCGGCGGCGGTGGGAGTGATAATATTCCTTCTGTCGCTCGTCTTCACAATCGCCCAATTCTCCTGGCAGCACAAGGAAGGCAGCGAATGATCGACCTTCATTACGACGTATTCGGAAACAAGAAGCTCGCGGGGCCCCAGAACAAAGGCCCGGAGATCATGATCACCGTCATCCTCGTCATCTTCGCTCTCGCCGTATTGATTCCCCTCGTGCTTCCGTTTTTTTTCGTGTTCAAGACGAGGCTGGAATACAACTACGACCCATGGGGACTCCCCAAGGCGATCACGTTCGACAGCTTCCGAGACGCCTGGATTGCCGTGCACATCGGCGAGGGCTTCATCAATACGCTCATCGTCTGCATCGGAGCGATTGCGTGCACGGTGCCGATCGCGGCCATGGCGGGATATGTCTTTGCCCGCTACAGGAACAAGATCACGGAAGTCCTGTTCTACGTCATCCTCATGGGCTATTTCGTTCCCATTCAGATGGTGCTGATCCCGCTGGCCAGAACGAGCGCCAAGGTCGGTCTCATCGATACGCTTCCCGGATTGTTCCTCCCCATGGCGGCATTCGGAGTCCCGTTCTGGACCATGATTTATAGATCGTTCTTCAAAGACCTCCCAGGGGAGCTCGCGGACGCGGCCAGGATAGACGGCGCGGGACACCCCGGCACCTTCTTCCAGGTCATGCTTCCCCTGGCGGGTCCGGCCACGGTCCTTGCCGTTCTCCTTGTCTTCATGGGGGCGTGGAGCGACTATCTCTTGAGTCTCATCATGATCAATAATTCCGCCCTCTTCACGATACAACTCAGGGTATCGCAATTCTTAAGCGCATACGGCGTGGATAACATGCCCCAGTACGCGGCGGCGGCCCTCATCTCGGCTGCGCCGACCATACTGCTGTATATTCTCGGCTATCGCTGGATCCTCCGCGGGACGCTGGCAGGGGCGTTGAAGGGGTAGAGGGGCGTCGGCCGGTTCAACGCACGTCGGATATCCGCCGAGTCACTGTTGGCGCCCTCTTCAGAGGGTAAAATAGAACGTGGCGCCTTCTCCCGCCCGGGCCTCGGTCCAGACGCGGCCGCCGTGGCGCACGACGATCCGCTTTACGATCGCCAGCCCCACGCCGGTGCCTTCATATTCATCAATGCGATGCAGCCGCTGGAACACGCCGAAAAGTTTGCCCGCATGCTCCATATTGAAGCCCACCCCGTTGTCCTTGACGCTGAAGACCTTTTCGCCGTCGGGCGTGGTGATGCAGTTGACCTGGATCTTTGCCGTCTTCCGCTCCCGCGTGAACTTGAGCGAATTGGAGAGCAGGTTGATCCAGACCTGTTTGAGCAGAAGAGGATCGCCTTTGCACATCGGAAGCTTCCCAATGGAAATCTCCACCGAACGCCCCTCCCGCTCCTTGTGAAGGCTGTCGAGCGCCTCTTGCACGAGCTTTGCCGTATCTATGGGCTGGAGGTTGAGCGGAGGACGGCTCAGGCTTAAAAACGCCAGGAGATCGTCGATGAGACGCCCCATCTGCAGGCTGTTCTCATGGATCGTATTCAGGTGTCGGATGGCTTCCGGAGGAAGCTTCGCGGAGAAATCTTCAAGGATGATGCCGGCAAAACCGTCTATGGCCCGAATGGGCGTCCTCAGGTCGTGCGATACCGAGTATGAAAAGGCCTCCAGCTCCCTGTTCGCGGCCTCAAGCTCCGTGGTCCGCTCCATGACGCGCTTTTCGAGCTCCGCGTTCAGGCGCTGGACCTCTTTTTCAGCCTGGATGCGCTCGTCGATTTCCCGCCGAAGCTGAGAAGTCCTCTCGCGGACCTGGTTCTCGACTTCACCGTAGGCCTTCTCCAGCTCCACCTGAGCCTGTTTGATGACTGTGATGTCGCGCGAAATGCCGAAGATGCCCACGATGCTTCCATTTTCATCGCGGAGCGGCATCTTTGTGCTCAGCGCCCAGCGCCCTTTTGCGTCCGGTTCTTCTATATCCAGGAGCGGTCTGCCCGTGCGGATGATCTCGAGCTCCTGCTCCCGCTTGATCCGTGCAAGCTCCTCGGGAAAAAAGTCGAAATCGCTCTTGCCGACCTCCTCAGCCGGATCGCTCAAGCCGAACTGTCTTGCATGGGATTTATTCGCCCGCGTTATCCTGCTGTCCAGGTCCTTGAAGTAGATCCGGTCCGGAACGTTCTCCATGAAAGTATCAAGGATGTATTGCTGCCGGACCAGCTCCGCCGAGCGCTCCCGAACCCTCTGCAGGAGCATCGAGCCCTGCAGGGCGCTTGCGATCTGATCCCGCAGCACTTTATAGATCTCCCCGCCCTGCGTGCCCGCCTCAAAAAGCACGAACCCGAACTTGTTATCCTGGAAATACAGGGCCTCCGCCACGTAGTCGTAACGCCGTCCCTGCGGCAGCATGCCCTCGGGGACGAGAAGCGGCGAAGCGAATCGACGGCCGCCCGGCGGAAGCTTTTTGCGTCCGTGCTCGTCATAGGCCAGTATCAGGCGGGACCATGCCGCGGACTCACCCGGGTTCTCATACAGGCACAGGTAGCAGCTCAGTATTCCAAGACGCGGAAGCCCGGCGGACAGCACATCCATCAATTTTTCCATCTCGAACGTGATGATGAGCTCACGGGCGATTTCACGCAGCGTCCGGGCCTCTTCCGCCGATCGCCAGGCGGACCGCATCTGGCTGCGGAGGGTGAGCTCTCCGATCATCACCCGGGCCTGGTGGCACAAGTCCTCCGCCCACGCCCGTTCACCTCCGTCCAGGTTTGGCGTATACCACTTGCGCAGCGCTGAAACGATGTGGTGCCAGGAAGTGAGATCCGCGTCCCCAAGGTAGGTTGCGCCCACCATCTCGTCCAGCTCCGGCAGGAAAGTTTTGGAGGTCCGGGCGCGGGCATCGGATTCGAAGCTTTTCCACAACCGGGCCGCCCACTCTGCGGCACGGCTTTCCCCCTGCCCCAATGCCCGGGCCGCCTCGGAAATAAACTCGGATCTGCCCGCTTTGAAGGCCGATTTCGTGTCCCGCTTTCTGTCGGGCCCGATGCGTCCGCCGATCGATTCCTCCGCGGCCGCGCGCACCACGGTCTCCGACATGCAGCCGCACGATTGACGGATATGCAGCTCGGAGGGCAGCTCGATGCGCTCGGGCACTGTACGTCCTTGAACAAGATCGAAGAGCAGTTCGAAAGCCTTCTGCCCCTGCTCATAAAACGGCAGCGCCACCGATGTCAAAGACGGAACCGCGATCCTTCCCTCGATATAATCATTGAATCCCACGAGGGCCATATCCTTGGGGACTCGAATGCCCCTGGCCTGCGCAAGCTTCAGCGCGTCGAGCGCCATGAGATCGTTCGCCGCCACAACGGCGTCAAAATCCGCCGGCGGCGAAAGCTTTCTTTCGTCCACGAGCACGTGGAAGGCGGGCTGGTTCCAGTTTCGCGGCGGTGTTACCAGATCAGGATCCAGGGTCAACCCATGCTCTTTGAGCACGTCCACGTACGCTTGATAACGCTCCCTGGCATAGGGATGGGTTTCCGGACCGCGGAGAAAAGCGATGCGGCGATGTCCATGCGCCTCGACGAGATGAAGCACGGCTTTTCGCATGCCCTGGTAATTATCCAGGTACACATGGGGAATTCCCTCACGCAATCTCCTGGTGCTCGCAATGGGCAAGCCCGCGAACCTTTTGCGCACGCTCTCGAATGTGGCGATGCTGGTGGGCTCATCTTCCATGATGCTGCCCATGAGCCAGCCGTCTGCCAATTCCGGACCCGGCAGATCGTAGAGCATTGCATCCTGAACGTCCGAATTGTCGAAGGGAAGCAGGAGCCCGCCGTCAAAGCATATCAGATTGACTCCCCGCTTCCGGGCCGCCTCGGAGATCGCGGACCACCACGCGCGGCCGTTGTCCGAGGAAATCGTGAGCTCGAAATACCCTATCGTCAAACGCTTCTTCATCTCAGGATGATCCGCCTTCATTCGGGCGCGCGACAATTGGGGAGCCTGCCGAAAGAGCGGCGATCACGGGCATGGAGATCCTCCAACTCTATATCTTATACATTACGGTATATAAAGTCACGGCCGGCAGGCGGTGATTGGATCAGCCGGTAAATGCGAGAACCTTCAATTCGTGTCCGCCCAGATGCATGGGCCGGCCCGGGTCATGAGATTTCGATTCGCCCGTGACGGGGTCGAAGAGCGCGCATGAACGAATCCCGGAGGCCTCGATTGCGAAATCCAGGTCGGGGCGCTCCTCATTGAAGATCATCAGATAATCCGCCCCATCCTTTCGGATCCGGCGAAGGCGAAGGGCCGGGGACGGCGGAATCAGCCGGATTTCCGACGGGATCCGGGTATCCAGCCGGTCGATCAGGATTTCTTCCGGCATATTCGGGGCGAACTCGATGCATCCCCTGGAGTCCATCAGGGGAGAGAGCATTTCCATCACGGCCGCCGGGGGATCGTGCTCCAGGATCAGGGCTTCATAGCACATCCCGGAGATGTGGATTCCCTTGCCGTCTATCCGTGCCTTGGAAAGGATGTCCCGCTCCTCGAGGTAATTGAAGTCGCGCTGATGCCGATAGCATATCCTTGCGGACCTCCATGGCAGCCAGTCGGCCTGGCCCAGTATGGCAAGGGAGCATACATGCACCGAATCGGTATTGAGCCAGCTCAGGCGTCTGACAGTGAGGGCGAATTCCGGAAAGCGATCCCACCAGGGGCTGTTCGGGCCGACGTCGGGCGGGCGTTCGTCACGCCGCAGGCCGCGCACCGAATAGTAGAAGGCATGGGGGATGACGAGATTCAGACCGCGCGCGAATCCCCACCGTACCAGCCAGTTCATCTCATCCCAGGTAAGCTCATGGCCGTACGCCCCGCAGCATTCATTTGCATTGCGGCGCCTTCCATGGTGGATCATCGCCGAAGAAGCGCACTTGGCCTGGGTGGATTCGGGACCCTCGAGGGCTGATGCCTGGTCCGGCAGGATCCAGCGCCAGACCGCATCCTGGCCGGGAATATGAAAATACCAAAGGGGGCCGATGTCGTCGCCCTTGTGAGGATGGCCGGCCAAGGCTATGCGGTGGGCTTCGCACCAGTCGAAAAGCCTCCGGTAGTAGCTTTCCTCGAGGCGCAGGTTGATCGCCCTTTCGTATTCGCGGCGGAAACCTACTGCATCCTCTTCGTCTTCATGCCAGAGCGCGGGCAAATGGGGAGTGAAATCATAGCCCAGGATCCGGTTGACGTGCTCCAGGATGCCCGTCGTGCCGGGGAAGACGCCGCGCTCGCGGCAGCGGCCGAGGAGGCCCGGCTCGTCGGTGAAGATCGCCATCACGGTATTTCCGAAATACTCCCGGAAGTGCCCGTAAAACCGCTCGTACACGAGGCCGATGAACGTGTCGACCGCATGCGGATTCAGGATATCGGCGGCCGGAGGCTCGTCCTCCTTCGGGCCTTCGCCGATGTAGTGCAGGCCGCGTATGACGCTGTCGGCCGGACGATCGATCACGGCCATGCGCGCTCCGTTTTTACGCGGAAAGACTGCCACCAGGTTTTCACCGGGTTTCAGCAACGGGGGCTTTCCATTAGCCAGGTCGATCTTCGCCAGGCAGCGGCAGGCGAATGCGGGGTTCGCGGCCACGACCTGCCCGGATGAGGACCCCGAAGGGTACATGCCCTCATCATAGAGCATGACCGCCATCCTGCGGCGCCGCGCCTCCTCGATGGCGACGCGATAATAGAAAAGGAGGCCTTCGGACATCCATGCCAGTCGGCGCGGCAGCCCGACGCGGGGGTGGATCACGAAACCTCCGGCGCCATGCCGCTGGAAATCGCCTATCTGCCGGAGGATTTCCTCTTCATCGAGATCATCGTTCCAGAACCAGAAGGGCATGGGGCCGTATTCAGAGGGCGGCGAAATGAGTCCTTCGGGAAGCGTCATGGCGGCACATTATAGCATACCGGATCGGGGTCGGACTTCATCCAGACGTCGGGATAAATCGGAGACAGGAGTTCAGTCCTGCACGCCTGCTTCAACGAGACGCCGCCGCCCGAGCTTCAGTGACAGAGGAACCTCCAGGCGATGGGAACGCATGAGATCCGCATCTTGCAGAAGGCATTCCGTCGGACCGTCCGCCACGACGCGTCCCTTGTCGAGGAGCACGACGCGTTCGCAGATCTCCAGCGCCATCTCCAGATCATGCGTGGCGATGAGCTTGGTGTGGGGGAGCCCCTTGAGGAGGTCGATCAGGGTGCGCCGGCCTTCGGGATCGAGGTTGCTGGACGGCTCGTCCAACGCCAGGATCTGCGCGTCCATCGCCAACACCGTGGCGATGGCGACCCTCCGCTTCTCTCCAAAGCTCAGGTGGTGCGCGAGGTGGTGTTCGAGATGCCCGGGAATGCCCACGGCCGAGAGGGCCCGATGCACACGGGCGTGAAGCTCCTCACCGGAGTACCCCAGGTTCAGCGGCCCGAAAGCCACATCCTCGAAGACCGAGGGTGAGAACAGCTGGTCCTCCGGATCCTGGAATACGATTCCTACGAGCCGCCGGATTTCTTTCAGGTTGCGCCGAATGACGGGAAGCCCATGGATCATCACCGTGTTCCCCGCCGTATTGGATATCGAGCCGTTGAGGTGAAGGAGGAAGGTGGATTTCCCCGCTCCGTTGGGGCCGATCAGGCCGACCGATTCCCCTTCTTGGATCGTGAGCCGCAGATCGTTCAGCGCCTGCGTTCCGTCGTGGTAAGAATAGCTCAGCCCTTCGATCTGTATTGCGGTGCCCATGCTTCAACTCCAAAAGCCGGCGGTGGATACCACGGCCGGCACGAATACCGCAAGCACTGCGGCCAGAAGCCCCGCCATGGCGGCATAATCTCTCCGCGACAGGGACGTTTCAGTGAGGGTTCGGAAGTGTCCGTCGTATCCGCGCGCGAGCATGGCGGTGTAGACGCGTTCTCCGCGCCCGTATGTGCGTAAAAACAAGGAACCTAAAATCCCGCCAATCGCCCGGAGGCGGATCCGCAAACTCCCCGCCTCCCAGTTCCGCGCCCGGCTGGCGCGCGTGAGCCGGAGAAACTCCCCGAGGAGCAGGAACAGGTAGCGGTACAGGAGAGCCATGACGGTCAACAGAAGCCGGGGAAAATGCATCCGCTCCAGGGCCCGCAGAAGCCGGGAAAACGAGGTCGTGGATACAAGCAGAATAACGCTGAATGCGGAGATCAGGGATTTGAGCAGAACCCCTTTCGCGCTCAACAGCCCCGCCCGGTAGATGCGGACCTGAAGCGGGCCGATGGGTATCGCCAGGGCGACTTCCCCGTTGCCCTGGCGCGTGAACGGCAGGAGCAGCACCGCGGTCAGGATGAAGGGGCCGAAGACCGCCGTACGCTTGAGGAGGGGCAGCAGGGGAAGCCGCGCAAGGGCTATCAAGGCCGCAAGGAATCCCAGGTAGCCGGCAAAGGGCCAGGTGAGCTCCGGCGGCAGGAAAACCGCGGCCAGGATCAGCGCGGTGAACGCGACGATCTTTGTCCGGGCCTCAAGGCGATGGATCGGGCTGTCGATGACGGAAAGCTCATCGAGGAAGCTATGCTCCACGGGCTCTTCCTCTTCGCGCGAGCCACCCTATCCCGGCGCCGAGCGCGAACAGAATCAGGGTGCCCGTGAAACCGGCCAAACCGGTGGCAAGACGCTCGTTTCGAATCCCGGGAAAAACGTAATCCGCGATGGGAGCTGCCAGAAGAGGCTTTTCGGCAGCCTTGTCGAGGAATCCCTGATCCTCGGCCACCCTCTCAAGGCCGTCCGGTGAGGGGGATGCGGCGAGGGAAAGCAGACCTCCGACCGCCAGTGCGGCCGCAAGTCCGATCCATATCCATCGCGCGCCCTTCAAACCGCGCCTCCGGCAGCCGCGGCCGTATACGGCTGACATGCGGGATACACAAGATCCTTGCGCACCTTCAGGAGGAAAGCCAGGGCCGCGGTCGTGATGATCCCCTCTCCGAGCCCTATCAGCACATGCACTCCGGCCATCGCGGGCAGCGCCAGACGCAGGGGAACCGTGCCCGAAAGACCGATCTCCCCCGCGGCAACAGCCGCGCTCAGAACCACCGCCGTCCAGCTGGCCACGAAAGCCCCGATCAGCACCCCCTTTTTCCCCTTGAAGACCCGGCGGATAACGCTGAATACGAGAAAGCCCGCGAAAGAGCCCACGACACCCATATTGAGGATGTTCGCGCCCAGGGCCGTGATTCCTCCGTCCTGAAAAAGCAGGGCTTGAACGCTGAGGATCGCGGTCATGATCAGGGTGGCCGGCCAGGGGCCAAGGAGGAGGGTCGCCAAAACGGCTCCGCTCAGATGCCCGGAGGTCCCGGCGGCTATGGGGAAGTTCACCATCTGCGCGGCGAAAATGAAAGCGCCTGCAACGCCCATGAGAGGCACCTGCTTTTCTTCCAGGGATTTACCAACCTTGCGTACGCTTAAGCCCACGACCCCGGCCGAAACGGCGGCGGAGGCGATCCACACGGGCGCGGAGAGAAATCCATCGGGGATGTGCATTCCCGGCTCCTTTTTTTTATCTCTCAGGAAATGTATGAATGAAAAGCGGTATCACGATTTATAAAATCATGCTACGAAATGATCTTAGCCCCCGAACCGCCTTCTGTCAAGTTTCTACGCCCGAAATTCGAAGAATTCTTCTTTGATTATCCCGCGGCTGGCCGCCAAGCGACGCGGCGACGAAGGGGTAGACAAATATACGGCGATACGTCATCATCCAAATTGGAGGAATTGGGAGAAATAATCAAGGAAGCGGCTTTCCTTCAGGTGCGGAAAGAAAAAGTTTGCATCCATCGGGTGGAATCTGGCGGAAAAACACGATCAAAAAAAATCCGAATACCCTGAAGAACCCGGCAGGCACGATATACTCTAGCATATAGTAGGACGACAATCTTTCTCCGCTCCGGCGAGGTGCGTTGTCCTATTTGGTCGCAAGTGGGCTCGCTTCGCCGTTGGCCAGCGGCCCACTTTTTTTTAAGACAGTCTGCCGCGGCGGGAAC
>Ga0299912_10004402_pt1 | contig 11542 bp, 10 predicted proteins | sample RVTome_2_FD_207667 | JGI IMG/M metagenome (GOLD analysis project Ga0299912, IMG submission 207667) | Soil microbial communities from uranium-contaminated site in the Upper Colorado River Basin, Wyoming, United States - RVT95D214 (version 2) ... | reverse complement strand
CTCCTTGGCCATGGCGTCGGCCAGGATCTTGGAGGCGACGACCGTTCCCTGGCCGCCTCTCCCGTGGAACCGGATCTCGATCATGGATGACTCCTTTCGGTCAATGCGGAGACAGCTATCGTCCCAATGCAACGCGGTCGGGATGGGAGTGGGACGAGGACGAAATCGCTGGCACCATTTTATTAGAAGGATTAGTTTAAGGACACGGGGGAGGGGTGTCAAGCGATTGTCGCCGCGAGACGAAACAGCGCCATTTGTCATCGCGAGGCGGCCTGGCGCCGCTCGAGGGCGTCAACGCTTATCATGCCCTGAGGAATCCGATCCTCAGGCAGTTCATGCACAACCGCCTGTGGCGCAACGACCCGGACTGCGTCCTACTCAGGAGCCGCGGCATTGAGCTCGCCGAAAACGAGCGAAAACTCTATGCTTTGGCCAGCGGCGCGTTGGACAACATGATCATCGACTCCGACGACCTCGCCGCGATCGACGACGCCGGGTTCGACCTGCTGCTTCAGGCGCTGAACCTCAGGGGAGGCCGGGCCACCGCCCGGCCCGGGCCGGCCCGGGACACGTTCATCATTCGTTCCCAAGACAGTCCGGCGGGCGAATTCCATCTTCTGGCCAACCTGTCCGATACGCCGCGGGCCGTCCTGAAGGTTAATGTCCCTGCGCGGTCGGCGGTCCTGGTTCGCGAGTGCGCGGCCGAACCGGGAGGGGAGAAAAGCCGGAAGCCCTGACCCGCTCGTAGGCCGATCGAACCCCGCATTTGTTTTGTGCCGAGCAGCACGAGGCGATCTCTAAACCATTTAGGGCTGAAAAGGTGTTAACAAGAATCAAGAAGGCCTTAAAGGCCTTAGGCGATGACACAACAGGACCGGTCCGCTGAGCTCATCCGGGAGTGGGCCGGCTTTATCCCTTATCCTCGGCAAAAAGAAGGAACGCTGCTTGCTGCTCTCTCGAATCACTTCGCATTTCCTCGAAACTGAACCCTTTTTGCTGAAAGAGCGTCAGGCACGCCGCCGTAACGTCGGAATCGTAGAGGATGCCCCTGTTCTCTTCAATCTCCTTCATGGCCGCATCGATTCCAAGGGCGGGACGGTAGGGACGGTGGGAAGCCATGGCTTCCATGACATCCGCCACGGCCAGAATTCGGGCCTCAAGAAGGATGTCATCGCCCTTCAGCCCCGCCGGGTATCCGGAGCCGTTCATTCGTTCGTGGTGCTGAAGAATCATGTCGGCGATAGGCCAGGGAAAATCAATTTCCTTGAGGATATCATGGCCAGCCTGAGGATGAGCTTGAATGAGTTTGTACTCGAACGGCGCCAGTTGCCCCGGTTTGCTCAATATCTCAGCCGGGATGGATAGCTTGCCTACGTCGTGAATAGAGCCGGCCATGCCCAGGGCATTCAACCGATCCTTGGACAGCCCCATTTCCAGGCCGATCGCCCGGGCTAGGGCCGCCACCCGCCTCTCGTGCCCGGCGGTGTAAGGATCTCGCTTTTCGACGGCCGCGGAAAGAACTTGGATAATTCCGCCGAAAGCCTTTTCCAGCCCGGTGATCGTTTTCTGGAGTTTGTCCTCCGCCAGCTTGCGATCGGTGATGTCTTGATAAACCGCCTGATACTGGATTTCGCCGTTCCATATAATTTCTTTGCGCAAAACATAGAGATTCCGGACTTCACCCGATTTCCTCACGATATTTACTTCATATTCAGACAGATAAGCCCTTTCCCGCCGTCTTTGTTTAAGCCTGACCTTGAACTCAGCATGGCTCTCCGGGGTGTAGCGCTTCTGGATAGGTGTTAATCTCAGCTCCTCGACGCTGGCGTAGCCATAGATGTTCAGCATCGCCTGGTTGGCATAGAGCGTCTCTCCTTCCGTGCTGATGATGCGCACCCCCAGCGGAGAGTCATCTAAAGAACGACGGAAATTCTCTTCCGTCCGGCGCAAGATCTCCTCCGCCTGCTTGCGCACGATCGCGTTTGCGACTTGGCCGGAAACATATTCCAGAATCTGCTTTTCCCGCTCACCATAGGCTTTAGGGTCGGAATAGTTGTCCAGAGCGATCACACCAAAGGTACTATTCCCGGCTTTAAGAGGAACGGCTAGCCAGCACGATGATGGACTGCCGAATCTTTTGGCTTCTCCGCGGCGGAGCAGTTCTTTTTCAAGCGCCGCGTCACAAAGCAGTGTGCTGCCCGTGCGGAGCACATACTCCGTTAAGCCGTTGCTCGGTTTTCGTGATGGAGGTACCGGGTCGATTTCGTCAACATAATAGGGAAAGGTTAGCAGGTCCTCTTTATCATCATACAGGGCGACATAAAAATTCGCCGCAGGCATGAGGCCCTTGATGATCAGATGGACCGACTGGTACAGATCATCCAGACTTTTTGCCGTTTCTGGTGCGCGAGCGATATCGTAAACGGCCCGCTCGAGGATTTCAGCCTGCTTGCGCTCGGTGATGTCGGCGGTGACAATGACCGCCTTCCAATCGGGAAATGCTGTGGGAACGGCGCTTACGCTGGTCCATATAACAGTGCCGTCCTCCTTGACCACCCCGGTCTCAACATCGTGAACTGCCTTTTGCTCGGCCATCGCCCGTTCGCTGGCAAACTCCTCGATCGGCATAGGCGTCCCGTCCGGCCTGAGATAGGTTCGACTCTTATAATCGCCTCTGCGCAGACCCTCTTTAGAAATCTCCAGAATCCTTTCAAGGGCAGAGTTGCTAAAGGATATTTTCCTTTGGGCGTCGATAATGGAGACTCCTACTGGGAGCAGCTCGAAAAGGGTTTTGAGTTTCGATTCCCTTTCCTGCAACTCCGCCTCCGCCCGCTTGCGCTCCATGGCGTATTGCGCCGCGCGGATTAGCAAATTCCCGGTAATATCGCCTTTAATGAGGTAGTCCTGGGCGCCGTTCCGCACGGCGGCAATGGCGGTTTCCTCGTCATCGTGTCCTGTCAATATGATTACCGGCGTGTTGGGCGCCGCATTCCGCAGCTTATAGAAAGTCTCCAACCTTCGACTATCGGGCAGGCCGAGGTCGATCAACAGGAGATCAAATCTTTCCCCTTCCAACCGGGCGATCGCTTCGGAAAGCCGGGACACGGAATCGATTTGGAAGCTTACGCGTCCTGAAGCGGACATATGCTCCCGGATCAAGTCCACATCGGCGGGGTTGTCTTCGACGACGAGGACGCGCAGCTTTTCGCTCATCCTTTGGATCCGTTTGGCGGAAGCTTGACGATAGTGAGCCAGAAATCTTCGATGGCTTTCACCACCTTGACGAACTGGCTCAGGTCGATCGGCTTCGTGATGAAGCAGTTCGCGTGAAGGTTGTAAGTCCTGAGAATGTCTTCTTCGTCCTTAGAAATTGTCAAAATCACGACCGGGATTCGCTTCAGGTCCTCGTCCGACTTAATCTCGGCGAGCACCTCCCGGCCGTCCTTTTTAGGCAGGTTGAGATCCAGCAGCACGAGGTCGGGTCGCGGGGCCTCCGCATACTTCCCCTTACGCCGGAGGAAGAGCATCGCCTCCTCTCCGTCGCCGACCGTATGCAGCGCATTGCGCAATTTGCTGTCTTCCAGGCTGGTTCTGGCCAAGTCGACATCCCCCGGATTGTCCTCAACCAGAAGAATCACGATTGATTTGCCCATTTTTGTTTCAACCATCGTCCATGACCTCCTTTTTTACTTCGGAATCGAAAAGAAAAACGTCGAGCCTTTCCCCGGCTCGGATTCGAACCATATCTTGCCGCCGTGGCGTTCCACGATTTTCTTGCATAGAGCCAGCCCGATGCCCGTGCCGGGGTACTCCTGCTTGGTGTGCAGGCGCTGAAAGATAGCGAATAATCTATCCTTGTACTGGGGGTCGATCCCGATGCCGTTGTCGGCGACGGAAAAGACCCACTTGTGCCCCTGGTCTCGGGCTGAGACGTGGATGTGCGGGGGAGAATCCAATCGGAATTTAATGGCGTTGCCTATGAGATTTTGAAACACTTGCGCGAACTGCGACGCGTCGGCGCGGACTGTCGGCAGGTCGTCATTCGTGATAATCGCCTGGCTCTCTTCGATGGTGGCCTGCAGGTTCCGCAGGACTTCGCCGAGGACCGAGTGCGAGTCGGTCGGCTCGAACGGTTTGCCTCTCGTTCCCACCCGCGAGTATATCAGGAGATCGTTGATGAGCCTCTGCATGCGGACCGCCCCATCCACCGCATAATCGATATATTTCTTGGCTTTGTCGTCGAGCTGGCCCTCGTAGCGCTGCGCTAGAAGCTGCGTGTAACTCGAGACCATCCGCAGCGGCTCCTGCAGGTCGTGCGAGGCTACGTAGGCGAACTGCTCGAGCTCCTTGTTGGAGCGTTCCAAGTCGGTGGTTTTTTGCTTAAGTGCCTCCTCGTCCCGCTTGCGCGCGGCGATGTCCTGAATAAAGCATATCCCGATATCCCTTTCTCCCTTGAGGAGAGCTGCGTTTAAACGAATTGGCACGCGGCTGCCGTCCTTACGGATGTATTCTTTCTCAAAGGGAGCGGAAATGCCTGTTTCCGTCATTTCCTTTATTGCTTTCTCGTCCAGATACGCGTATTCCGGCGGCGTCATGTCCCTCCAGCGTGCTCTGCCTGAAAGGACATCATCCTCGGTGTAACCCACTATTCGAAGAAACTCGCCATTCGCTTGAATTATGTTTCCGGCCGTATCCCAGAAAATGACGCCGATGATGTTGGAATCATATAAGCTCTTGAATTTAGATTCGCTCTCCCGAAGCTCCTCCTCCTGCCTTGTGCGCTTAAGTCTGGCGTCAAGAACGGGAGCGATGATGCCGCTTATGATCTCCAGAAAATGAAGGTCCGATTCCATGTAGTCCGTTATCTTGTTGGCCACTTGTAAAAGACCAATGACCTCACCTCGAAACAGAATGGGCATGGAGATGTGCCTCACAATATTGATATGGCCCTCGGGCGTATTAACCGATTCCCTGTTTGTATAGTTCGCCCTCTTCTCCTTGATGGCCCGGGGCCAGCTGCTGTCTCCCCATTTATCTCGAGGAAAAGTGATCGTTTTCTCCGGAACTTGGCACTTATCCCAAATGTGCCGTGTCATGGAAGGAATCACCAACGCTCCGGCCTCATCAATATATCCGAAGACACCATACGGGCTTTGCATGACTTCCAAAACTATTTTCAATACTTCAGCGAACATTTCATCGTCAGGAACAGAGAGGAAGACATCAGCGATCCTATTTCGGATGATCAGAACATCCTCCATTCGCTTGTGCTCGGTGATGTCGCGCTCGGTGGAGGCGATACCAATCGGTTTTCCGGCATCATCCACTAATTTTGTCACGGTCATCCAGACATCGAGAATGCGGCCGTCTTTGGTCTTCCGCTGGGTTTCAAGCGAGGTGATCGCTTCTCCCGCTATCAGCCGGCGGGTAAAATCCTTTTGCTCTTCCTCTCTGCCGGGAGGCGTGAGGAGCCAAATGTTTTTCTGCAGCGCCTCTTCCTCGCTGTAGCCATACATCAGTTCAGCGCCGCGGTTCCAGGCCAAAACCTTTCCCTCAAAATCCTGCATCGTGATCGCGTCGTTTGAGTCTCTCACCACCATCACCATGCGGCTGGCTTCCTCCTCCTTCCGCTTGCATTCGGTGATGTCAGGCGCGCCGCCCTTGGCCTCCAGTTCGGCGATGCGGCGTCGGAGACGCTCGATCTCCTGCAAGAGATCAGCCCTGGTCTTGTATTTCATGCGATCGCCTCTTTGAACGAACTCGCTTCCCAAAGCGTGCGCAGCTCCGAATCGCCAACCGTGTATGTTACGCGCCCGCGCGCCACGTGCAGAGCGCAACTTCTTCTCTGGGTGCCGCTGACTTCCATCGCGGCAGGCGTGATCCCCTTTCCGCCTAGGATCTCGGTCAGGGATCGGACGATGTCAGGGCCGGGGGACTCTCCCGGAAGCATTACGTGAGCCATGCCCCCGACAGCGGAGTCCGGGTCATACGCCGCGACCACCACGCAAGAGCCGATCGCGCTTGCCTTTAGGATTCCGTCTTCCCTGCAGGCTTTGGCATCGCCCGAGTTGACAAATATCTCCAGCAACGGGTCTTTCATTCAATCTCCCCCATTCAGCAGCTCCACCCGTCCTTTAGCGTCGGTGGCGATCACACCGTCGCCGACACTCATCATGACGGACGCCGTCCCGCAAGTCCGGCGATGCCCGGGCTCAAGTATAATCCGCCGGCGGCTACCGTCTTGATCGCGGCGGTCAGCTCTTCCAAGGCCCGATCCGAGATCATAAAGCCGTTGGCGCCGGCATGGATTACCCGCAAAACGAGCCGGGAATCCCGCTGACTTGAAACCGCCAATATTTTAGAGCCGCCGAACTTGATGCGGATGGCCGCTATTAAGGGGATCACGTCCGCGTCGAGCCGGCTCATCTCCGCGATAACGACGTCCAGCGGACGCTTGAGAGGACTCCCGGCTATGGCTTTATCGACATCCATTTTGCCGACCGTTTTCCAGGCGGGATTAAGACCAATTATGCGTTTGAGATGACGACGAACCTCTACGTTTTTACTGAGGATCCTGATTTTTAGAGACATATCGGCCTGCAAATTCTTTCTCCTGTTTGAGAGAAACCACCCTCTTTTCCTTATCTATGATTCCCTGGCTTAGCGCTTTTGGCAATCCCCGAAACTCAGGATTTTGGGGTTGGGAAATCTTGAGGACAGGCGGACGGAGGAACTACTCGTCGAGAGACGTCAGCCCTTCCCGAACGGCGTACTTCGTGAGTTCGGCGATCGTCCGGAATCCGAGTTTGTCCATGATGTGCTTGCGGTGCGTATCCACCGTCGTCACGCTCACATGGAGGCGTTCCGCGATTTTGCGACTGCTTTTGCCTTCGGCCAGCATTTGGAGGACCTCGCGTTCGCGGCCCGACAGAGGCGATTCTTCCCCTGCGGAGGGCTTGGTCAGCTGTTTGATGTATTCCGCCAATACCTGATCGGTAATCTTCGGACTGATGTAAAGCCGTCCCATCGCCACCGCCTTGATGGCTATGGAGACCTCTTCAAAGGCCGATTCTTTCAGAACATATCCTGACGCTCCCGCGGCGAACATGTGTCTTACGAATCTTTTATCCATGTGCATGGAGAGCGCGATCACTTTAACTCCGGGGGCTTCGGTCCTGATCCGGCGGGTCGCTTCGATGCCGTTGAGGTCCGGCATAGCGATGTCCATCAACACCAGATCGGGCTTCAAGTCCCGTGCCAGGCGTACGGCCGAAATGCCGTTATCCGCCTCTCCGACAATTGTGATTCGGCCGAGCTTTTCAAGCAGCAGCCGCAAACCTTCTCGTATCAACTTGTGATCATCCGCCAAAAGGATTTTCATGACATTTCGCTCGAAGGCATTTTTTATTTCACGGGGATGGACAAGGCCACGCGCGTTCCCCGGCCGGCCGCTGACCGAATCTCGAACGTTCCGTCCACCGCGGCCAGGCGCTCGCGGATACTGAAGAGACCGAATCCGACTCTTTCCGGTTGCCGCTCCAGAAGCGAAGTATCGAAGCCGATCCCATTGTCCTCTACGGTCGCGTAAACCTGATTTTGCGTCATGGTCAGCGAAACGGCCATCCTCCGCGCTTTTGCGTGCTTGACAATGTTCATCATGAGTTCGCGGATACATCGAAATAGAAACGCCTTGAGGTCGACGTCGAGTGGTTTTAGCCTGCCGTCATCGTTGAAGATAAAATCAATGCCCTGGTCTTGGCTGATCTTTTCTCCCGCCCACTCGATCGCCGCCTCCAACCCTAACTGGTGGAGGATCGGCGGGCTCAACTCAAATGTCAGCGTGTGCGTCTGATCGATGGCCTTTTCCAGCACGTCGCAGATCTGACCGATGTCGTGCTTTCCGGATTTAAATTCCAAGCCGCCAGCGTATTCGCCGAGCTTCATCCGGAGCAGGGCGAGGGATTGACCGATCTCGTCGTGAAGGAATAAGGCCAAACGTCGCCGTTCACGCTCCTCAGCGTGCGACAGCTCCAAGGATAAGGTGCGCAGTTTCGACTTAGATGTGCGGAGCGCCTCCTCCACCAACTTCCGCTCAGTGATGTCCTCGGAGATGCCGGCGAGCCTGCTCACCTTCATGTTCTCGTTAAACACTGGGTAGGTGCGCGCCCGTACCCATCGAATCGAATGGTCGGGGCGGATAATGCGGTACTCTTCATCGAACGGCCGACCCTCTTCGTACAAGGCCTTGCGGGAAAGCGAGATCCGCTCCTCGTCTTCGGGATGAACGTTTTCCATGAATGACAACCCTTTCGCGTAAACTTCCTCTAAGGCATGCCCCCAGATAGTTTCGTACTCTGGGCTGACGTAGAGGATGCGGCGGGTATCGAAGTCCCTGATCCAGAACACCTCATGGATGTTCTCCACTACCTCACGGAAGCGCATCTCGCTCTCGCGCAGCGCCTCCTCCGCCCCCTTGCGCTCGGTGATGTCGCGTGCGAACGAGCAGTGATATTCTCTACCGTTGTATTCAAAGAATGTCGCTATGATCTCGACGGGAAAATCTCTCCCGTCTTTGGTCCGGTGGAGAGATTCAAACATCAAAGAACCAGCTTGCTTCAGTCTTTCCCAGAACCCGGGCCACATCTCCGCTTGATAGTCTGGGTCTATGTCGTGAACAGTCATCGAGAGCAGCTCTTCCCGCGAATAGCCCACCATGCGACAAAAGGCTTTGTTGACATCAACGAAGCGTCCATCGCGACGTATGCACGCCATCGTGTCGGCTGCATTGTCGAGTGAAACCCTCATAAATTGCAGCGCTTCCTCCGCCCGTTTGCGCTCGGTGATATCGCGAGCGATTCCAAATTCTCCTAGCACTTTTCTTTTTTCAATATGGGGGAAGCTTGTGAACTCCCCTATGAGATACTCTCCAGACTTCGAGAGAATACGTAATTCATAGGGCGGAATCGATTCCCCGCGCGAGACCTGCTGAAATGCTTCCCTAGCCAGAGTCAAATCATCAGGATGCACAAGAGGCATGAACGGTTTGCCAAGCCATTCAGCCCGTGACCAACCCGTGATCCTTTCAAAAGCAGGGTTCAGTAATGTAAACGTTCCGTCTTCAGCGGAAAGGTTGTAGATCACATCGGGTGCGGTTTCAATAAGACGGCGATATCGCTCCTCGCTCTCCCGCAGCTCCTCCTCCGCCCGCTTGCGCAGGTCGGCGGAGCTAGGGTGTCCGGTTTTCTTCTTTTCTTTCATCTTGCGCCTCTTTTAATCATCATCGCCCCGAGAGGTCTCCGCAACCCGGACTTCAGCCTCTTTCCTCAAAGCCGCGGCACGATTTCGTGTTCGACAACCGCAAAGCCTGCTTCGAAATTGTAATCTGCTACGACGGGCAACAAATCCCCAAGATCGGCCGTGAATCCCGGATGCCGACGCTTCGCCGCCAGGTTCTCGACAAACTCCGCGCGACTCACCTGAAGGCCTGCGAATTCCATGTATTTTCGAAATGCGCCGACGATCTGTTGTCCATCGGCCTTCCCCTCGGTCAGCCCGAGCCACAGATCGAACAGGTCCCGGCCTTTCCGGCGTTGATACAGGGCGCGAAGCTTGGTCGCCAGAAGCTCGTTCAGGCTGAAGGTGGAAATGTCGCAATGCCTCGTGAACCAGGGCGATGTGATGGAGAACGGCTTCTTCTGCGCGCCCAGCACGGTAAAATGTTCCCTGGAATTGATCTCCACTTTCAGCTTCAGGGGAATGACCGGAGGACTTTCGGACATCATGCGGTACGTCAGAGTGACCACACCCGGGCCTTGCTTCCTCTGCGGCGTCCCGAGGATGGGCGTCAGCGTATCTCTCAGCACATCAAAGATGGGCCCGATGGGCCCTCCTTCGATCTGCACGAGATCAATATCTTCCGAATAGCGGCGCGACGGGCTGAAGAACAGCTTGTGCATCGCCGTGCCACCGCGCAACACAAGATGCTTCGACAAAACGGGATTGTTGAAGATTTCGACCATCGCGCGGCAGATGATCAAATCCTGCTCGACCTTTGCATCCGAACGCCAAGGGGCCTGCGCCCGCCACGCGTTGATGTAGGCCCTTGGAATCACGACAAATCCCCCTCGACCTCCGAGTTGATCCAGAGGTTCCATCGTTTATCGCGCATCGATCCCCGCAGCGGCAGGGAAGGTTCGAGCTTGGTCGGTAACGGCTTCTGCTTTGAAACCCAACAAGCCAACCGGCCGGCTTTTGCGCCGAAGGCGCTCTTATCCAACAGCCAACCCAATCGCTGCGCGGCGGCGACATGGCCGTCGATCTTCGCCGCCTCCACCAGCTTGATCGGGCTCATAACTTCACCGAGTTCCTGCAGCACAGTCAGCACCTGGTCCAGCCCGCCAACCCGACGGCTGTATCGAATCAGGTCAATCGCGGTTGCCTCGGGGGTCGAAACGGGAATATAGCCGGTCACGCCTTTGAACTGCTGAACCGGGGTTTCCTTAAGCTTGCTCTTGACCAGGAAACGTATGCCGATACCCCGGCATGCGATGTCACGCAGAGGACGGTCAGTCACCACTTGATATCGCTGGGGACGCTGATGGGCGGCGCCGTGGTATTCCGCCGCGCTGAGCGCGCCAACGTAGAAAGGCTGCCCCAAGTGCTCCATGAGCTTCACGATGAACCAGTCGGCGGGCACCACTCCCACGGCGGAATACTCCAGCGGCACGACGACATAGAACTTGCCGTGGATTCGAGCAATCTTCTTCCTGGAGGACAGCCGACCGGCCGACCGATTGAAGGCCTTTCGGTTCAGGCCGAAAGCCTTCATGGCCTCGTCCCGAGTGAACGAGTACCGCCCCTGGGAGGGCAACGCCTCAACCCAAGCTTTAAAAGCTCCATATTGCTTGCTTCCGGGCATTTTCATTTAGTTACTCGTATAAGTATCTGTTTACATATGTATACATATATCGTATCCATATGTAAATATCAACTTATTCGGCCGACCCCCCGTCTCGTCTTCGCCAGGGTGAAGCGGAACGTTGTGCCCTTGCCGGAGCCTTCCGATTCCACCCGGATCCGGCCGCTGTGCAACTCTACGATCCGCCGCACCAGCGCCAGGCCGATGCCCTCGCCATCCGAGCTTGTACTGTTCAATCTGACCGGAAAGAACGCGGTTGAATCGCTCCAAGTCTGCGGCAAGATCGTCAGGGTGCGTCATCTCCGTCCATGTCATGCGGGCAAGTTCGTCCCGCTTGCGCAGGTCGGCGGAGCTAGGGTGTCCGGTTTTCTTCTTTTCTTTCATGCGGCACGCCCTGGACGTTACAGCGGCGCCTCCTCGGCCCGATCGCGTCTTGTCTTGGCCAGGGTGAAACGGGATGCGCGGTTTTATGGGAAGGGTCCATGGCCATTCCCCTCATCCGCCCGGCGCTGGGCGAAGGTCCTGGGTCGCATGGACGACGCGGTTCCTGCCTTCGGCTTTGGCTCGATACAGTGCGGCGTCCGCGGCGGCAATCAAGGCCTCGACCGTACTTTGGCCCGTTCC
>Ga0299912_10004401_pt1 | contig 11543 bp, 9 predicted proteins | sample RVTome_2_FD_207667 | JGI IMG/M metagenome (GOLD analysis project Ga0299912, IMG submission 207667) | Soil microbial communities from uranium-contaminated site in the Upper Colorado River Basin, Wyoming, United States - RVT95D214 (version 2) ... | reverse complement strand
CTCATTGGCCGCCAGAGGCGGTGGGGGAAGATCACTGCCTAAGCGCATAATGGTAATCTTGTTGCCTTCCGTAAGAATCTTGGCATCCCGGATCTGCATGTCGCCAAGTAGAATATGAACCCATTCAAACATTTTATTTTGCGGGGCCTTTGAAACATAACCATACTCAATAATCGGCTCTGAACCGCTCATCTTTCCAGCGCGAACAAAATCCGGAAACTCCCCCTCCATCACACCCTTGATCTTCAAAACGTCCGTCATCAAAAAATTCTCGAAGCGGATATTATAGGTGGTGACCAATCCACCAGCGCTGGTTGCCCCTGCACCAGCGGAGACGATGGGTGCACCGGTATTACCAACCTTTGTAAGCATCGCCAACTTCTTGCGAGCTTCGTCCGCAACGATGGCTGCGATGTCTACCGCCTTCTCACGCGAAATAGCGCTGATGCAGGCGGAATCACAGTCTGCCGGAGCCGGAAAAGTGCGAGTCATCGGACCAAAGTCGCCGATATAACGGTTGGCATCTGCATCGTGAACCTCACCCGCAATCTCAATGTTCACTCGCTTGGCATATCCAAGGTCTTTGATGCGGGGATAGACTTTATAAATCACTACGCCACGCACATCGAATTCCGGCTGACCACTCTTCTTGGCCAGCATGGCGGCTTGCAGAACATTGGCACTATCCATGCGCCGATTAAAGTCAAACCCCTGGTGAGCCGCAATCGCATCTTGGCTAACAACATAATATTGGTAGCGACTGAACTGCTCCTTAATTTTTGTATTGATGTACTTCGAAACCGAGCTATTCGAAGGGATCGAAAGCTCGTCCGAGTCATCGGCCATTACAATAATGGGGATATCAGTGCCGGCTGCCCCTTGTGCCGAGGCAGAAAATATCGGCATCCCAAGCAAAATAGCCGTTAACACTGCGAGAAAGGCTGTTTTCATCTGTACTCTCCAAATCAATGGAATGAGGGCATTTGTTGCCCCTGCCATTTGTTATTAATCCGAATATAAATCGTTGTTTTCATTTGCAGGAAGATCACTGGAAATCTGCTTTTTAAAATCTTCAGTGGAAGGGGCTTCGAGCTTGTGGCTACTGAAGTAGTCTGCAAGATCCGTGGTCCAGCTCCCACTTTTCTTAATATGGCCAGGAAGCACTTCCACTGCCAACTTGGCTAATTCGAACGCATTCATGATGGAACCATCCATCAAGTCTTGCGCAGACGGAGTTTTTGTAACGATCGATTGGGCCAAGGAAAGGGCTTTTTTATCCACGATCATGCCGGCACCGAGGTGTATGCCAGAACTCACAAGCAATTCCTGTCCCTTTTGTGTAGAAACTTTAGCAAAATCTGCGCGATTAAAGGCGGAGTTGTCGACTACACTCCATCGTTTTTTTAATTCCTCAGCCTTTATCTCAGTCCCCCCCTTCGCCAAGAGCTCCGCTTGCGCCAAGTCCGCCTTAGCTTTGTCAGCTTCTCCGACAGCTTCATGCATTTTCGCAACAGCTTTTATGAGATTAACAGTTCCAACACTCAAGTAGTGGCTGAACTTTGCGGCATCCTCTTTTAAGCTGCCTGAGTTGTTAGCAGAGTTGCTATCGCCACCTCCAACCAAGTTGCTCACGCTATCAAGACCAAATTGCGCATGGGCCGGGGCGACGCCAATCAGCACGGTAATTCCAATGGCAACAATCATAAAATTTTTCAACATGGAGCATATCCTTTCATTGATGATCCTGCATAAAGGTAACGATTTGGGAATTTACTTTTTGGGAAAAGCTGCGAGCTGCAGCCGTGATTAACCGTGTTTCAAGTTCGGCTTCTAGCGCTGCGGGATTTGTTCCCGCTGCATAGCTCGATACTGTTGCAACATCAGAAGCAATGCGGCGATCTGCCTTAGATCCATTTTCTAATGGATAGACATACCAAAGCTCAAAATTTACATCGAGAGCGCCTTCCTGACGCAATGTATTCTGGTCGTACCTGAACCCAACGAAGCGGATACCCGTTATTTTCATGGATACACCATAAAAATCATTGTCTTCTTTACGTTCAAAACGATGCCCGGCAGTTTCTAATTCACGTCCTATTGCCGTAACTAGTTTATCGTTCCTAGGATTTTTAGGCACACTCTCGTTATCGTTAAACATCAGGTTTAGACTTGCTTGAGAGGTTAATCCGCGCATAAGTTTTTTAACATCATGGTCTATTGCTGAGAATTTGACTTCTCCCTCGATCAGACACCGAACAAACTTCCCTGAAGGCCCACAATCAGGACGGAAGTCACTTGTGAAGTAACGCTCACGCAAACGCACAGGATCATTCCCATAGGCAGCATAAAAACGCTCCCCCAAATCACCCGCAGCTTCGTCACCGATCACGCTCTCAAGAACTCGGTTCAGCATGTCCTTTACGCCATTGGCAATAGCTTCATCTTCGGTTGCACCCGATGAAGTAAACTCGACATATTCGGTCTTACTGGTCTGAGACATTGCGTCCAAAGATTGAACAGACAGTCCGACGATCAAACCCCAAAAAAACAGCTTTTTCACACGTTTTTCCTCAAGTATTATCTCTTCTGTTGTCGGCTATGTTGCGGATTAAATCCACCAGTTGTGGAGCAAGATCGCGGGCAGCCGCGCGCATGGCATCCATAGTAATTTCGCGAGTGGTTGGACGTTTCATGCCGACAATATCTTTGAACTGCTTCACCCCGACACCTTTTGCGGTCCGGTCCGGTTCGGACACACCCACTGGAACCCATTTAGGCTTTGCCCCTGGACGATAAACCCGCGCAAGCAACTGAATGCCTAAAGCGCTTTGGCGTTCGAGCTTGCTTTCAGCCAAAACATCCGTGACAACACGAGCAAGGGCCGGCTTAATGGTGTAACCAAGTACTTTTTCACGCCCATTGAGGTTTGAATCACCAGCCATTTCAAGCGTTGGATCAACGAAGAAACGGATTGTGGTCTTCGCTAAATTATCCTCCCCAACGAGGCGAACGGCAAAAGCCCTTCCTACGTTACCTACTGCCCAATTTGTTGGTGGGGACAATAGTGCTACGTCAGCATATCCTCGGCGTTGAACTTCATCGGATACGAACTGATTTACAGTATGCAAAAATTCTAATGCTAGCTTTTGCCTCTCGGTTTCACTTCCATCTCCAATCAAGGACTGAATTTCAATCGGAGTTTTTTCTGGTTTTGGAAGGATAAACTGTGACAGTTGAAAAACTGCATTTGCTCGTTCTCGTTTGCGATTCCATTCAACCTCCCCCGTTACCCTGTTGAGCAATTCGGCCAGCGTCTTATGAAACAATTCGACATACGCACGAGTGAGCTCTGCATCGTCAAGCGGCATGTCGGACACGATAGGTTGCTCACCAACCACAAGTGTCGAATGCAGGCTTTCAAGTTGCAAAAAATTTTTCTCAGCCGCCTTTTCAGTGAAAACGTCCAAGCTGATGGCCAAGGACACAACGGTGAGAAATTGATCTGGAGCACCGGAAGAAGAAAAGACAACCTGTTCATGCTGCGCTCGCGATAAATAAACGGAGACAGCATCCGCTTGTCCAATTTCACCATCTTTTTTGAGTGACAAAGTCTGGGAAAGCCCAAGATGAGTGAACACGGCTTTTTCAACTAATCCGCTCAACTCATCACCTTTAAAACCCGTAACCGTACCGGTAAGCGGCGTTACTAAATATGATGCAACGGCCCCCGTCGCAGGCACATCATAAAAAGCACCCGCAAAAAACGTGGCTCCCGACTTCGCGTACGCACCGCTTGAATATAAGATGATGACACAGACAAAAAATAACGAAATAACTCGGCGCATCTCCCCCCCTAGCAAAAACTCGAGCCTTAGCGAACTACAATTAGTTGAACTGCGCATGGCGCTATTATTGCGCCAATTTCAAATGCAGCTTATCCATATGATGATTGTGGATACTCCATGACGCGAGACAGTCTGTCAATGTTGGAATCTACAGTTGTGGCCGTAGACCAAAATTAGTCGGATTCTAATTCGTTATGGAGCTATTAAATTTGCTTTCATCGCCTCAGCCACGGCCTGTATCCGTGACGCCCCCCCCAATGCGTCCATTGCGTTAGCAACGTGAAAATACACAGTCCGTTCCGGCATACCTAGGATACGGCCAATCTCGGCTGTAGATTTTCCCCGGGCTGCCCAAAGCAGGCAGCTACACTCTACTGGCTTTAAGACGGGTATGGCGGGACTAGAATAACTATTTATAATTTTAAAAACTATTGCTTCAGCAATCATCAATGCACCTAGCGTTAGAATATCTATCAGCCGCAGTAACTCAGCGGGAGCAACTTCGCGAAAGCGGGCAAACGTAATAATGATGAGTAACGCTGATGGTCCCCGAACCGGTACGGAGACCCCGGTCGCCATGCCATAGCGTGCCGCTTCTCGGGCGATACGCCGCTGGCGATGATTAAAGCCCTCACCAGGATGAGCATCCCACACTACTGGCAACACAGATTTTAAACATCCGCGCACCATGCAATCATCCTCGTGATAGCGGCGATGCCAATAACGCCCTGTCCATTCGGCAGGGATATTACCAATCATTACGGGAGTTTCTATTATTCCTTCACTGTACGAAGGCTGACGAAACCATGCCATCTGATAATACGTATAGCCGAGTGCTAAAGAAAAAGAGGCTAAAGCATGCCGTATATCTAATGCGCCCTCAGCTATGGTCAAATCCGCACGAAGTATCTCCAAGGTCTTATTCATCATCATCCCCCTGATGGTTGTGTAATGTTGTGCGCAGCCTCAAGCAGGGTCATGGAAGGAATTGCGGCAGAATTTTTTTAACGGTCACATGGAATTTTGGGCCTACCCCTTCCATAACCCCGATATCTCCTTCTGTTCATTGGTGTTGATCATGGCAAACGAACTTACAGTCCATTACAATGTCCTTCGGGGGGATAAACTCTCCACAACCAGCATACGACCTAAAAAAAGAATGCGGCCAGGCAGATTGGCGATAACGACGTTACTACTAATTATTGTACTGTCCGGAGTAGTGGGGGCATTGTGGCTAACATGGTGCCTTCACGATCTTCCCTCCGCCAAAGTGCCTAACACAACTGCGGTGAGGTCGTCCATTACAGTGCTAGCAGAAAACGGCGAGGTTATCGCCAAAGTCGGCGACCTACCTGGCGAGGTTCTGGCACCAGGCCAATTACCGAATGCCGTAATCGCAGCCGTACTATCAACCGAAGACAGGCGATTTTACTCTCATTTTGGTATTGATCCCATCGGCATTGCTCGCGCTCTGATTCATAATCTTCGAGCCGGGGGTATTGAGCAAGGCGGCAGTACCATCACCCAGCAATTGGCTAAAATACTATTCCTCTCGCCCGATCGGACGCTGAAGCGAAAGGTTCAGGAGATGGCTTTAGCCTTTAAGTTAGAGCGCCATTATTCAAAACAGGAAATTCTTGCCCTATACTTAAACCGGGCTTATTTCGGATCGGGAGCCTATGGAATCGACATTGCTGCCCATCGCTATTTTGACCGGCCCGCACAGAAATTGAAAATATCAGAAGCTGTCATGTTAGCGGGAGCGCTCAAGGCGCCATCCCGATATAACCTGCTTGCTGACCGTACTGCAGCCATTGGCCGTGCCAGGATCGTTTTGTCCAACATGGTCGATGCCGGAACTATTACTCAGGCAAACGCAAACACGATAGCCAACGAGTTACCCCTGTTGATTACAAAAGTAACTGCCCCAACAGGCGGGTACTTCGCCGATTGGGTGGTTGAACAAGTACGCGGCATGCCGGAAACTTGGGGACGGAACGTCACCGTCACAACCACGTTGGACATAAAACTTCAGAAAGCCGCCGAAGCGCGTATCCAAGCGACATTGGCCTCCATGGGAGACAAGAACAAAATCGGCCAAGCAGCCGCCGTCATAATGACGCCAGAGGGCGCTGTTAAGGCGATGATAGGTGGACGCAGCTACGCCAATAGCCCCTATAACCGCGCGGTCCAGGCACGAAGACAACCAGGATCAGCCTTCAAAACCTTTGTGTATCTGGCTGCCATGGAACACGGCACCTCGCCCGCCGACATCGTTCTCGATGAACCGATAAAGATCGGGGACTGGAGCCCCGATAACTATAAAAGTATATATCGTGGACCGGTTACAGTCAGCACCGCCTTCGCAAATTCTCTCAACGCTCCGGCCGTGAGATTGGCTGAAAAGGTAGGATTGCGCACTATATCTGAAACCGCGCTACGACTAGGCATCGAGTCACCGCTACGCCATGACGCCACTATAGTCCTAGGTAGCAGCGAAGTAGGTGTAATGGAAATCACCGGAGCAGTGGCGACTATCGCCTCTGGAGGAATTCGTCCGGACATCCATGGTATAATCGAGATCCGCAGCAACGCAGAAACGGTACTCTATCACCACTATATTGACGAATCTCCGCCAGTAATCGAGGCATCTGCAGTCACCCAGATGCAAGATATTATGTCTGAAGTCATCCGTAGCGGCACCGGAAAAGCAGCTGCTCTAGACCGCCCTGCAGCAGGAAAAACCGGTACTAGCCAAAATTACCGTGATGCTTGGTTCGTCGGGTTCACCGGTAACTTAGTAGCGGGCGTATGGCTAGGCAATGACGACAACTCACCCATGAACACGGTCACTGGCGGTAACCACGCCGCCTGGCTGTGGCGGGAAGTGATGGTTTTAGCACACGATGACCTAGCACAAGTAGCACTGCGAGCACCGAACCAACGACATCTGTTCACGTACAAGACTACTCCATCCCCGGAAACAACGGATGCCGAAACATTTCTACAGCAAGCAACCGGGGGCTGAAATAAAATCATGCTGCACCTTCCATAACCCTCAGTGATGTATTGCTTACCTGATGAGGTTGATGATGTACAAGCGAACAACGACGACCATCATTTTAGCCATAACAATGGCATTGCTCGTATTTCCGGCTCAGGCTCAGGTTAAAACCGATGCCCTTCTGATCGGAACGTCACAAACTTCTGACACCTTGACCGATCTACGCGCCATTTTGAATACTAACTTTGATATCAACAATGTTCAGGTTGTTACGGCGGGTAGCGCTAATGATATAGCTGAACATGTGCGTAGCTTCCTAACAGCCCCCGGCAAACCAGATCAACTCCGCATCATTTGGGTCGAAGGTGGTACAGATGTCTGTCCCAGCTTTGATGAAATTCCTGTACGACCTCAAGTGCGATCTTTAATAATTGCTCCCAGCTGTATCAAGCTCCTCGTTCAAGCACCCACAACTTATGAACGCCTAAATGAAAAGGGGCAGGATAACCGCAGTGTCGGTGACCACCAGGTCCCAGCGGTAGCCTTCGTGTCGTTGACAGATAAAACAGCGCCTAAGCCGTCCGACATCCTACCCAAGGGCTCGGAAACCTTAGCTCAAACCCTGACTTGCTCGCAGCGTGGTCAGATTATCCTCGACTTTTCGCCAAGTATGGCCGCTTGGGATGTGTTTCCAACTGATTGTCAAGCGGCTGAACAGGTTGTAATGGCTCTGCCACCAGCGCACCCAGTTAATGAAGCGTTACCAGTTGACACGATCCACAATAAAGCACCAGAACTGGAACTTTCAAAAGACTTCACCTCATCACCGATAGCCGCACCCGCTGCAGTAATGGGTAATAAATTAATGTTCGCCTCCCCCGTCAAGGGTCGGGTGGTATCGGCTTATGGCAGCAATGACGGTGGAAAACCCAACAAAGGGATAGACATCGAGGTTCCAATTGGAACCGTCGCCAAGGCTGCCGAAAGTGGTGAAGTTGTATTTGTCGGCGTACTACTAAGTTATGGCCAAGTGGTGGCAATCAAACACGACAATGACTGGGCAACGGTCTACGCCCACACTGTCAATTCTCAGGTAGTTCTGGGACAGAAGGTTGCCAAAGGCGAATATCTGGCTGAAGTGGATCCTGCCAAAAATCGCCTTCACTTTGAAATACGCCGCAAAGGCAAGCCGATGGATCCAGAACCGCTAATGACTAATGGCTGACTATGATGGGGAAGGTAATATCTTGGGAAGCATCCGTCCAACTATTCAAGTCATCATCGCAATACTAACAGGTCTGCTGGTTGCCTGCTCCCAGACCGCTTATGTTGATCGTAACGGCGAACGTCAAAATGCTAACACTTTGAACCTGTTTGAGCGAGTTGTCGAATATGACATTGATTTAGGATTGGTCAGCTCCCCCCCCGGCTGTACGGCAGTCGGAGCAGTATCCATAGCCCCCCCTACACACACAGAGATAGATGTTTATGATCTCATTCGTCGATCACTCCTGGCACAAACGCGAACGAATTTTCCAGATATGGAAATCTTCGAAGTAGCAGCTGATGAAAAGCAAGCGATATTTGACGCTCAAATTCAGGGATGTCCCTTCCTCCTCATAGCTGACCTAATCACTCGGGACGAGGCGTACCTACTAATCTGGTCCCGCAAACAAATTAGCCTAACTGTGCGCCTGATACGTCTCGAAGATAACCAGTTGCTTTGGTCTGCTCATCATACCGCCTCTAGAAGCGAAGGCGGCCTTCCATTAAGTCCGTTTGGGGCTGTAACAACTATTTTCCTCACAAAAGACTTTGCTGAAGACAAAGACATCATGCCATCCATAATCGATGACGCGATGCGCCGAATTTTTACAACGTTCCCCGTCCAAGCCTTAACGCGGAAAATGATAGATATAAGACTCGACTTATCCCCCATTTTACATCACCTAGTGAACAAAAGATCATATCATCTGGATTTTGCGTGAGCAGGAGACAGAATAGAAATACGTCTAACGACAATTTCACATAACAACCTTGCCCAAGCTTGTAGGAGCTGGAAGTTAGCTGCTTACCCCAAGCTTACCCGCAACTAAAAACGGCTTAGCATTTTACTGCTAAGCCGTTGATATTATTGGTTGCGGGGAGAGGATTTGAACCTCTGACCTTCAGGTTATGAGCCGCAAGCTCAGACAACGTCTAACAAGCTCCGTCAATATCAGACAAACAAAGTATTCCTAGTCCTTTGCGCGCTCAATAATCGGAGTGCTACCACGGCATATGAGCCCAAGCTGGTGACGCGCAAAGAACCAGAGCTAAAAACACAACAAAATGGCGCATACCCCCCCTTTCGGATCAACGAATATTTATTTTATCGGAGATGCCTCGCATGGGGAAAGCTTGTCAATCTTGAGGTTACTCTCGGGCGCTTATGGACACATAATCCATCCACCTCTTATCCGTGATGCCATCCGGGCGTTTCCAAGATGACGTGACAAAATCTTTCAAGGTGCTTTGGTATTCAACCAAGCGAAAATCGAAGGCATGTTCCGGTTCCATCAACAACTTTTGCACATTCAGAAATGCGTCCTGATAATGTTTCTCAATGTCTGTCTCACCGAAGCGGCGCATGGCCGAAGCGATGGCTAAGTTACGAACATCATCCAACCAAGGAAAATCGTATTCAGGTCGCATGGGTTCTCCTTTCGGGGGGAAACACAGATCAACACCCTGTAACAGAGCAAGAGCAGCATCCAAGTTTGGAGCTCTCTGAGAACGAAGAACGGCAAGCTGCAGATCTTTCTGCCCATAGGCATACCCATCTTTTCGATGGCTCAGCAATATCTCTGCATAATGCTCAAGCCCGCGCCCCTCGACTGCATCCAAGAAAGCGAGGTACATGTCACCGTCCAAGTCCTTAAGATGCTTTGCTGCTTCAATGGTCATGGCTCGAAAAGTATCGAGCGCTTTCATTTCTTCATGAAGGGCGCCCAATGCGGACCACAATGTTTCAAACATGGGCAGTCCACGCGTGACAAGAAACGTCGGATCCGAAATGCCATGTGATAAAACATGCTTCCACACGGGCGTTAAATACCCAATGCCAACCTGTTGTCGATCACACAAATATGCGTAACGTGCCTGTGCCATAACAAATGATGCCGGGACATCTGGGAAACGAATACGTTTCCAAATCTGGAAGCCGGAAACATCCAAACCTGACGTGATCAACTGCTGACCAAAAGAAAACGCGATCTCGCCATTATTCGGATGCTGACACGCGGCTGCGTAAAATCGAAACAAAGCCTCTGACGGATTGCCTTGGCGATAGGCAGAAATGCCCCGCAAATAACTCCAACTTTCCCGTTCATGAGGCGCAAGCTTGGCAAAACACAACTCCGACAATTCCGCCTCAACGGTTTGCCAATTTCTTGATTCCATTAAGGGTATAAGTCGTTCGAGAACGCGATCTTTACCTTCAGCCATGGTTGCGCCTTAGTCCATAAAAACCGGGACTGGGGGCATTCCTGTTTCGTGACATACCGTAGGTCAAGAAGCCAATCCGCCCTCTCCAAAAGAACCAAGATACAAGCAGTTGGCCGACCTTCGATGAACGGCCTTGTTTTCTGCTCCTGCTATCCAAGCGCTATCACCTTTCAGGCACCAGAACGCGAATGGTATAATTTTCACAGTTTTTGCGTTCAACCGTTAGCGCAGCCCTTATCAGGTCGAAATTTCCTTGACGTGTGAAATGTCCACCCCTCTGGCGACGACCTTTCCCCCAACTGAAATATCGCATGTTCCGTGACCGGATACCGTTACATAGCCAGCATCGTCGGTAATGCCTTTACTTTGGCTTCCCAAAACGCCACGGTAAATAACGACAACCCCGGCTCCACGCACCGGATTTCCCTTGTTGCTCAGGACGCGAAATGTCGGCATTGACCCCACCATTTCCATTGCGGCGCCGGCATTTGGGACTGACCCAACCCAGCCCAGAAGAGGATACAGCAACCTTGCCTTGGGTGCGTGCCTCTGACAACATGGTTCCACATGTCGTCTTGGACAAAGAATAGTCATTGTCTTTGGCCCATGCAAGATTGTGGGAAAACTGGGCATGAGCAGCCAAAAATAGCAGCCCCCAACAAGCGCGCAAAACAAGTGATGATAACACTTGTCTTTCCCTCTCTAAAAAGCCTTTAAGGCGTCCAAACAGGCACCGAGAAGCCTAAGCCCTAGTTCCTTCTCCTCATCGCTGTGCTCGCTCGTATTCAACTCTGACGCAACAACTCCATCTTTGACCCATGGCCTAACTTGGTCAAGAATTCTAGCCAATTCCGCATCTGAAATTCTATTGGACGATATAGCTTCAGTTGAACCGAGAAGCCTAACAGCCCTGGAGTTAAAACGTTCACCTCCCTCCTCAACCATTTTTGCCGAATCAACCTCGCCGCTTTTCCTGAGCAACTTTGCTGTATTGTTTAATGCTCCTCCACAAAACGCTGCATAGTCCCGGCATTTAATGGTGGCTAATACCAGTCGTTAGATTCTCATTTCAACTGCAACACCGGTATACTCCGGAGTTTCAATGGGAAAACAATTTGATCAGTTCAACATTGATGAGCGTTACGAGCTGGACACCCGCATTAACCTATCGGATTTTGCCGTTTTATGATTCACTGTTTCCATTGGAT
>Ga0299912_10004400_pt1 | contig 11544 bp, 6 predicted proteins | sample RVTome_2_FD_207667 | JGI IMG/M metagenome (GOLD analysis project Ga0299912, IMG submission 207667) | Soil microbial communities from uranium-contaminated site in the Upper Colorado River Basin, Wyoming, United States - RVT95D214 (version 2) ... | reverse complement strand
TCTTGAGAGCCAACGGTTTGATGCCTGGCTCAGATGACATCTACATCTCTCAGTCGCAAATTCGCCGTTTCGATATTCGGCCTGGTGATGAGGTTGAGGGGGAAGTACGTCCACCAAAGGAAACCGAGCGCTACTGGGGTATGCTCAAAGTTGAAAAACTAAACGGTATCTCTATCGAACAGGCTACAAAACGTCCTCGGTTCGAAACTATGACACCAATCTACCCAAACCACCAAATTAAGCTCGAAGTCGGTAAAAGCCCACTTTCCACCCGAATCATTGACGTTTTGGCACCAATCGGTTTTGGGCAGCGGGGAATGATTGTTTCGCCACCAAAAGCCGGTAAGACAACGATATTAAAAGAAATTGCTAACGGTGTGAGCACAAACTTTCCAAAAGTTCACCTAATGGCAACGCTTATTGGAGAGCGACCTGAGGAAGTAACCGATATCACCAGAAGTATTAAAGGGGAAGTTCTCTCTTCCAACTTCGACGATCCACCAGAGCATCAAACCAGAGTCGCCGAGCTTTCACTCGAGCGAGCAAAGAGACTGGTTGAAGCTGGCAAAGACGTCTTTATTTTACTTGACTCGATAACTCGACTTGGTCGGGCCTACAACTTAGCTTTGCCACCTTCGGGACGAACACTGACCGGTGGTTTTGATCCAGCCGCCCTTTACCCACCCAAACGTTTCTTTGGGGCTGCTAGAAATTTTGAAGATGGCGGCTCACTGACGATTATTGCTACGGCACTTATCGAGACAGGTAGTAGGATGGACGACCTTATTTACGAAGAGTTTAAAGGCACGGGTAATATGGAACTTCATTTAGAGCGAGGTTTGTCTGAGCGAAGAATTTTCCCGGCAATTGATGTATCACGTTCAGGTACTAGAAACGAGGAGCTACTAATGCCTGAAAAAACCTTACAAAAGGTTTGGCGTCTGCGTCGAATGCTTGAGACATTGAACGACGTCGAGAGAACTGAGCTATTTGTTGAAAGACTTGGTAAAACGGCGAGTAATGAAGATTTCCTTGAAAGTTTGCATAAGGAAGTCAGCTAGATGCTAGACTGAAGATTCTAGTTCTAGATTCTTTAAGTTAACATAACTTGCATCTTACGACTAGAAACTAGTATCTAGCAATTTGACAAGCAAGCGTATTTTGTGCTAAATTGGATAGTGAGCTTAAGAACAACAACCATCGGGTTTTTTCTTAAGCTTTGATAGTTTTTAGCCCCGCCGGGCAGGCGGGATGGAGGGCGTAAGCCTAATGTTAAACTCGGAAGAGTCGGAAAGCGGATTATCCTTTTCTACCACAAGCTATACATACGAACTAGATTTCGTCCAAGACGATTTTACTGTCTCCGCCCCCTGGTTTTCTATTCCTTTGCGAATACTCAAAAGGTTTTTATTGCAAGCTAGGGCTATTTCTCTTGTTGGTCTGAGGGTTGGTTGGGAGAGTTTTTCGTTTTCATTCTTCTACCTACTGTATATTCAAAAAAGAATTGTTGCTTTTATCTATGCCCTTGAAGACACCAAAGACGCTTTGGTAAAAATCCTAATGTGGCGCAGAGGCCTGCTCTTCCGGCCAACCATTCACGGTGGTGTTTTGGTCCTTGCCTCAGTGGCCTTTATCGTTGGGAGTCTATTTAGGAGTGGAGTTGCACCAGAGGACTTTTCTCGTGACCAAGTGCTAGCAGCCGCCAATACACCCCAGACTATTATTCCTGAAGGCCGTCCTCGTTCAGAAATGGTCGTTTATACAGTGAATAAAGGCGACAGTGTTTCCACGATTGCTGCCGAATTTAAAGTTTCGGTGAGTACAATAAAATGGGCCAATACTCTCACTAGCGTTGATTCTATCAAGCCAGGTGACACGCTGAAAATTCCACCAATTACCGGGATGGTTCACAAGGTGAATAAAGGCGACACTATTGCTTCAGTGGCTAAAAAATATAAAGCAGATGCTCAGACTGTTGCGGTTTACCCATTTAACTATATTGACGATTCAATGGAACTGCGAGTGGGGCAGACACTTTTTGTTCCTGGTGGAAAGATGCCACCACCAACTCCGATTCCTTCTTACTACGCTCCTACCTCTGTCCCCCAAAGCTACTTTACCGCTGGTGGGAATGGAATTTTCGCTTGGCCGGCTCCTGGTGGTATAAACCAGTATCCAAGCTGGTTCCACCCGGCAATCGATATCGGTGCTGCTTATGGTACAGGTGTGCAGGCAGCAGCTGCCGGTACTGTCACCACTGCCTCTTATTTATCAGGTGGGTTCGGTAACGCCGTTTTTGTTAGTCATGGCAACGGTTACACAACTGCTTACGCTCATTTGGGCTCAATTAACGTAGGAGTGGGTCAAACGGTTAGCAAAGGTCAATTAATCGGGGCTGTTGGTTGCACAGGCTTTTGTACTGGTCCGCATCTTCACTTCGAAGTTCGCCACGGCGGTAGTTACATAAATCCTCTCTCAGTTTTACCTTAGACGCTAGTTACTAGATGCAAGATACTAGTTTCCAGATGCCGAATAATTTACTAGAATCCAGTAACTAATATCTAAAGTCTAAAGAATGCTTGATGCAACGTTTACAAAATTAGAAGTTTGGCAAAAATCCCATAAATTTGTTCTCCAGATCTACAAAGTAACTAATAAATTTCCCTCTGGCGAAAAATACAGATTGGTGAGTCAACTATGCCGGTCTGTTAGTTCAGTGCCAACCAACATAGTCGAAGGAAATAGCAGAGCTTCAAAGAAAGAATATTTAAGATTTCTAATAACGAGTAAGGGATCCCTAGAAGAAACAAAATATCATTTACTGTTAGCAAGAGATTTGGGATATTTAAAACCTACAGAATTCGAAGACCTTAGCGAACAAGCAAATGAAATTGGAAGAATGCTTTCCGGACTAATTAAATCCCTAAAATAACCAGCTCCAAACATCTAGAATCTAGCATCTAGAATCTAGCATCTTATTCCCGATTAACAATCAGCCAATTGAACTTAATCGCCTTTGTCGCTGAAGCTGTAGCCTCGCGTGGTTTGTCGCCGGCGCTTCTTTCTAGTGCAACCATAAAGCCTTCGGACGGCTTTTGTTCTTTTAGGTAAAAGGTAAGTCCGTCGGTTTTCGTGGTCGAGGTTATGTAAATTAGCGAATCTTCAGTGACTTTTTCAGACTCAACGAATATTTCTGTTTCGCCTTCCTTGATTTTTGCTTCTCCTGCTGCCTGAGAATCGGCTTTGACTGCTAATTCACCAAAGACTAGTTTACCAAAATCTCCCACGAGAGCTGTTACTTTCTGGAAAAACGCAGCTCCAGTGTCTGATATCCAGGCAAAGGTTTCGCCAAGGGAATTTTCCCAGATAAACTTACTACCTTCTGATATAGAAGTAAATAGATTGTTGTACTTATCAACTCTCAATTTTTCTAGCGCCGCAGCCTTTTCTTTATTTCCTAAGCTCCAGTCAAAGGTGGAGCTTAGACTACCGTTTTTATCAAGCCTGGCTGGATCGACATAGTGGGTGTTAACAAAGGTGAGCACCGATCCAATTCCGTCGCCAGAAAAAGCGGTTAGCGCCCGACCGATTACGTAGCCAGCACGTGTCGCCCGCATGCCCACCCCGGGGGTGGATGAGCTGGTTAAAAGATCCCCAGGAGCAATTGGTCCATTTTCAGTTGAAACTTTCACTGGTACTCTTCCCGTTAAGGCCAAAAACACGGGCGAGCCACTCACCTGCGAATTGTCACCAAGTACTTGCGCGGGTTTGGTCGAAACCACGCCGGCTAAGCTTGGGTCGTAGGAGCGGCTTGATTTTTTCACCCCGGTATTTATAGACGGATCAAAACTGACTACGGTTCCCGGAGCTAAAGCTGGCTCTTTAGAATAATAAACCTCGGCAAGGTCGGCGCCGGATATTTTGTAAGCCTTTATATAGCTTCCGGCATAAATGGTCGAGGTACCACTCGGCCCAGCAGCTTGTCCGAACTGCAGTTGGGCAGTATCCGTATCGGTATCATTAACAATGACTCCGTTTACAATATGAGACTCATCAGTACCATCTGTAGCTAAGGTACCAGAAGTGGTGTTACAGCCAATATTGGAAATTACCTGGGCCCCTGATTCTATCTGGGTGAACACAAGGTCGCAGGAGGTTGCATCCGTGATCGTAACTTGTAACTTGCTATCCGCAGCCGTAGGAGAAATAGACTGAAGCCACATCTCGAATACCCACGTTTCGTCTGGGCCAATAGTAAAAGATATGCCAGGTACGTCTGTAAAAGAAGTGGTGGCGTTGGTGTAATTGCTGGAGGTAACATTTGTGTAGGTTGCCCGATCGCTGCCGCAGGAAAAATTATTGGTGCCAGAGTTCCAAAGCAGCTTACTGCCGGAGCCATCGCAATCGGTCAGTCCTGCGCCGCTGATTCCATTTGTATTCAAATTAAACACACTGCTACTAAATGTATACTCGTCACTGCCGTTTACTTGGAGATTGATTGTTTTGCCGGTAAGAGCGTTGAGGTTCAAATCGCCAGCATTGTCGCGGTATAAAGCGACTTCGGTCCCAGCTGGGGCGCTGGTTGTTTCTCTAAATTGGATATTGGAAAGATCGGTAAGATCATAACCATCCGCGTCAATGTCGCTGGTCCAAGGTGTTTGTGAGCCACCACCACAGGCTTGCCACTGAAAAAGGGCACCACCGCCACCTTCGTAGGTAAGACACCACTCATCAGTCAATGTTCCTTGGGCATTAAGGTCTGCTTCAACGATGGTATCATCAGTAATTTCAGTGCCAGAAATTGAGCCGTCCGGAAGTATCACCTCGGCGTTACCCGTGCTGTCTGTGGTAACTGTCAGAGACTGCAGAGAACCATTACCAATGGTCAAAGTACCAGCACCCGAGGGGATAATTGACTGACCAGCCAGGATAGTAATACCACCAACATCTGTTGTCAGACTATCGACGGTTACAGCATCTTGAATATCGACCGAGCCGCCTGAATTGATAGTTAGGCTACTTGAGGATGCTAGGTTATTTCCTGATAGGTTTAGAGTGCCTGCGATATCGTTTGTACCAGAACCATTGAAGTCAATATTGTCGGAAGAGACGAAAGCACCGGCGGAGTTGATGGTTAAATCGCCTGAACCGGTTGTAATAGAAGCAGCGCCGCCAAAGGCGAGGTTTCCAGACCCATCCAATATTGGTACTTGGTTTGCACCAGGGGATTGGGAACCGTGAAAACCTTCCAGAGCGTCGGAGTTGAGAGCGTAGGAGACAGAGGCGATTCTTTGCCGGGGGGTCATTTCAGAATCACCACCAGCAGTTACACCAAGATATAAAGCAGCGTTGTCTGAAAATAAGGTAGAAGGGATGGCCGTATCAGCGCCACCACCTAGTAAACAATCATCGCTAGCGTCTTGTCCGCCGAGACAAACCGAGAAAATACCGTTTTGGTCAGGGGTAACCGACCAGGTTCTACTTGTCCATAGAGCGCTACCTCCAGTCCGGACACTGTAGATTTTAAAGACAATATTGGTTGCAATGCTGATAGGCGTATCATCGTTATCTGTCAGCCTGCCTTGAAAAGAAAGGATGCGGGGTGGGGTAGCGGCGGCTAGGACATCACCAAGTTCTTCTGCAAACTGATCACGGGTTTGTTCCAGTTGGGGACGGATAATCTCGGTATAAACAAACAAAGACACTACGGTGATGGCAAAGAGGACCATTATTACAGTGTGTAAAGTACTCGCCCAATCCCGTTGGTGGTAGCGATGATACCAACCAGGTCGAGTATTTTTGATGTGGTGGATTACCTTTTGATGTATTTTGTACGTAGATAAATCGGCTGGTTGCGCAGGGACTGTTGCTGGTGGTTGCGAAGGTGAAACTAATTGGATTGGAGAGGGGAAGACTGCTTCTGCTTTAGATTCTTCCAGTACTTTCTCAGCAGACTTAACCAACTCCTGCGTGACAAATCCTTTGCCGGCTGCCCAGGAGAGGAATTTGCGTAGGGAAGAGAGGCGCCTAGCTGAAATCGAAGGCTTGCTTCTGAATTTCTCTTTCAGATAGCTGCGGTATGCACGTAGGTTTTTTTCAGTAATGGTAGTGAACTGAAACTGACCAACATTCTGAGTGACCCAAACAAGAAGGTGGCGCAGGTCTGTCAGGTAGTTTTTGACGGTGGCTGTTGTGAAACCAGAGGATTTTAGAAACCCCCGAAAATCCGATATTAAATCAGTCGGCAGGTATTTATCCTTTTCAGAAGCGAACATAGGCAGGTTCTAGTTACAAGGTATAATTATACGCCTTTTATACCTTAATTTTAGCCTCCTACCACCTTTCTTGTCAAGCCAAAAACTGTACACACCGGGAGTGGACAATTGTTGTATAATGGGTTAATGCCAAAAAGGAATCCGACGCTGGAAACAAATGAGATATATCATGTATTTAACAGAGGAGTAGAAAAGAGAAAGGTCTTCCTAACTGATAGGGGTTACAGACATTTCCTTGAGACTATCGAGCACTATTTAGCACCCACCACTAAACTATCAAGAAAATTAAGAAAGGGGATAAAACACCCGTCAGATGTTTCTCTGGTAGAAATTCTTTGTTATGTTCTAATGCCGAACCATTTCCATTTTTTAATTCGACAAAAATACAATGACGGTATTTCTACTTTCATGAGAAAGGCGTCAAATAGCTTTACAAGATATTTCAATGTCAAAAACGAAAGGATAGGCCCGCTTTTCCAAGGACGCTTTAAAGCAATCCGGATTGAAACCGATGAGCAACTACTACATGTAAGTCGGTATATTCATTTGAACCCAGTGGTTTCGGACATAGTGGGCGATTTGGAGGATCACCAGTGGTCTTCCTACCCTGTATATATTGGGTTGGTAGAGTCGCAAAATATTTCGATAAATCCTCAAGACATTTTATCCCATTTTTCCTCAAATGAGGATTATAAAAAGTTTGTCACCGACCAAACTGATTATGCGAAGAATCTCGAGGAAATAAAGCACCACCTGCTCGACTAAGCTGATGATAAAAAATGTACACACCGGGAGTGGACATGAATTGTTGTCGGATAAATTGTTGTATTTTGATCCTTATTTATAAGGAAAGGTGGTATAAAGATGGGGTAGGCGGACTGCTCTCTAGGACGTTTCAGCTTCTTGGCCTACGAATCAAGTTGATGGATGTATACCTTTTAGGGGGGGGGTGCGATCGTTTCTAGTTGACGATGAGCCAGCTAAATGAGGAATCAGATGTTACTGGCTGGTCAAGATGGACGGTAAAACTCTCGCCTTTCTTCATCGTCACCCAAAAACGAGTAGCAGGGGAATAGTCAGAAATAAAGGTAACCAAAACCTTGCTTGTCTCGTCAACTTTGTCATTCTCAATCGTTACTTCCTTTTGACCAGCCTTTACAATATGAGAACCTGAGGTTTCCTTACTTATCACAAGCTCGTCTGTTGTTACTTTAGAGGCAACCAAGTTTCCGTTAATTTCCACATCACCATTTATCTTAAGAGCACCACTTGTTGCCACTGATATCTCGACATCTCCGACCAGTAATACTTGAGTATTGATGGTGCCAGCTGTAAGAGTTTCTAGGTTGATATTGCTTAAATCGTTTAGGTTATTATCCTGACCAACGCTGGCTACATACCACCCAGTGGATACAAACACCATTATCTTGCCTACTCCCGAGCCTCCGTAGGCTTCCAGGGCTTTACCTATGATGGGACCTGACTTTGTAGCCTTCATGGCCACTCCCGGAGCGGACGAACTTGTTAGAGCATCTCCAGGCTCTATGTCTCCATTCTCAGCGGAAACCTTAGTTGGTACTCGACCGGTAAGTGCTACCCAAGGCTTATTTGGATTAAATTCACTAGGATTTACACCAACCTTAAATGCGCCTTGATCTACCAAAGCTGCGGGATGATAGGAAACTACACCGATTATTCCTTGATCATATGGGGTTGAGGTCCTTTTTACGCTTTGGTTACCAGCAGCCGACACTAACTCTCCCTGACTGACAGGTTGAGTTGCGTGATATACTTCCGCTACATCAAAGACGTCACCTGGATCATCCACGCTTCCGCCGGCAGTGTCTACTTGCAGGCCACCCGTAGCTACGTTCGGACAAGCAGTGGCATCACGAATACAAAGACCGCCTTGTATTAAAACATCTGCGTTTGCACCTTGAGCTTGTAATATAAGCTGTGATGCACCTGTAACAATATCTCCACCGTTAACCGTGAGGTCGCCTATTAGTTGGGCGTCTCCATCATCATAAAAGGAAGCGACAACAGCACTTGAATTGTTTAGAATTGAAAGTTTGTAGCTAGGGGTAGTATCATCCACTATTGTTAGCAGCTGCATATTAATATTAGTGGATGCAGAGCCATTCCAATAAGCCCCTTGTAAAATTACTCTATCCGAATTCCGCGTTGTGATAACCACATTTGCATTTCCAGCCCGCGTTATTGTCAAATAATCACCACTAGTATTACCATCACCAATCGTTACAGCATCATTGAAAGTAGCAAGACCGCTCGTAGTTATAGTGCCAATATTTGCTAAATTACCGCTATTATCCAATCTTACACTGCCTCCAGTGCTTAAGGAATTCGCTGTCAGATCTCCACTCACAGTAGCACTAAATACTGTTGATCCGAAAACATTTTGAAGATCGAACATCTTAGTCCCTCCAGGCACACCCGACGATGGCTTTATTACGATAGGTGTTCCAGTTGTGGAAGAAAAGGTCCAGTTACCAGAAATGTTTTCGTTTTCAGAAAGTATGGCAAAAGCAGTTGAGTTGAGAGAGTCAAGCAAATCTGCATCAAGCCCACTGCCAGTTCCCGCACCAGAAATTCCAGTGGCAGGTAGATTCAAGGATCCGTTTATGGTGAGGGTAGTCCCAGCGTTAAAAGTAAGTGTGCCGGCAGTGAAACTATCGGTGGCGTCGCTGCGTAAAAATTGGCTTGAATCAAGCAAGTCAAGCGTATCAGCGTTGGAAACTGTGCCGGTGACGCCAATTATTAGGGTATCCGTCGAAGCATCAGTGGTGATGACCACATTCGATCCGGCAGCAAAGGTGAGTGTGTCAGCGTTTAAATCGCTAGCTATAGTTGTTTGTCCACTGACGGCGATATTTTTGAAAATAAATTCCGTAGGGAAAACAAGCGTACTGGAAATAGTTATTGATTCAGCCTCGAGATTAGGAGATATGGATATCCCAGTTCCCGCAACTAAATCGATCTCGCCTTCGTCGCTACTCACTCCGTCAATTGCCGAGAGGATTTTTGGTCGGCCGGATAGAGCAGTCCAGGATAGGTTGGTTAGGTTTTCTCCTGATCCAGAAAAACTGATAGCGGCAACTTCACCTTTTATAATGAGGTTGCCTAGACCATCTAACTGGACTAAATTTTCCGGTATTACTGGGGCGGCTACTTCAAGATTAGTAAGTCCAAGGGGATCGGCAGACGTACTGCCTTCTGGTTTACTGGTTTTAATAATAGTAACTAAGGTTCGGCCTATCGGAGAAGCCGCTTTCTTAGCTGCCTTTCCGCCGGCGTCGACCATCGCTTTGACGGTGTTTTTTCCAGCGACTACCACTGGATTAGAGGGGGCAAAAGCAGTACCAGCTAAACCAATAGCTACTAGCGCCAGTACTAGGAAGGAAGCCATCATAAACATTGAGTTACTTGAAAATTTCTTATAGAGGTTGGTCATGGAATTAAGGTCGGTAACCTGGTTGAGGAAGCGCCTTCTTTCTTTTTTGACCTCTTCCTGAAGCTCAGCAACGGTTTTGCCTTCAAGTAGTTTATCCTGGATCGCGATGATTCGCTGAACGACCCAGGAAGGATAACGGCCATCTGTTGAAGGAGGAAGCAAACCAGCTTCGACAAAGGTATCGGCTCGTTTCCTTGGATCGTCGCCGAGGTTTACACCGGCGGCTTCAACTTGCTTGATGATATCATCCAGTGTAAAAATTGCTTCTACTTTTGGTATGTCTTGGATAGGTGTGTCCATAAGTTTATTATAAATTTATTTTTAATTAATAGTCAAACTCAGCGCAACATCTGCTTAACATAGCTAGTTAACAATAAACCAGTCAAAGGTTATATCCTTGCTTTCCAGGCTTATAATTTCGACGGTAAAGCCCTTTTCTGCCTCTTTTTTCGTTACGGTTAGGTTTTTCTCGGTTAAAGTGGTTGGCGTGACCAGGACTTGAGATTTGTCGGTTAGAACGGTAGTCTCAATGAAAACCTTAGTCTCCCCGGTTTCTAAGATAGAGCTTCCAGCCGCTTCTTCGCCGACATTTAGTTTCTTAGCAGTTAGTTCCCCGGTGATTTCCACGTCACCCTCTATTTTCAGACCGCCATTTTTGGCCATTGAGAGTTTTGTGTTGCCGATAAGTAGTACTTGGGTACTTACGACATTGGATGTTAGATTTTCGACGCTCAGACTAGTTAAATTACTTAGATCCGAAATCCCAGATCCAGCATCTTGTGCCAAAGGCTCCACATACCACCCGGTGCTCACAAACACCATGATTTTACCTACACCAGAGCCTCCGTAAACCTCAAGGGCCTTACCAACTATTGGGCCTGATTTGGTAGCTTTCATTGCCACTCCTGGAGTAGAAGAACTAGTCAATGTGTCTCCAATTAAGATTGGTCCGTTTTCCGAAGAAACTTTTGTTGGCACACGACCAGAAAGGGAGACAGGCTTCGGATTAATAAGGTCCGTAGCACCGGTTGAGTCATCAATATCAGACATTAAAACTCCAGGAGCAGTCGAAACCACACCCAATACTAATGGGTCAGCCGCGGTTGCGGTTTTCTTTATCGCTTTGGTCGGACCATTAGGATCTATGGAGACCAAATCCCCTGGCTCCAAATTATTCGTTATGTCTGAATAATTTTCGGCGACGTCAGTGGAGGCGGCGGTGAATGCTTGTGCGAACATGGTAAGTTGCGTCGTACCGTTCGCAACGCAAGCGAGACGCCCGATTTGCGTACTAGAGGTATTCTGAAAGATGATACCTTCTGCCTGGGCCGACACGCATGTTCCTTGACCAGCACTGTTAGTCGGCACTTTAATGATCATTGTATTGCCGGCTGTTCCGGAGGCTAAATCAATAACCTTACCGGTTGTTGCAAACTGAGTATTAGCATTAAACACATTCGTCCCATTCGTCCCAGCTTGGTAGATGGGGTAGCGGTTGGTGCCGGAAGTTAAATCATTAATCATAAGCCCATATACATTGGTGATGGCGCCAGTGCCGCCAATGGTGGGCGGAGCAAAGAGATAGCCATAAAAATCTGTAATAGTACCGGCATTTAAGGTCATACCCCGGGCATTGAAATGGGCAAAGGTGGTAGGAGCCTCATTTGCTTCGGCAAGTGTTCCCGGTTCTGAAAGATAGCTTGAAACCGTGGAAATTTTAGCAGTTTCACCTAGCGCGGTGCCTGCAAAGGCAGCTCGGAAGTAAGCCGCATCGGTAAGGGTGGCTGCACCAAACAT
>Ga0299912_10004399_pt1 | contig 11546 bp, 8 predicted proteins | sample RVTome_2_FD_207667 | JGI IMG/M metagenome (GOLD analysis project Ga0299912, IMG submission 207667) | Soil microbial communities from uranium-contaminated site in the Upper Colorado River Basin, Wyoming, United States - RVT95D214 (version 2) ... | reverse complement strand
AGATCGACCGAATCTCCTTTGATGCTCCTCGTTTTGAAAAGGCCCTCTCTCGTTTCGACCCTCAACTTTCTCCGGTTTTATTGATCGGAGGGAAATATACTGATTGGCTTCTGGCCCTAGGTCGGATTGACCTTCTTAAGGAAATAGTAGGAAGGGTCCGGGGTAAGAGTTTCATCCCCATTTTTTCGGGCCAATGGGCAACGTTTGTCCTTCCAAAGGCAAAACCCCTTGATGTGGCAGCGTATGCCACCCCCGTTAATAAGAATTGGAGTTACTTCGATCTCGACCAAGCTTGTAATCTGATTAAGAGGTTTGATAAACCCGTGATCAGTCTCAACCCACTGGCGGATGGAGTGCTCTTGAAGGAATCAGAAGAAGCCTTCCTTTTTCTCTTTGAGGGACTTAAGATTCATTCGGCGATTGCTGAGGTTGCTTCAGAAGAAGAGATGAGGAGAATATTTGCATCACTTGAGAAAATCCCCTCTCTCATCCCCCCACGAAAAGCATGATCGCTGATGCAATGAGGGGAATGGTGAGATTATCATCGATTCCGGTCGGTAGAATCTCAACCACTGTGGCCCCCAGTGCCGCAAGGCTTCCCGATAAACGATCCAGGTTGGGATAGATCCAGACGATCAAGAGAGCGCAGAGGAAGAAAGTCATGCTCCCCTCGAGGGTTTTGCCGAAGATCGAAATCTTCCCAATCCCCTTCCCCACCAGGGCTGCAGAAGTATCCGCAAGGATCAAGATGAGCATACTAGCAATAGCGATCGGTTTTGGGAAGAGGAGGATGGTCAGGAGGGTAGAAAAGAGAAGATAGGTGGCACCCATCAGGGTGGCCTTCTCCTTTTCTCTGAGGACCGTTCCCAGGAAGTATTTTCGAAAAAGGGAGGCCATTCCAGAATGGTAGTGACGGAGGAGATCCACTGAAAGAAATCCTAAAAAGAGTAGAAGAAGGATAAAGAGGGCAGTTTCCTTTGCCATCAGGGCGTATCCGATAGGAATGGATAGGGAGACCAGATGGACAATCTTTCTCGAAATTTCAACTTTAGAAATCATTTCAATACCTGCCGGGCGATGGCTAATAGCTTATGACCTATTGTATAGCCTATAGTCCCTGTTGGCCGATAGCTAATGGCTTATGGCCTATAGACTGCAATTCATAGCTCTTTCCCTGTACCATCCATCATCAGTTATCCGCGATTTGCTATTTGTTATTTGCTATCAGCTTCTTTAAACCTTCCATCTCTCCAGTCGTCAGATAGCGAAACTGGCCGATACGAAGGTCTCCTAACTGGATCGGTCCAAATCCAACTCGCTTTAATTTGAGAACGGGGTAACCGATGGCTGAAAACATCCTTTTCACAAGGTGGTTTCTTCCCTCTGTCACCACGACCTGAATCCAACTATTCTTCTCCCTTTGCCTAAAGACCCGGACAGAAACCGCCTTCGCATGCCCGTCTTCAAGCATCACTCCCCTCTTCAGCCGAGCGAGTCTCTCCTCCTCGGAAACTCCTCTGATCTTCACCAGGTAAGTCCTGGGGATTGAGAACTTTGGATGGGAGAGAAGATAGGTGAAGTCTCCATCATTTGTTAGAAGGAGAAGCCCCTCTGCATCAAAATCGAGACGCCCCACGGGATAGATCCGCCATTTAACATTTTTAAGAAGATCTATTACTGTTGGCCTTCCCTTGGGATCTTTGACCGTCGAAAGGCACCCTCTCGGTTTATTGAGGAGAAGAGCAACTTTGGGTTCAAAACGTGCGAGTCTCTTTCCATCCACTTTGACGTGATCTTTCGAGGGATCAGCCTTAAAACCCAGTTTATCGACGATCTTGCCATTGACCGTTACCCTTCCCTCGATCACCATCCTCTCCGCTTCCCGTCTCGAGGCGATTCCAGCGTTGGCCAATATTTTCTGTATCCGTTCGAGTTGCAATCAGATTCCCCTATTCTTTAATTTCGTCTATTGGCGGGATTTCATTGGGCGGGGGACTCGCAGCATCGGTTCTCATGATTTCTTCCTTTGGCATTTCTTCAACTACTGGTGGTGGTTGAACTTCTTTGAGAGTAGGAAGATCGGCGAGCGTGTTGAGACCGAAGAGTTCCAGAAACGTTCTCGTCGTTCCATAGATCATGGGGCGCCCAGGAAGGTCTTTCCGCCCCATCATCTTGACCAAATCCTTCTCCAATAAGGTACGGAGGACCCATCCTGAATCCACTCCCCGAATCTCCTCAATCGCAGGCCGGATGATCGGTTGTCGATAGGCAATGATAGCTAAAGTCTCAAGGGCGGACCGGCTTAACTTAACTGCTTTTGCCTTTTTCAGTCGGTTGATCCATTCTGCCCATCTGGGTTTGGTTCGAAATTGATATCCGCTTGCTATTTCAATTAGTTCCACTCCTTTAGAACCCTCCTCGTATTCTGTCTTAATTCGACCAATTCCCTCAAGAATCTCTTCTCTGTTAGATTCAGACAGAATCTCGACGAGGGTTTCTAACCTGATTGGAGAGTCCGAAACGAAAAATATACCTTCAAGTATAGGTTTAATATCTAAATTGTCCATGGATTTATCCTCTAACAAGTGTAGCAAATCAGATTTTGAGGGTTCAAGGATTCCAGGATGCAAGGGTTCAAGTGGAGTGCACTAAATCACTCAAATCCTCGCCCCCTCGACCCCTTGAATCCTTATGATTTTTTTATTTCGTTTCCAAAAATTCTAACTTCTCACCAGGAGAAATGGAGGAGATTGCATGTTTATAAACCAAGTGATCATTCTCTCCTCGGAGCACCAGGCAGAAATTGTCGAAGCTGACAATGATTCCTTCAATCTTACGGCCGGTGGTCAATTCGATGGTCACATGGCTTCGATCTCGACGGATTCGGTTGAGAAACTGATCCTGGACATTAATCTGATTTTTCATCATAGCCATTTACTCCTTATCGAGGCCGGGATTAAACCCCTGTTACTTCTAACGGGGTAAACCCTCCTTTCTTTAGAAAAGACATGATATCTTCGAATATCCTTTGCCGATCAGTAGATATGTTTCGCCAGTGGATCTCTGAATCGGCTTTAAACCAAGTCCACTGGCGCTTTGCATAATGGCGGGTATCCCTTTTCATCTGCCTGACCGCCTCGGTCCATTCGATCTCCTTTGAGAGAAATTGAACCATCTGCTTATAACCCAGACTCTGCATCGGCTTCAACTCAGCACCATAACCCATCTCCATCAGTCCTCTGACTTCTTGGAGAAATCCTCTCTCGATCATCTGATCGACTCTCTCTTCAATCCGATGATAGAGGGCTATCCGGTCCATCTCGATACCGATCTTTAACGTGTGATATGGCCTCTCTCCAAAACGATGCTGTTCTCTAAAGAAGGAGATGGGAATCCCTGTTGAATCTAAGACCTCCAGAGCCCGTATCGTTCGAAAGAGATCGCTAGGATGGAGATTAGAGGCTGTTTTCGGATCAACATTCTTCAAGCGCTGATAAAGGAAATCCTTCCCTTTCTCTTTTGCCTCCTGTTTCAATCTTTCTTTTACGGTGGGATCGATCTTCGGACTGTTGAAGATTCCCTGGGTGAGTGTCTTGATATAGAGTCCAGTTCCACCTACCACCCAAATGTTTTTTCCACTCTGGCATAACTGATCGATCGTCCTTCGGGCCAGTCTTTGATAAAGGCTTGCGTGAAATGGTTGGTCCGGAGTCACGATGTCAATTAAGTGGTGTCGGACCCTTTTCTGTTCATCTAATGTCGGTTTGGCTGTGCCAATATCCATGTATCGATAGACCTGCATGGAATCGGCACTGACAACTTCACCTCCGAATGCCTCTGCCAGTTCGATGGCCAGTTTGGACTTTCCCACCCCAGTCGGACCGACAAGGATCACCACCCGCGGTCGATCCATCCCATTCTTTGCGGCCATATGGACTGAATTTTAATGAATTCAAAGAAAGACTTCAAGTGAAAAGTAACCCTTCAGAGATTCCCTCACTTATTCGAGAAATTTCTCTCCCACAGAGTTCGTAGAGCTGTGGGCCGCAACCAAATGAAAAGATGTCTCACACAGAGATCGCGGAGATAGCAGAGAGTGAAATTTTTCTCCAAGATGTCTTCTCGGTGACCTCTGTGAGCTCGAGCGAAGCCCATGAACCTCTAACATGGTCCGGGACGGGCGGGCGTGAGATCAACTTTTTTGTACTGCCTATAAAAATAGGCAACTGTCAAAAAAATAGGCAATTTTAGGGTTTAAAAATATGTTGGTTTTTTGAATTTTCCTTTATTTTCAATAAATTATAAAACAGGCCCATCTGGTATACTTCTTGCTAACTCAAAATAACATTACAGTTTCTTATTTTTTTCTATTTTTCTGCGAATCTGTGACCAATCTGTGACCTATTTTGTGCTATAAGGTAAAAGAAGCTAAACGGGAGGATTTAATAGAATACCATATCATTATATATACAACACATTCCTCGCAAGAATATTGAGGTTATGGAAGAGATGGAAGTTACTGGGGAGGTTCACCAATCTCAATGAATTGTGGAAAATTTTGGTTAGAACGAAGGAATAGCAGAAAAGCCTGTGAAAGGAGTTAAAAAATGAAAAAGCACAGCATCCTTTTCTTCAGCATTCTATTTTTTGGCATTATTATCAATATCAATTTGGCCCTGGGAGGCTCCATTTCAGGCCAAGTGACGAGAGATTCTGATGGAGCCGGGATTCAAGACATAGAGATTGAAGTCTTTAACAGTAATGGGAGCTGGGTGAATGCCGCCTTAACCGATTCTACTGGTAACTATATTGTGGGAGGGCTCCAGACAGGAAGCTATTATGTGAGGACATGGAATAATCCGTATTACATCGATGAGTTTTATGACAACATCATGGTAATAGGGTGGGCATCTTGGCCTCCTTATGGATCAACCGCAGTCAGTGTGACTGAGGGGATAAACACTCCCAATATCGACTTCGGTCTTGCCCTCGGAGGCTCTATTTCTGGTCAAGTGACGAGAGATTCCGACGGAACAGGGGTTCAGGGTGTGGAAGTCTCTGTATATGACTCTTTGTGGGGCCGAATAAAAAGTGCTTGGACTGATTACTCCGGCAACTATATTATAGGTGGTTTTTCAACAGGCAGCTACTATATTGGGGTATGGAATAGTCCGGTTTACATTGATGAGTATTACAATAATGTGAGCAGTTTGTACAATGCTACTCCAGTGGCTGTAACCCAAGGGACCAACACCTTCAACATCAACTTCGGTCTATCCTTGGGAGGTTCTATTTCTGGACGGGTGACGAGAGATTCCAACGGAACAGGGATTCAGGATTTAGAAGTCATTCTTTATAACAGCAGCTGGAATCGGGAAAAGAGTGTCCGAACCGACTATTACGGAAACTATACCTTAGGTGGTCTCGAAACAAGCAATTATTATATAGGTACATCTAACAATCAAGGCTACATCGATGAGTATTATGACAACGTCACTGAGACAGCTAAAGCAAAATTGATTAATGTGATCCAGGGAATTAATACTCCCAACGTCAACTTTAGTCTGGTGTTGGGAGGTTCCATTTCAGGCAGAGTAACGAGAGAAACTAATGGAATAGGGATTCAGGGTGTTGAGATCAAAGTTTACAATAGCAGTTGGAATCAGGTTATCTCTGCCAATACTAACTATTCAGGTAACTATACTATAGGTTGGCTTCTGACGGGTAACTACTACGTAAAGACATCAAATAGCATGGGATATATTGATGAATATTACGACAATATGACCAGTTCAAGTGTTGCAACGCCGGTCAGTGTTACTGTAGGGTCAGATACCCCAAATATCAACTTCAGCCTGGCAATGAAAGGCTCGATTTCAGGCCGGGTAACAAGAGAATCTGACGGATCAGGGATTCAGGATATTGGGGTCGTGATATATAATAGCAGTTGGAATTGGGTTAGCTCTGGCTATACCGATTACTCAGGCAATTATACTGTACGTGAGCTTCTAACAGGTAGCTACTTCGTAAAGACATCAAATAGCATGGGATACATTGATGAGTATTACGATAATGTGATCAGTTCAAGTGCTGCAACGACGGTCAGTGTTGCTGTGGGGTCGGATACTCCTAATATCAACTTCAATCTAACCATGAAGGGCTCGATTTCTGGTCGAGTGACAAAAGAATCTGATGGGACAGGGATTCAGGGTGTTTCTGTAAGGGTTTACGATAGCAGTTGGAATCAGGTTAGCTCTTCCTCTACTGACTATTCAGGCAACTATACCGTCCTTGGGCTTCTGCCAGGTAGCTACTACGTGATGACATCAAATACCCAATATTTTATTGATGAGTGTTACGACAATGTGACTAATTCAAATGCTGCTACGCCGGTCAGTGTTACTCAGGGAGTCGATACTCCCAATATCAACTTCAGCCTTTCCATGAAGGGCACAATTTCTGGTCGGGTGACAAGAGAATCCGACGGATCAGGGATTCAGAGTGTTTGGGTCGGGGTTTATAATAGCAGTTGGAGTCAAGTTAGTGATGCCAATACTAATTATTCAGGTTACTATACTGTAGGTGGCCTTCTGACGGGTAGCTACTACGTAAAGACATCAAATGACCAATATTTCATTGATGAGTATTACGACAATGTAACTAATTCAAGTACAGCAACGCCGGTCAGTGTTACTGTAGGGTTGGATACTCCAAATATCAACTTCAGCCTGGCAATGAAAGGCTCGATTTCTGGCCGGGTGACAAGAGAATCTGATGGATCAGGAATTCAAAATGTTTGGGTCTATGTTTACAATAGCAGTTGGAGTCAAGTAAGCTCTGCCAATACTGATTATTTGGGCAACTACACAGTCCGTGGGCTTTTGACAGGCAGCTACTACGTGGGGATATCAAATAACTTTTATTTCATTGATGAGTATTACGACAATGTAACTAATTCAAGTGCAGCAACGCCGGTCAGTGTTACTGTAGGGTTGGATACTCCAAATATCAACTTCAGCCTAGCCATGAAGGGTTCGATTTCTGGCCGGGTGGCGAGAGAATCTGATAGTGTGGGGATTCGGGGTATTGGAGTCGTGGTTTACAATACAAATTGGAATCAGGTTAGCTCTGCCTCTACTGACTATTCAGGCAACTACAAAGTCCTTGGGCTTCTGACAGGGAGTTACTACGTGAGGACATCAACTAGCCCGAGTTTTATTGATGAGTATTACGATAACGTGACCAAACAAACTGAAGCAACACTGGTCAGTGTCACTGTTGGGTCGGATACTCCAAATATCAACTTCAGCCTGGCCACAAAAGGCTCTATTTCGGGGCGAGTGACGAGAGAATCTGGTGGAACGGGGATTCAGGATGTTTACATCCATGTTTACTACGCCAATGGGGGCATAGCAGGATATACCTATACTAATTCCTTAGGATATTACACTATCCCTGAGCTTATGCCAGGCAGCTACTATATAGGAACATCAAATAGTCTGGGATACATTGATGAGTATTACGACAATGTGACCAGTAAAACTGATGCAGCACTGGTTAGTGTGACCGCAGGATTGGATACTCCTAATATCAACTTCAGCCTGGCAATGAAAGGCTCGATTTCGGGCCGGGTGACAAGAGAATCTGATGGAACAGGGATTCAAGGTATTGAGATCCGCATTTACAATAGTAGTTGGAGTCAGGTTAGCTCTGCTAATACTAACTATTTAGGCAACTACACCGCTAATGGACTTCTGACAGGGAGCTACTACGTGGGGATATCAAATAGCTTTTATTTCATTGATGAGTATTACGACAATGTGACCAGTAAAACTGATGCAACACTGGTCAGTGTTACTGTAGGGTTGGATACTCCAAATATCAACTTCAGCCTGGCAATGAAAGGCTCGATTTCGGGCCGGGTGACAAGAGAATCTGATGGAACAGGGATTAAGGATATTGAAGTCCGCGTTTACGATAGTAGTTGGAATCAGGTAAGCTATACTTATACTAACAATTCAGGCAACTACGCTGTGGGGGAGCTTCTTCCAGGATATTACTATGTAAGGACATCAAATAGCCTAAATTTCATTGATGAATATTACGACAATGTGACCAGTTCAAGTGCAGCAACGCCTGTCGGTGTTACCGTAGGGTCGGATACTCCTAATATCAACTTCAGCCTTGTCATGAAGGGCTCTATCTCGGGCAGGGTGATAAAAGAGTCTGATGGAACAGGGATTCAGGGTATTGGTGTCAATGTTTACAATAGCAGTTGGATTTGGATTTGCTATGCCAATACTGACCATTCAGGCAACTACACTGTAGGTGGGCTTCTAACAGGTACTTACTACGTGGGAACATCAAATAGCCAATATTTCATTGATGAGTATTACGATAATGTGACTAATAAAATTGATGCAAAGCTGGTAGGTGTTACCATAGGCTCGGATACTCACAATATCAATTTCAGCCTAACCAGGAAGGGTTCGATTTCGGGTCGAGTGACGAGAGAATCTGATGGAACGGGGATTCAGGGTGTTTATATCAATGTTTACAATACCAGTTGGCATTTGGTTAGCTCAGTCTATACTGAAAATTCAGGCAACTACATCGTCCGTGGGCTTCTTACAGGAAGCTACTACGTGGGGACATCAAATAACCTGAATTTTATTGATGAGTATTACAATAACGTGACCAATAAAACTGAAGCAACACTGGTCAGTGTTACCGTAGGTTCGGATACTCCCAATATCAACTTCAGCCTGGCCATGAAAGGCTGGATTTCAGGTAAGGTAACGAGAGAATCTGATGGAGCTGGGATTCAGGGTATTCAAATCAGCGTCTATGACAGCAGCTGGAATTGGGTTAACTCTTCTTATACTGATTACTACGGTAAATATATTGTTGATAGACTTCCGGCTGGTAATTATTACCTGAAAACTTGGAATAACGAGGGTTATTTAGATATATATTATGACAATGTGACTACCAAAAATGCTGCGCAGTCAGTTAGCGTAAATCAAGGATCAACCACTCCTGATATCAACTTTGTATTGGTAATCGAGAACATTCCTTGTGTATATTATTCAATGGATTCCAATGCCTCCTTTTCTTATGTCGCTGGAGATCATCGCATCATCGGATGGCAAGGAAATTTGAACGATGGATATTTCGATCTGCTATTGGGAGATTTTGATTTTCGATTCTATGGATCTCGCATAAAAAGTTTAAGAGCCAGCACAAATGGGTATATTACATTTGGAACTGAAGGATCAGCTTATACCAATGATCCAATTCCAAATGTTAATTTACCCAACGCCCTCATTGCTCCATTTTGGGATGATCTTGATTTAACCGGACTTAGTGGAGATCGTAGTGTTTGGTGGAGTATTTCTGGAACAGCACCAAATAGGCAGCTGGTCATTGAGTGGCGTCAGGTTCCGTCCCATGAATATTTGACTGAGACCTATAGCTTTGAGGTAATTCTTTATGAGTCTACCGACAGGATCAAATTTCAATATGCGGATGTTGACTATGGTACGAGTCATGACTTCGGGGCCTCTGCTACGGTTGGTATCGAGAATAAGGATGGGACAAAAGGAGTGCAGTTCGCCTACAATGGAAGCACTTTTCTGTCAAATGGTATGGCAATAGAATTCATTCCGCACTCTGACTCTGGTCGAGCCGAGATCATCGGAACGTGGAACAGCGGCATTTGGTATTACAATGTGGCAAACGGCAATTGGATGAAGATGTATTCCCCTGTGCCAAGTGGTGCCATTGCAGTGGGGGATGTTACCGGCGATGACCAGGCCGATGTCGTTTCTTGTTGGCTTAGCGGACTTTGGTCTCAAAATGGAGCTACTTTGGGGTGGACAAAGGTATACGATACAGCCCCCGATCGTGTGGCTGCAGGTGATATCACAGGAGATGGTCGAGCCGAGATCATTGGCACTTGGAGCAGCGGTATCTGGTATTACAATACGGCAACCAGTCATTGGACGAAGATGAATTCCTATGTGCCAAGTGGAGCCATTGCTGCGGGGGATGTCACCGGCGATGGTAGGGTTGATTTAGTCTCTTGCTGGCCAAGTGGTTTATGGTATCAGAATGGAGTAACTCTGGGGTGGACAAAGGTATACAGTACAGCCCCCGATAGGGTGGCTGCAGGTGACATCACAGGGGATGGCCGAGCCGAGATCATCGGTACCTGGAGTACTGGTATTTGGTATTGGAATCCAGCCACTTCTGGCTGGACAAAAATGTATAACTCTGTTCCATCTGGTCCAATTACAGCCGGAGATGTCACTGGGGATGGAAGGGCTGATGTGGTATCATGCTGGCCGAGCGGCCTCTGGTATCAAGATGGGGCTACTATGGGCTGGAAAAAGGTATATGCCGTGGCCCCTTCAAAGATAGCTGTTGGAGATATTACCGGCAATTAGTAATATCCCATTAAAGTTTTCCAAACGGCCCATCCTTATTGGGCCGGGAAGTTTTTTTCTTTGTTTTATTTTTTTCCACAGCTTTCAGCCTAAGGGGGGTGCTGAGCATAAACTTATTTCAAGGAGTAGGCACTTTCAGAGGGTTTATATATGAACTTAAAGCAGCTTAAGAAACCAATCTATGGAAGTCGGGCTTTATTTTTGGACGGAGGAAATTTATGAAAAAATCATTTTTTATTTCAGAGATTATCATAGTTTTGCTCTTTTTTATGTCTTCAAACTCTTTCGGAGATAATGAATGGGTTAGCATTGGTCCAGAGGGGGGGTATGTCCAAGCCTTTGCCATTAATCCTCAGTCACCGGACACCCTCTATGCTGGAACCACTAGTGGCATATTCAAGAGCACCAATGGTGGAACAAACTGGACTCCCATGGGGCCCACCAGCACCTATGTCCAAGCCCTTGCCATTAATCCTCAGGCCCCAGAGACCCTCTATGCTGGAACTACTAATGGCATATTCAAGAGCACCAATGGTGAAACAAACTGGGCTGCCATCAATACCGGCCTCACTAACACCAATGTTAATGTCCTTGCCATTAATCCTCCGATACCAGAAACCCTCTATGCTGGAACTTTGGGTGGTGGTGTGTTCAAGATCCAGCAAACGGAACCTATAGTTTCAGTCCCTACAACAACAGCGTGGGGGACAATGCTACTGATAATGTTTTTAGCATTAATGGCTTTATATTTTTTGAATAAAATACGAAACTCTCATTCTCAATTGTAAATTCTTAGAAGGTTCTACTATACTATATAAAGAAGTACAAACTATGCCAGGCAATGGTAATTCGCTTAACAGATGGCAACAGAGCCATAAAAGAAAAAATGAATTTTATCTCAGGACTGGCGTCGGGTACGTAGTATAGTTATTTAAGAAACTTGCCCCTACTGTCGACAGGACGGTTCTATTGTCAGTCCTTGTTTTATCTGGTCAAAATGTTGCTTAATTACGCTGGGCGATCCGTTTAAGGACAAATTGAAAAATAAACATCCATTTAAACCCTATTTGTTTTTTTGCCTTTCTCCTCCTAATACTG
>Ga0299912_10004397_pt1 | contig 11548 bp, 12 predicted proteins | sample RVTome_2_FD_207667 | JGI IMG/M metagenome (GOLD analysis project Ga0299912, IMG submission 207667) | Soil microbial communities from uranium-contaminated site in the Upper Colorado River Basin, Wyoming, United States - RVT95D214 (version 2) ... | reverse complement strand
CGGCTGGAACGATTCCCGGTGGCGATCGAGGAGGCGGCCAGAGACCTGGGTGCCTCTGCCTGGCAGACCTTCTGGCGCGTGACCTTCCCGATTGTCGGCCCGTCGATTGTGGGGGCGGGCATCCTGGTGTTTGCCCTGTCGTTCGACGAGTTCCTGATCACGTTCTTCTTGATCGGAAGCGAAAGCACACTACCCATGCTTGTCTGGTCGATGATGCGCCGGTCCATCGACCCTCGGGTGAACGCGATTTCCACGCTGGTGATTGGGCTATCGATGATTGTGATCCTGATCATGGGGCGTTTCGTCAAACTGAGCGATGTGACGGTGTAGCGAAGGTTTCGCGCGCCGTGACGAGGATCGCCGGGGGACTGCTTGTCCCGAGGCAGGGGCCATGGGGCGCCCGTCGGATACTGACCGGGCGTGAGGAGAGCCGTGGAGTACATCCTGGAGATCGAGGGTGTCAGCAAGCGCTTCGGCGAGCTTCGGGCTGTCGACAAGGTTTCGCTCTCGATTCGCGAGGGCGAGCTCGTGACGCTTCTGGGACCGAGCGGATGCGGCAAGACGACGCTCCTGCGCATGGTCGCCGGCTTTGAGGAACCGTCAAGTGGAACGGTGAAGATCGCCGGGCAGGTGGTCAACGGTGTTCCGCCGGACCGGCGGCCGGCGAACATGGTCTTCCAGAGGTACGCTCTCTTCCCGCACCTGAGCGTCTTCGAAAACCTGGCCTTCGGTCTGCGCCTGCGCAGGATCGATCCGAACGAGATCAAGAAGAGGGTGGCGGGCATGCTGGCGCTGGTCCGACTGGAGGGTCTCGCCGGGCGCAGCGTGACCCAGCTCAGCGGCGGTGAGTCCCAGCGCGTGGCCCTTGCCAGGGCCCTGATCCTGGACCCGAAAGTCCTGCTTCTGGACGAGCCTCTTGGGGCTCTGGACCTGAAGATCCGCAAGCAGATGGAAGTCGAGCTCAAGCGTATCCACCAAGAGCTCGGTGCCACCTTCGTCTATGTGACCCATGACCAGGAGGAGGCCATGACGGTCTCCGACCGGATCGTGATCATGAACCGGGGCCGGATCGTGCAGGTGGGCACCCCCGAGGAGGTCTACACCAATCCGAACTGCGGCTTCTGCGCCGCATTCGTCGGGGAGTCAAACATCGTACCCGGCCGGGTTGTCGAGGTCCTTCCCGAGACCGCCACCGTGGACGTGGGGCGCGCCCGTATTCAGGCCCGCACAACGCAGGGTTGCGCGCTGGCGGTGGAAGATGCGGTCAACATCCTGATCCGTCCGGAGGTTCTCTCGGTGTCCCCGCGAAGCGGCCCCGTCATGACGGACAATGCCCTTGACGGCCAGGTCGTGGATAAGATCTTCCTGGGCTCCTCGGTGTACTACCGAATCGATGTGGGAATGCCGTTGCTGCTCCTGGCCGAGGTGCATGTCAAAGAAGGAACAAGCGCCTTTCAGCGAGGCGAGGCGGTGGCTTTGAGTTGGGCCGCCAAGGACACGCTGGTCCTGAGAGACTGAGGGGCCGACAACACCGGGAATGGACGGCAAAAGGGGTGGTACCGTGGAGCGAGCGACGGTAGGCGCCGAAGAGGCACTGCTTGTCCTCGGCAACGCGACGCTGATTGACGGCACGGGGCGCCCGCCGATCGAGGATGCGCGTGTCGTCCTGCGAGGGGAGCGGATTGTTGCTGCCGGTCCGGCCCGCGAGATTGCGCTCCCGCAGGCGGCTCACCAGTTCCTCGATCTGGAGTCGGCTTTCATCCTGCCGGGGCTCATCGACGTCCACGTGCACCTGACCGTTGAAGGCGGACCTTCGGGGACCTTCGAGAACGCGGAAGACGACAGCCTCCTGACAACCCTGTGGCAGGCTCAGCGCACGTTGCAGGCCGGCTTCACAACGGTGCGGGACCTGGGCGGCAGGAACTACGTCGAATTCACCGTTCGGCGCGCGATCGATCGCGGGATGTTCTTCGGACCGCGCCTGGTGCTTGCGGGGAAGATCGTATCGATGACCTCGGCGGGGGCGCTCTACTGGCCCGGGATGTATCGTGAGGCGGATGGGCCCGACGAGGTCCGCAAGGCGACGCGCGAGCAGCTCAAAGCCGGCGTCGATGTGGTGAAGGTCATGGCGACCGGATCTGCGATGACGCCCGGCGAACGTCCCGCCCCTCAGTACAGCGTCGAGGAGATGCGGGCGGCCGTTGAGGAGGCGCACAAGGTCGGCCGGCCCGTGGCGGCCCACGCCTCGGGCGTCGAAGGCATCCGCAATGCCCTCGACGCCGGCGTGGATCACATCGAGCACGGTTCCTACCTGCATGAAGACCCCGCGGCCGTAGGACGCATGGCCAGTCAGGGAGTCTTCCTGGTGCCAACGTGCAAGGCCTTCGCGACCGTGGTCCGGCGGGGCAGTCAGGCAGGCATTCCGGAGTGGATGGTCGCGCAGAACCGACTGGAGTACGAGAACAACCGGAATAGCCTGATGGCCGCGGCAGCGGCGGGTGTGCGGATTGCCCTGGGAACGGATGCGGGCGGGCCTCTCAACCGGCACGGAGAGAATGCCGAGGAGCTGTCCTACCTGGTCGACGCCGGGCTGTCGCCAATGCAGGCGATCGTGGCCGCCACGAGCGTCGCCGCCGAGTGCGTCGGCCTATCCGGCCAGATAGGGACCGTGGAGGCGGGCAAACGGGGCGACCTGGTGGTTGTCACCCGCAATCCCCTCGACGATATAAACGCTCTGGCCCAGCGGGAGAACATCGCTCTGGTGATCAAGAACGGTGTGCCTGTCGCTCGCCAGGGGACGCTCCTGGCTCCGCGTGGCTGACCCGGCGAGTGGGGCGGACTGCAATGCCTGGACGTGGTGGAAAGGAGTGCTCGATGTCGCAGCACAAGAAGTCGGACAGCAGGGTCGCCGTCGTCACCGGAGGTCGTCGAGGCATTGGGCAGGCGATCTGTCTGCGTCTGGCGCGCGCCGGGCACGACGTGGCCATCGTTGATCTCGACGATGCATCCGAGACCGTCCGGGCGGTCGAGGCGTTGGGGCACAGGGCCAAGGCCTATGTCGCCGACGTATCCAGCGCCGAGGATGTCCATCGGATCGTCGGCCAGATCCTCGCAGACTTCGGCCGGATCGACATCCTGGTCAACGACGCCGGGATCGGCGATATGGCTCCGTTCCTGGACACCTCCGAAGACCTGTGGGACCGGACGCTCGACGTCAATCTCAAAGGTGTCTTCCTGTTCTCGCAGCAGGTGGCCAGACACATGAAGGGGCGGCGGATTGGGAAGATCGTCAACATCCACTCCAACGCTGCCATTCTGGGTTACGAAGAACTCTCTGCCTACTGCGCCTCCAAGGGTGGGGGGATGGCCCTGACGAAAGCCATGGCGGTCGAGCTCGGCCCATACAACATCAATGTCAACGGCGTCGGGCCTGGCACGGTGATGACCGAGATGTCCAGGGAGTATCTCAAGGGCGATCGCGCCAGGGCGGAAATCGAGGCGACCCCTCTGCGAAGACTCGGCACACCCGAGGATGTGGCCGGCCTGGTGGCCTTCCTGGTGTCCGACGAGGCCGGCTGGATCACCGGCCAGACCATCTACATCGACGGCGGCTACTGCATCAACGGCACCAGCGCGTTCTAGACATGCCGGCCTGCCAGCGGCGAGACGAGGGGATGCCGAAAGGAAGGGCTAGCGAGGATGTATTACGTGGAGTTTTTCAGCAAGCGCGACGGGGTTCCGATTGAGGAGTTCCATCGCGAGGTCCGGCAGTCCTACAGCCAGTGGCAGCAGGACCACCCGCAGGACGAACTGGTGTTGTTGATCGGCCGGACCTGGAGATTGGGCCCCCGGCCGAGCTACATTTGCGTCTGGAAGATCCGGGACTTGGCCCGGATCGACGAGTGGCGGCGCGACATGCCAGGTCCAGACGTGATGGATCGCACCGTGCAGATCATCGAGGATGCCGGGGTCTACGAGGATCTTGGACAGGAGCAGTTGTAGCGGGTGGGAGGGTGCCGGGGTCGGCACGCAGAGAGGGAGCGGGACATGAGACTGAAAGATCGCGTCGCCCTGATCACGGGGGGAGGACGGGGGATTGGCCGAGCGGCCGCTATCCTGTTCTCCCAGGAAGGGGCCAGGGTTGCCCTTGTCGGCAGGGGTCGCGAGCCACTCGAGGTCGTGCGACGGGAGGTCGAGGCGGGCGGAGGGGCCGCCGTGGTCATCCAGGGCGATGTCTCCCTGCCGGAGGACACCCGCCGGATGGCCGAGGAAACCATGACTGCCTTCGGCAGGATCGACATCCTCATCGCCTCGGCCGGCATCTTCACCTACGGTCACGTGCTGGATCATGACGACCATGCCTGGCTGAACCTTCTGCGCGTCAACCTGTACGGCATCTACCTGTCCGACAAGGCAGTCCTGCCGGCGATGATCCAGAACCGGTGGGGCCGCATCATCAATGTCTCGGCGACCTCGGCGTTCACGGCTGCGCCTGGATGGAGCGCTCAGTGCTCGGCGAAGGCCGGTATCCTGGGGCTGACCCGGGCCCTGGCCCTTGAAGTCGCCACTCAGGGGATTACCGTCAATGCGATCACGCCGGCGTGGGTCCGCACTGAGGGCGCGGACGAGGCGGCGGCCGTAGAGGCCCGCGCCATGGGGATGACACTTGATGAGTACTGGCAGTGGACCATCAAGACCTACTATCCCATGGGGCGGATCACCGAGCCGGAGGAGCAGGCGCGCCTGATGCTGTATCTGGCCAGCGACGAGGCCGCCGGGCTGACCGGCCAGGCGATCGCGCTCACGGCTGGCAGCCCGTGGTGAGCCGCTTCGAAATAGACCGGGACCTGCGCTTGTGGGAAAGACCTTAGCTGCGGGGCTTTGCCGCCCTGAGAGATGGAGAGGGAACGGCCAATGTCCAATCTGCGCACGAACTACTCGGCCCGCCTGGCGCCGCTGTATCAGCCGTTGAGCGAAGACCAGCTCAGGGAACTCCACTCGGCGAGTCTGGAGATACTCGAGCGTGTTGGAGTCCGCTTTTACGAGGAAGAAGCCGTGCAGCTGATGAAGCAGGGTGGATGCACGCTGGGTGAAAACGGCTGCATCCACATCCCCGCCTGGCGCGTCGAGTGGGCTTTGCGCTGCGCGCCGAAGCGCCAAGTGATGTGCGATCGAGACGGCAACCGGGTGCTCTACCTGGAGGGCCGCAACAGTTACTTCGGGCCGGGGTCGGACTGTTTGCATATCCTCGATCACCGTACCGGTAAGAGGCGGCAGGCGGTCCTGCAGGATGTCATCGACGGTGCCATCGTCTGTGATGCCCTTCCCAACATTGATTTCGTCATGTCGATGTTCTTTCCGTGGGATGTCGAACAGCGGCTTGCCAACTATCGGCAGATGGAAGCGATGCTTGTGCATACCCGCAAGCCGATCGTTTTCGTGACCGAGACTTTCGAGGCCAGCGTGGCTGCGATCGAGATGGGTGAGGCCGTCGCCGGCGGTCCGGAGATGCTCAGGACACACCCCTTCATCGCCTGCTACGTCAACGTGACCACGCCGCTTCGCCACAACGCCGAGGCGCTGAAGAAGCTGCTCTTCTTCTGCGAGAAGGGGCTGCCGTTTGTCTATGTCCCGGCCGTGCGGCGGGGCATCACCAGCCCGATGACAATCGCGGGCTCGATCGCGCTCAACAACGCCGGCGGTCTGGCCGGGCTGGTGCTGTCGCAGCTCAAGCGTGAGGGCACCCCCTTCATCTATTGTGCCGGCGGGGCAGTCCAGATCATTGACATGCGGACCATGGGCTCCGCGTATGCCGCGCCCGACGGACGGCTGTACGAGGGAGCATTGCCCGCCTACTACGGTCTGCCCCGCTGGGGGCTTGCGGGCTGCAGCGACTCAAAGACGGTCGACGAACAAGCTGCCATCGAAGGGGCCTTGACGCTCATGGTCGACGTACAGAACGGGTGTCACCTCATCCATGATCTCGGCTACCTCGAAGGCGGCTTGAGTGGCTCGCTGGAACTGCTGGCGATCTGCGACGACACGGTGGGCTGGATTAAGCGTCTGCTGCAGGCCCTGGAGATCACTGCCGAGACTCTGGCGCTGGACCTGATTGCACAGATCGGGCCGGATGGCCAATACCTGGACCAAGAACACACCACCCGTCATGTGCGAGAGGATTGGGCGTCGACATTGGTGGATCGTAGGATCTGGGAGAACTGGTCCGCCTCCGGCGAAAGCACGATGCGCCAGCGGGCGAACCACAAGGTGTCCGATATCCTGGAAACACACCGGGTGCCGGAGCTGCCCAAGAAGACCAGGGAGAGGCTGGCGGAAATCGCTGAGGCAGGATCGGGGTAGGGACGGCAAAGGCCAGCTGTCGATCTGCGTGACCTCGGTCGCCGCCAACCGTAGGGGTCAGGTGATAGCGGCTGGGTCTCGGGGATTGGACAAGCGGTGTGCCGCACAGACGGTGAGAACCGGTGAGCGCCAAGATGAGCCACCGCGAGCGAGTGCGGGCGGCCCTGAGTCATCAGGAGCCCGATCGGGTCCCAATGGACCTGGGCTCGACGCAGGTCACGACGCTGACGCTGCGGGCATACCGGGCGCTGCGCGCTGCCTGCGGGTTGTCCCCCAGAAGACCTCTCATGCTGTCGACCGTCTTTCAAGTGGTCCGCCTCGACGAGGAGCTCCTGCAGTATCTGGATATCGACTTCCGGCCACTCTTCTATCGGCCCATGAGGCGGCGTCCCTCGGCTGGGAACGCCGACACATTCATCGACGGCTGGGGGATCACCTGGCGGAGGCCGAGAGGCGGACTGTACTTCGAGCTTGCGGAAAGCCCGCTGGCGGAGGCCGGGGTAGACGACCTGGAGAGCTATGCCTGGCCCGACCCTCTCAACCCGGACCGGCTTGCCGGCCTGAGAGAGGTAGCAAGAAGACTCCATGAAGAAACGGATTACGCTCTGGTCGGTCCGGGGATGGAGGGGGGCTTCTTCGAGGATGCCTGGATGCTGCGGGGACTGGAGCGATTCCTGACGGACCTGCTCCTTGATCCGCCCTTCGTTCATGCCCTTCTACGCCGCATCGTGGACATCCGCAAGCAGATGTTTGGGTGCTACCTGGACCTGGTGGGCGAGTACCTGGACGTTGTATATGTCGCCGATGATCTTGCTATCCAGAACGGACCGCTTCTCTCTCACGCTCTCTACCGGGCGATAGTCAAACCTTACCAACAGGAGCTGTATGCATTTATCAAAGAGAGATGCGATGCCAAGCTGCTGTACCACTGCTGCGGGAGCGTTGGATCTCTGATCGATGATTTCATTGAGATTGGTGTGGACATCATCAACCCGGTTCAAGTGTCCGCAGAAGGGATGCGGGCCGATTGGCTCAAGCAGAGATATGGAGACCGGATCTGCTTCTGGGGCGGGATCGATACCCAGCGGGTGCTGCCATATGGGACGGCTCGTGAGGTGCGAAGGGAGGTCGACCGGCTCGTCAGGGAGCTTGCCCCCGGCGGGGGCTTTGTGCTTGGGCCCGTTCACAACGTGCAGCCGGACGTCCCGCCGGAGAATCTGCTTGCGGCGTACGATGAAGCGAGGATCGTCGGTCGGTATCCACTCACGTCCTGAGGCGGCTAAGGCGCACCGGACGGGCAGAGGCCTTCCCGGTGGCGCTGTCGGCGAGATGTGTGCGTTGGTCGCCAAAGTCGCAGCGCGCCTCAGAGACTAGGAGGAACACATGGAAGCCGAACTGCAGGCGCTGAGGGAGGGCGTGATCGGTGGCAGGAAGGCCGAGGTGGAAGCCGGGGTGCCGAAGGCGTTGGAGGCCGGCATCCCCACCGAGAGGGTCTTGGCCGATGGGCTGATCGGGGCCATGGCCGAGGTGGGCCGGCGCTTTGAGGCCGGGGAGTTCTACGTGCCGGAAATGCTCATTGCCGCCCGGGCCATGCAGGCCGGGTTGGCGATGTTGCGACCGCAGATGGTGCGGGAGGGTGTGCCCTCGGCGGGCAAGGTGCTGATGGGCACGGTCAAGGGCGACCTGCACGACATAGGCAAGAACTTGGTGGCGATGATGCTGGAAGGCGCGGGATTTGAGGTTATCGACCTGGGAACCGACGTGCCGCCGGAGAAGTTCGCCGCTACGGTGCGGGAGCAGGCCCCGAAGGTCGTTGGCCTGTCGGCGCTGCTGACGACGACGATGCAGAACATGAAAGCCACCCTGGAAGCGCTGGAGGATGTGGGCGTGAGGAGCCAGGTGAAGGTGGTCGTCGGAGGGGCGCCGGTGACGCAGGCCTTTGCCGAGAAGATCGGTGCCGACGGATATGCACCTGACGCCAGCCGAGCCGTCGCGCTCGTCAAGTCCCTCCTCGACGCGAAACGCTGACGCCGAAGTCTAGATCGGACCAGGAAGGCGGACCATCACTGGCAAGGGTCCGCAAGAGCCAGATACAAGCGCACGAGACCCGGGCCTGGAGTTCGCCCGATTCCGCTTAAGGATCTCGCGCTCTGAAGGGATCTAGAGTCCGAGACCCTTAACCATCTCCTCCGCCTGTGCCGCTTATGCGGAATCTGGGAAGACGCGCAAGGGTCTCCCGAATCGAGGGAGACCCTTGTACGGCTTCAGACGATGCCCCTTGTTCAGGAGGCGACGGTGGGATTTGAACCCACGCATCGGGGTTTTGCAGGACCCGACTGTGGCGATTCAGACCCTTGCTCGCCTTTCGCCGGATTCCGTATAAGGGTCTGCTAGTTTCGCACTGCTCGGCGGCCCCAGACCCTTGACCGTCTTCTGGCGCCAGGCAACAGACAATAACGCGCGTCACCGTTCAGGAATCAGGCTACCTCGTCGTGGCCCCGAAGTCAAGGAGCCCCGCGCGCGATGGCCTATGACCAGTACCCAAGGGTGCGTCTGTGCTCGACCTGGGATCTCCGCCCACCCCTGCTATGGCGACATTCGGACTAATACAGAACCTGGTACAGAAAACGGGGGCGGCTCACGTTGAGCCGGCCGACAGACGTCGCCCCACGGCCAGGTCTGTGAGGAAGCCTTCGATCTCCTCCTTATCCCATGGTCGCTGGATGCCACTTGCCGTGATAGAGGATGAACCGCTTGATCCAATACGTGTCGCGCTGCTCGGTGGCCTGAGCCAGGTGCTTTCGCCTGGCAGTCTTGAGGACCGACTCCATCGGCTTCATTGCAGGGATCCCGTTTGGTGCTCATGCGATCATTGCCAGGACCGCCGCTTCCGGTGTACCATCTACATGAACAGATTATTGGATCCCGGGAGTGAAGGGAAGCCCGTCCCGGGGTGATTCCGCGGCTTGCTAGCTGTGGTATCCCTGTTAGGCAGCCGAGGAGTGGTTTCTTGGACACGACGAAGTTCTACGACATCACTCACCGTGAACATGTGGTGTGCAATCCCACGAGCGAAGAGAAGCTTGCGCGCTTGGTGGAACTGGTGCACCTTCCAACAGACGCACGCGTGGTTGACATTGCCTGCGGGAAGGGCGAGTTCCTGATACGTCTGGTGGAGGCCTATGGTGTGCACGGCGTTGGTGTAGACATCTCACCCTTCTGCATCGACGAGGCAGAACGAAGGCTCAGAGCGCGGGTGCCGCAAGCGGGAATCGCCTTCAGCCAAATGGATGGAGCCGATTTCGAGCCCGACAAGCCACACAGCTTCACTCTGGCTTCGTGCATTGGCGCCAGCTGGATCTTCGGCGGGCACGCAGGGACTCTCGACGCGCTGGTCAGCATGGTCGAGCCGAATGGCTGGGTCATCGCGGGGGAGCCATACTGGTTGCGGGAGCCGTCGCAGGAGTACCTGCGGGCGAGCGGGCTGGCTAGGGATGCCTTCGGGAGCCACGCGGAGAACGTTGAAGCGGGAGAGCGGCGAGGACTCGACCTCGTGCACACTCTTGTGAGTAGCAGCGACGACTGGGACAGATACGAGGGTCTACAGTGGTATGCGACGGCTGAGTACGCTCGCGCGCACCTAGACGACCCTGATCTGGCTGAGCTGTTAGAGCGCGTGGCGAAGGACAAGTCAGCCTACCTGAGGTGGGGCAGGGGCACCTTGGGCTGGGCTATGTACGTATTCCGGTGTCAGCCCGCTTCGAGTGCCGAGGCCGTTACGGCTGCCTAACAACTCGCGTGGGTGTGTGAGAAGTCGATTGCAGGAGCGCGGTGGAAGGGAACAGAAGAAGAGGAAGGGCCCTCAAGCGAGGGCCCTGATCATTCTGGGGACGCCGAGGATGTTGACCACCCTCATCAGATCATAGGTGAGGACGGAGAGGCTCATTTCGGTTCCCACGTTCCTCAGACCTCTGGTCAGGAAGTACCCCTGGTTCATGCTCCTCTTGATCGTTCCGAAGGGGTGCTCCACGATACCTTTCCTGCGTTTGAGCTTCTCTGGATGCAAATGGGAACGAGAATTGCGTTTCGGCACTTCTCACACGGGCTCGCGAGGTGTCGGGCGGCCCGGGACTTCCTTTCGCCGCATCGATGAGACGCCAACAGAAGTCACATAGATCAAGAAGAAGCCCACAGAAACCCATTCGAGCCAGTAGACATCCCCAGCAAATAGCGTGGCCAGTGGTGAGAAGGCGGCGATGGTCCCCACGTAGAGGAGTGGCCTTGGGTAGCTTGGATTGCAGGCAAGCGCCGCAACCGAGAAGCCGAATCCCATGGCAAGCATCATGTAGTGAGCCCGTGACCAGAATGCATGGGCTTGGAACAAGTCGATTGGAAAGACTGCGCTCATGGCGACGGCGAGCGACCCGAGCGCGCCGGCTACCTGCGCGATCAGGAGCAACCATGGCTGCGGCCGGTTCGCGGGAACCCGCCACTGAGAAAGCCCAATGAACCAGAGGAATAGGAGCGCGGCGACAATCAGGATCCCGGCGTTGTAGTACGAGGCGCCATCAATGTTGACGTTCCGATCCCCAAGATCGCTTAGCCAGTTGGTGATGGGAGAGTATCCGCCCGGATAGTGGGAATACGCCAGCCCGGCAGATGCCAAGTACACGGCGCTTGCGAGGGTGGCCGAGTAGAAGGCGAGATCCCACCGGAGCTTCATAGGAGGCCTCCTGGTGCCAAGCGATGAACCGAGATCCTGTCTCGGCGCGGATATTCAGGGGCGAGACAGGGCCGCCCAACGGCCTCGAGCCATGCTGGCCGGCGGAAGCGGGCAGGCTCCTGCTGATTGTAGCGCATGCAAGCGGGCCATGCCCCAGCCTGCCGGGTCAGCCGCAGTTCCTGATGCCCTTCCAGGGCATTAAGGAGTTATCGGGGGCTGGCGCCCTTCCCGTGTCGCGCTGCGACCACATACACTGCATGTACCGCGCCGCCGATAGTAGTATCCCAATGTCGCCACAGCCAGCGCCACGCCCCACAGCGGGAAGAGCAGAGTGGGGCCGACGACGATCCCGATATCCTGCCCACTCCCCACAGCCCGCTGTGCCATTTGCTGGTACCCGGACCATATGCCGATGCCGGCCACGATGAAGAGCACCGAGACGACCGAGGCCGGGACCAAGGCCAG
>Ga0299912_10004396_pt1 | contig 11549 bp, 7 predicted proteins | sample RVTome_2_FD_207667 | JGI IMG/M metagenome (GOLD analysis project Ga0299912, IMG submission 207667) | Soil microbial communities from uranium-contaminated site in the Upper Colorado River Basin, Wyoming, United States - RVT95D214 (version 2) ... | reverse complement strand
TGCCTGTGGAGCGTTACTTCAGGGATGCCAAGATCACAGAGATATATGAGGGCACCAGTGAGATCCAACGTCTGGTAATCTCCAGGATGGAGCTGGGGCTTCGATAGATATTGAGAGAGATCCAAAACTATATTAAAAAGCATCATTATCATCCCATCCAGGTTGAGCAGTTCGTGACTTTTTTGTCCAGAGCACTCGATATCTGCATGCCATATACCAACAATCACTGCATTTTCCTTTCACCACAGGGCGATCTGGATGGGTTGATCGTTGACTGGCTTTGGATTAATTATGAAAAAGTGAAGTGTTAGAAACCATAGAGAGCGTTAATAAATGGGTTTCTATTCGCAGGTAAAAGTATGGCTTAGGCATAAACAGAGACCTGGCAGTATTTCAGAGAATAGCCAGGAACTAAAGCCTCAAGAGAAAAATGGGGATAGTGTTATCGCAGAACAACCATTAGAAATCATAAAACAACCTGGTACTCCGCCACGACCAGACAGAGAATTGAAAATATCGAATTGGGGTGGGTACTGGTTAGAGTGGTTGGTGATCTTTCTAGCAGTAACTTTCTTTTGTGCTGGTATTCTTGATCTGCGTGCTCCCACCCGGTTACCAGGTAACGAATCTGAAGTATTTCAAATGCTGGATTGGACCCTGGTCAACAGCATAAAAGAATATCATGCTTTCCCCTTGTGGAATATCTATATCCAGAGCGGTCTTCCATACATCGCAGACCCGATGTTGCATGTTTATAATCCGGTGGTCACTGTGCCAGTCTTGCTATTTGGTGTGCGCGCAGGGTTTAAACTTGGAGTGTACTTTAGTTTCCTGATTGCTGCCTTTGGGATGTGGCGATTGGCACAGGTGCTCGGTTTAGGTCGAGCGGCGCGCCTGTGGACAGCACTGATGTTTGCATTTGCAGGTCAACCAGTGGCACGCTTTTTACAGGGGCAATACCTGTTCGTTTTGGGGTTTGCATATATCCCGTGGATTATTTCCAGCCTAGTTTTGGTGACCCAACGCAAACGCAGACAGGATGTTGCTCTATCCGCAGGTTTTATTGCGTTGCTCTTTTTCTCAGGTAATGCATATTACCCACTTTACATATTACTCACCATCGGTTTGTTTGGGCTGGTGATGCTGATTCGAATGAGAAAAAAAGCCCCATTTATATCGCTTGATATACGAAAAACACTGATCTTCCTGGGTATCGGTGCTTTGGCAGTTGGAGTGATAGCCATCCAGCTATTGCCTACGGCAGAGTATTTGCCTCGCTTAAGCAAAGACCTAAACCTGGCTGGGTCTCAAACAGTTAAGCAAATATTCCTGGATTATGTATCCAAAGACAGCCAGCGACCTGATGCGTATAGTGTGCTGCCAGCGCGAGAAGAATTTTACGCCTACATCGGTCTAACACCATTCCTTGGGCTGTTAATGCTGCCCCTGGCGATTTGGAAGCGCGACCGGAGAATCCTTCTATTTTTTGCGCTCATTCTGCTCCTCACCGTGGGTTGGATCAGCCTGGAATGGATGCCATGGAAACAGGTATTCTTGCATACCCGGTTATTCCTCCAATTCCGGCACTTATTACGTATTTTGGTTTTTGGCAGTTTTGCCCTCATCTGTCTGGCAGGTATTGGGCTAGACACCCTGTGGAAGTCATTGGAAGACCGGGTTGATAAGGGAGATAAGCATCAGTTTAATATAAAACGTGGGCTGGCTAATTCAGGTCTGGTAATATTGGGGGCATTTATGATATTTGGGGTGGGCGATTTGTTCATCACCAATCAGTTTGCGATGCAATCTCAAGAGATTTACACACCAGCTTATGAAGTGATGGGCTGGGTGCGCCAGAATGACCTCAGTGAATACTATGTACGCCATAATCCGACCAATGCCTGGCATGATGCGGTAATAAGTAATAACTTGCGATTCCTTGATTCCTGGTACCACTTTGCGGATATCCGAGCCCTGGATGGAAAAATAAACCAACGCTCTGTGCAGGCAGAGCCTAACTATCTGACACAATCACCCATGGAGGCAAACCCTGACAATGGCAAGCTAATCTCGGTGGTGGATGGCTACAATATTTTCTCTCTGCCAGAAAGCCTGCCGATGGCGTTTATGGTTGATAATGGCAAGTTGCAAATGGGGGGTGAGGCAGGACCATTACTGCGATCGGAGGTAACTCCGCTTATACCATTCGTCACCAGCCCGAACAAAGTGGAGACAATTGCAGAGGGCTTGCCCAACCAGATGCTAGTTTTATTGATGACAAGGTATCCAGGTTGGCAGGTCATGGTCGATGGAAAGACTCAGACACTTAGTAATGTAAATGGTTATATGGCGGTGGATGTGCAGCCAGGGATTCATAAATATACTTTTCTCTATACCCCACGTTTATTCTTTATCGGTTTGGTCATTAGCTTTATTGCTTCTGTGGTCTTACTGGGATTGTTCATCAGCGATTTACGGTTTAACCGCCTGGCAGTTAAAGAAAAATGGCATATATTTTTAGATGGAGTAAGGCAGGCACGCCAGAGACACACAGCCAGGATGAGAGAACTGAGACCGCAGACTTCCGAGGCAGTCTATCGTGATGGGTTCCTGCTACCCGCCCTGCCTCTGGAACTTGAAGAGAATTCCAATGTGTGTGTGACAGTCGAGCCACAGATTGGATTAAGTCGAGGAAGGGTTGCCTGGCGTCACTGGGTTTGGGCAACAAGGGACCTGTTGGGAACGGTCTGTCGGGCGATTCCACTTGATATGGCTTTGTTTGTAGTTGCCATTGGTTTATATTTGTCGACCCGCTTGATAGGGTTGGCAGATTACCCGATCTACTTTTTTACCGATGAAGCCGTGCAGACGGTAATGGCAGAGAAATTTATCGATAATGGTCTGCGTAATAATGAAGGTGAGATTCTACCAACCTACTTCAACAAGGACGCTTCCTATAATCTGTCCAGCGCCAGTGTATATTTACAGGTAATTCCACTCCTGATCTTTGGCAAATCGGTATTTGTTACACGGGCTGTATCGGTACTTGTAGCCACATTGGGGGCGATAGCGGTAGGGCTGATTCTGCGGGATATCTTCAAATTGCGATATTGGTGGTGCGGGGTGTTGCTGCTTTCGATCGCGCCTGCCTGGTTCTTCCATTCCCGGACAGCCTTCGAAACAGTGGAAATGACTGCTTTCTATGCAGGTTTCTTATATTTTTACCTGCGTTACCGGTATATCTCTCCACGAGCATTGTATCCAGCACTGGTGATGGGAGCATTGGTGTTCTACACATACAGCCCAGGGCAACTCATCATTGTGGTGACTGGTGTATTTCTATTTTTCTCAGACTTACGTTACCACTGGCAGAACCGCAGGACTGCCCTGCGCGGGTTATTACTTTTGGCAATACTGGTGTTACCATACCTGCGATACTCAATGGCACACCCCGAAGCACTGATGCAGCATTTATCAACAAGGGCACCCTACTGGACACAAAACATTTCTATTTTTGATAAGCTACGAAATTATTTCTCCAATTATTTGTACGGGTTGAATCCCCAATATTGGTTCATACCCAACCTACACGACCTGGATCGCCACCTGATGAAAGGTTATGGTCATTTGTCGTTGGCATCTTTCCCATTCTTTGCCTTGGGATTGGTAATCATCCTGACCAAGTTGCGATCATCAGCGCATCGCACAATCCTGTTTGCCATGCTTGTCTCACCATCGGGCAGCGCCTTAGTTGGGATCGGTATTACTCGTGCCCTGGTGTTTGTGATTCCAGCAGTACTGATGATGACGCTGGGACTGGATCTTGTGTTGGGATGGTTAGAGAAAGGGGTGAAATGGATATTTAAGCGAAGAGGGGCAAATGAACCGGGCAAGATATTATATATCGTTATCTCCATTGTTTTAGTAGTGGTGTTTGGAATAGCCAACCTTGCCATGCTACGCGATACCCTGGTGAATGGTCCAACCTGGTACCAGGATTACACGCTAGCGGGTATGCAGTATGGTGCAAGACAGTTATTTAATGCTGTAAATAAGTATATTCATGCGCATCCTGGTGCCGAGTTGATGGTTTCTCCAAGTTGGACGAATGGGGCAGATGCCGTAGCAGATTTCTTCCTACCGCCGAATGCACCTGTGAAATTAGGTAGCATTGAAGGGCACCTGTATCAGCACCTGCCAATCAACGATAATATGACTTTTGTGATGATCCCCACCGAAATGGAAAAAGTGGTTTCGTCCGGTAAGTTCAAGAACGTGCGAGTGGAGGAGATATTGCCGTACCCAAATGGTGCGCCGGGCTTCTATTTTGTGCACCTTCAGTACGTGGATAATATTGACCAGATACTGACCATTGAGCAGGAAGAGCGGAGTGTATTACAACAAAAAACACTGATGATCAATAATATGCCGGTTCAAGTCAGCTACTCCATGTTAGACATGGGTTCCATTGAGTTGATATTTGATGGTGACGCGCAAACCGTAGCGCGCACTATGGAAGCCAACCCATTTATCATCGAGCTGATATTTCCAGAAGAAACCCAATTGCATGGATATAATATGATCCTCGGTAGTGCAGACACGCGCGTGACTGCGTTACTCTACCCTACTGGGGGTGGGCAGCCTTTTAAATCAGGAGCAGATTTTGATGGTTCCCCCGGCAATCCTGAGCTTGAAGTGAATTTTGGCCAGACTGTAACAGCGCAAAAGGTGCGCTTTGAGGTATTGCAACCATATTCGGGTGTACCATCCAACGTGCATGTGTGGGAGATTGAATTTAAGTGATTTGGCAATAAATGATCAGGCACTTAGTAAATTGGGTTATCAGATAATTAAGGGAATTAGAACTTAGGAAGTCATTCGCTAAAGTAATTTGCCAATCAGATAGTTGCGATAATATATTGTTCGGAGGTATTATGAAGGCGGTGTTATTTCATTCACATGGTGGACCCGAGGTGCTGGAATATACTGAATTCTCCACGCCTGAGCCTGGAGAAGGGCAGGCGTTGGTGAAGCTGGAAGCCGCAGCATTAAACCGTGTGGATTTATGGACGCGCAACGGCTGGCCTGGGATCAAACTCGAATACCCGCACATCCCTGGGGCTGATGGAGCCGGGATTATTGCGGGTTTAGGCGCATGTGCCGGCAACTGGAATATTGGTGACCGGGTGGTGATCAATTCAAACCTGGGTTGCGGTCACTGCCCAGCCTGTATTGCAGGGCAGGATAATCGCTGTCGTGAATGGCATCTACTTGGGGAGACTGTACGTGGTACATACGCGGAGTACGTGGTTGTCCCAGCTACCAATATATATCCCATCCCGGCAGGTTTTGAGTCGCGCCAGGCTGCTGCTGCAGCACTGGTATTCCATACTGCCTGGCACTCGCTGATCATCCGTGGGGAACTGAAACCGGGGGAGAGCGTGCTGGTGGTGGGTGCTTCCGGAGGGGTGAACACTGCTAGCATCCAGATTGCCAAGCTGGCAGGAGCGACTGTTACTGTGGTAGGCTCAAGCCCTAAGAAGCTGCGGCTGGCTGAATCTTTAGGGGCGGATAACCTGATCGACCGCTCGAAGGATGAAAATTGGTCCAAGACGGTCTACAACCTGACAGGTAAACGAGGCGTGGATGTGGTGGTGGATAATGTAGGCACTACATTCCCATCCAGCTTTCGCGCAGCAGCCAAAGGTGGGCGCATCCTAACGGTAGGTAATTCAGGTGGACCAAAATTCGAGATCGATAACCGTTTCGTTTTTGGCAAGCACCTATCGATCATTGGTTCATCCATGGGAACTCGGGCTGATTTTGCTACCGTGATGGACCTGGTCTTTGCGGGTAAGCTTAAACCCGTAATGGACAAGGATTATCTTCTTCCAGAAGCGCGTTCTGCCCAGGAACAGCTTGAGATGGGTGAACAACTCGGCAAAATTACCTTGACCATCGGGTAAACTACATTTACACATTGAGGACAAATGGATAATTCCGGGTCACCCATCGAACCACAGACAGAGATTGCATCCTCACCCATCTCACGACCAGGTAGCGTAACCATACTGGCATTGGGAGTGTTAATCATCGCAGTACTTAACTTTACCCGCCTGGTATTAAGCATCACATATTGGGATTTCCTTGTTTCCTGGCCAGGGGTTCCCGCATTATATATGATCTTGACTGGTTTGATATGGACAATAACCGGTTCACTTTTATTATGGGGATTGTGGAGGGCGAAAAACTGGGCACCCAAACTGATGCAAGCTGTGGCACTCACTTATGCTTTGTATTATTGGCTGGACCATGTTTTCCTGGTGGACCACCCGATAAGTGGGGCAATGGGTGCTCAGAGAGCACTACTGCCGGTTAACTGGCAGTTCGCAGCTGGTGCAACAGTGGTTTGTTTGGCGTATACAGCGTGGACGTTGAGACGACCTAAAATAAAAGCATATTTTGGTATGGTTGATTCAAAAGCAAACAACGACCAAATGATCAGTAATAATGATGGATGATTTTTTAAATATATATCGTGCAATAGCCTAAAGAATTTACTTGCAACTTCTCAGCGATTGGGAGATGAATATGACCGATGATCCGAAAATAAAACGCTTGCGTGAGACGAAAGCCCAAAGCCGCCTTGGTGGAGGAGCTGACCGCATAGAAGCCCAACATGATCGCGGCAGGCTGACGGCACGTGAGCGTATCGATCTGCTGCTGGATAAAGGCTCGTTTCGGGAGGTGGATCCATTTGTAGTCCACCGAACCAATGATTTTAATCTTGACCAGCAGAAATACCTGGGTGATAGTGTTGTGACAGGATGGGGGACCATCGAGAATAGATTGGTATACATCTTCTCACAAGACTTCACTGTATTTGGGGGGAGTCTGGGGGAGGTACATGCTGAGAAAGTCTGCAAGATCATGGATATGGCGTTAAAGAATGGTGCGCCGGTGATTGGTTTGAATGATTCAGGCGGGGCGCGCATCCAGGAGGGTGTGGTGTCTTTGGGAGGTTATGCCGATATCTTTCTGCGAAATACGCTTGTCTCCGGAGTAATCCCACAAATCAGCGTGATCATGGGTCCGTGTGCGGGTGGGGCGGTCTACTCGCCTGCGTTGACGGATTTCATTATCATGGTGCGTAAATCCTCCTATATGTTCATCACCGGTCCAGATGTAGTCAAAGCTGTAACACATGAAGAAGTAACATTTGAGGAGCTGGGGGGTGCGGATGTGCACTCGGAAATATCAGGGGTATGTCACCTGGCAACTGATTCTGAACCGGATGCGCTTTATCTGATCCGCAAGCTACTTTCGTACATCCCGCAAAACAACATGGAAGACCCGCCATATAAGGACAACGACGATGATCCGTTGCGCATGGAAGAAGGATTGAATACAATTATCCCTGAAGACCCAAGTAAGCCGTATGATATCAAGGACGCCATACATATGATTGTGGATGGGAATATTTTCTTTGAGATCCAGGAGGCATATGCGCAGAATATCGTCATTGGGTTCGCCCGTTTGGGTGGGCACAGTGTGGGAATTGTGGCAAACCAACCTGCGGTATTGGCGGGGGTTTTGGACATCAAATCATCAGAGAAAGCAGCGCGTTTTGTGCGCTTCTGTGACGCATTCAATATCCCAATCATTACTTTCGTAGATGTGCCAGGTTTCCTTCCGGGCACTGCCCAGGAGCATGGAGGGATCATACGCGCTGGCTCAAAACTACTCTATGCATATTGCGAGGCTACCGTTCCAAAGATCACCGTGATCACACGAAAAGCGTACGGTGGAGCATACGACGTGATGAGCAGCAAGCACGTGCGAGGCGATGTGAACCTCGCCTGGCCATCTGCGGAGATTGCTGTGATGGGTCCGGATGGTGCAGTGAATATCATCTTCCGTAAGGAGATATCAAAGGCAAAAGACCCAGATAAAAAGCGAGAAGAGCTGGTGGCTGACTATCGGGAGAAATTTGCCAACCCATATATTGCAGCCTCACGGGGATACATTGATGATATCATCGAGCCCTGGGAGACACGCTCACGTTTGATCAATGCCCTGGAAATGTTATCCAACAAACGTGATTCCAACCCACCCAAGAAGCACGGATGCATCCCGTTGTGAATAAATCGGTTGTAATTACCGGCAGCACGCGAGGAATTGGCTACGGTCTGGCTTCTGAATTCCTGGAGAGAGGTTGTGGTGTCACAATCAATGGGCGCACTACAGAAGCTGTAAATGAAGCTGCCTCAAAGCTGAGTGCGAAATATAACGCGGAGCTGATATTTAGCTTTGCCTGCGATGTGACCGACTTTGTCCAGGTACAACGGTTATGGGAGAGAGCAAAAGATCATTTTGGAAGGATCGATATCTGGATCAACAATGCTGGAACTGCCACACCCATGATGAATTTCTGGGAGCTCTTACCTGAACAGTATGCTGATGTGGTCCATACGAACATAATAGGAACGATGTACGGGTCAAAAGTGGCATTATCAGGGATGCTGGCACAAGGTCACGGTGCACTTTACAACTTGGAGGGTTTTGGCGCCAAAGGTCGGAGCATGCGTGGAATGACCCTTTACGGCAGTACAAAGGCATCCGTACATTTTATAAATCGCTCTTTAGCAGAAGAAATTAAGGATACTTCAGTAATCACCGGTGCAATTGCCCCAGGGATGGTGATCACAGAGATGATCACCCAACAATTTAACGGGCGAGAAGAGGAACTGGAAAAATCCAAACGTATTTTGAACATCATTGCTGAGCGTGCTGAGACTGTTGCTCCAGTCCTTGTTGAAAAAATCCTTGAAAATAAAAAGAATGGAGCAACCATCACCTATTCATCATCTATCCGGATGTTGGTTAAATTCATCACTGCACCATTCAATAAGCGTGACCTGTTCGCTTAATTAATTTTGGGATCAATAATCATCTGAGTGTAATTTGAAGATATTTGTTAATGGCCACAACCTTTATGTTGAACACACTGGTCCCGAAAATGGACCTGCCGTGGTGATGTTGCACCACGGGTTGGGGTCGGTGAGAGCTTGGCGAGGGCAGGTGCCGGCATTGGTTGAGGCTGGCTTCAGGGTTGTGGTGTATGACCGCTGGGGTTATGGTGGGTCTGATGCTCGTCCGGGATTGGACTTACCGACCTTTCCCACTGATTTGAAGGATTTGGGCAGTTTGTTGGATCAATTTGGAATACAACGGGCAGCGCTTCTGGGTCACAGTGATGGGGGAACGATTGTGCTTTATTTTGCCACCCTGCAGCCCGAGCGGGTGAGCTGCTTGGTAACTGTGGCAGCCCATATTTACATTGATCCGAAGATGGAGCCTAGTATCCTGGGTATCAAACAGGTATTTGAGACAGATGAGCGCTTCAGGACGGGGATGCAATATGCCCATGGAGAAAAGTATGAAGCAGTATTTCGAAATTGGTTTGATGGCTGGCACCGACCAGAATTACTGGCATGGGATATGCGTCCGTTGCTGAATCAGATCAGGTGCCCGGCTTTGATCGTACAGGGTGAAGAGGATGAACACGCCACCCCACAACACGCAATGGACATCGCCAGGTCAATCCATAATGCCGACTTGTGGCTTGTCCCGGGTGCGAAGCATATGTTGCCACAAGAAAATATACCTGAATTCAACCCAAGGATTCTTAAGTATTTGAAGGATCATGTGCCAGATAGACAACACTAGAGTACAGTTAAATGCAAATGGAGCAAACGCATGTTTAAGAAGGTTTTAATCGCCAACCGGGGTGAGATTGCGGTGCGCATCATACGCGCCTGTCGTGAGCTGGGACTTCAAACGGTGGCAGTCTATTCAGATGCTGACCGCCAGGCATTGCACGTACGTTATGCGGATGAGGCTTATCGGCTTGGACCAGCCCCTTCACGTGACTCGTATCTCAGAGCGGACAAGATCATCGAAATCGCCTGTAAAAGTGGAGCTGGGGCGATCCACCCTGGATATGGTTTCCTGGCAGAACGGGCTGATTTTGCGGAAGCCTGCCGGGAGGCTGGAGTAGTATTCGTCGGACCCAACCCATCGTCCATTGCAGCCATGGGGGATAAAGCTGTTGCCCGTGCTACAGTGTCGCGGGCTGGGGTACAGGTGGTTCCCGGCACCGAAGGGGAAGGCTCCCTGCGGGACGAAGAACTACTGGCAATGGCACCCTCGATTGGTTTTCCATTACTGATAAAAGCCACGGCGGGCGGGGGAGGCAAGGGCATGCGTGAGGTGAAAATAATTGAAGAAATGCCCACCTTACTTAATGCAGCCCGGCGTGAAGCGGAGGCATCCTTCGGGGATGGTAATGTCTATCTTGAAAAGCTGGTGGAAGGAGCGCGGCATATTGAGATTCAGATTCTGGCAGACGGGCAGGATAATGTGATCCATCTGGGGGAGCGTGAATGTTCCATTCAACGCAGGCACCAGAAACTGCTGGAGGAATCTCCTTCACCTTTCGTGGGTGATGATGAGGAGTTCCGCCAGAAAATTGGGGCAGTAGCCGTCCGGGCAGCTCAAGCTGTTAATTATGTCAATGCCGGAACCATCGAGTTCCTGGTGGACAAGGATAAAAACTTTTACTTTTTGGAGATGAACACCCGTTTACAAGTGGAACATCCGGTCACCGAGATGGTCACTGGAGTTGACATCGTCAAAGAACAAATGCGAATTGCACGAGGACGCAGTTTGCATCACCGGCAGGAAGATATCCACCACAATGGTTGGGCAATCGAATGCAGGATCAACGCCGAAGATCCATATAACAACTTCATCCCCTCCACCGGTCGCATCACCCATACCCTGCTGCCCACTGGACCAGGTGTGCGGGTGGATACAGGTGTGTATATTGGTTTTGAAGTCTCGCCGTATTATGATTCGCTCATTTCGAAATTGATCGTGTGGGGAGAAACACGTGGTGAAGCAATTCTACGCATGCGCCGGGCACTGGAGGAATACAAAATCCTGGGTGTGCATAGCAACATTCCGTTCCACCAACGATTAATGGATTCACACCGATTCATGGGCGGGCAGTATGATACCCGTTTTGTGGAGGAACGTTTTTCCATTGAAGAAGCTGATGAATGGGTGGAATCACGCCCGGATATTGCTGCCCTTCTGGCGACACTGGTGGCTCACCGGCAGACCGAACGAGCAGCCCACGTCATCCAGCGGAATGAGCGCGATACCAGCAACTGGAAATGGCTGAGCCGGTGGGAAAGGTTGAGGAGATAGTCATGAAATACGTGACAACCATTGGTGGGCATGAATACATTGTGGATATCCTTGATGAGCACCGGGTAAGTGTGGATGGCGTGACTTACCAGGTGGACTTCATACCGATCGGCGACCAACCCGTATATTCCTTGGTTGTGGATGGTAAATCATTTGATGCCCATATCTACCAGAACGAAGATGCTTGGCAGGTATTGTTCCGCGGGGCACTCTTTACTGCATTTGTGGAAGACGAGCGCGAGAAGCGCCTGCGGGCTGCCCTGGCTGGTAAGGTG
>Ga0299912_10004392_pt1 | contig 11555 bp, 9 predicted proteins | sample RVTome_2_FD_207667 | JGI IMG/M metagenome (GOLD analysis project Ga0299912, IMG submission 207667) | Soil microbial communities from uranium-contaminated site in the Upper Colorado River Basin, Wyoming, United States - RVT95D214 (version 2) ... | reverse complement strand
TTTTCTTTTGACATCTTACGTGAAAAAGTACCCTTAAATCAGCGTATTGAGGCGGCATTAGACTACTTGGAAAGAAACCTGCAAGCAGCAGGTTTGACTCCAACGCTCCTATATAATGAAGCCTTTCGAGGTGATTATGGTTATTCAAGCGAGAACAATGGTAAGAGTGCTGAAGGAACGGGTGACGAGAAATCCCTCAAAACAATGATCGCCTTCCGGGAAAGGTTTCTCCAAGCGTTGCGGGATGACTTTAACACGCCGATGGCGCTGGCAGAATTGATGAACCTCGTCAAAGTCATCCAAACCTGGATTTATCCTCCTCAACCAAATTCCCAGCCCCCTAACCTTACCACGATAAAATTTACATTCATCATTATGAGGGAGCTTCTCGACATCTTCGGTTTGTACCAGAAAGATTCAGGTACGCCGCAACCAGCGATCACACATCTGGAAAATTTTATTGAAACCAAACTACAAGAACGCACGCACGCACGTCTAAAAAAGGATTTCAAGACGTCTGATGCTATTCGCGAGGAACTGAACAAGATCGGCATAGAGATTCAAGATTTCCCCGATAGAAGCACGTGGAATTGGAGAAAGTGATCTTTTTTCTGCTCTTTTGATATTTTAAAAAAAGATTATATTATGGAAAAAAGATGTCAAGGGGAGCGTAGAACGCAATCACTAAAATTACTCCGAGAACAAGCGCCCCGATAAGAATTCCCCTATCCAGAATAACACGCTCAGGATTTCTCGCGATTTCAGGTCTACTCAACATTAAGGAAGAATATCGCATGACTAGGTATAGTGCAGTTGGGATGGAAATAATAAGGAATGACCTAATCTGCGTGCTAAGCACCTCGGAGCCAATAATCGCATAAAGCAAATAGACTACGAAAAGCGAGGTGAGGATCATAACGTGCAGGTTATCCAACATTTTTAGCGAATATTGGTCATAGACTTTTTTGTGAGCCGCAGCATTTTCCTCCCCTAGCAATTCCAGGTCAGCGCGCCGCTTACAAATGACCAAGAAAAGTCCAAGGAGAAAGATGAACACGATCAACCACGGCGAGATATCGATATCGGCGATGTAACACCCCGCGAGCGCCCGCCAGATGTAAATAACGGAGAGGCCGATGATGTCCAAAAATGCGTGGTATTTGAAAATAAAATTGTAGAGCATACCATTAATGATGATGAAGATCACCATCAGAAATAAAACATCAATTAAAAAATACGACCCAACGATGGCAACCGCTCCAACAAGGATCATGAAAAAAACTCCACCTACTTTGGAGATACGGCCCGCGGCAAGAGGTCTCTTCACGGCCTTTTCCGGGTGATGTTTGTCCGCCTCGATGTCGATGAGATCATTCATCACGTAGATAAAGGAAGAAGCGAGGGAAATAAACAAAAAACCGAAGAATAGAGAGATTACAAGATCGGGATACAAGGAAAAATCAAACAGCGAACCTGCAAAGAGAGGACCAATAAAAATTACAATGGACTTATACCACTGCCGAACTCGTAAGAGTGAAATAAGGTCCTTAATTTTGCCCATGATATGAATCACCATGTGGGTTAACTTTTCAAGTTATCTTAGCGTCAGATAAACAGGCGATGCGGGTGGGTTCGTTTGGTAATTTTGTGGAGTAATCTGGTTGCAAAACTGACATTTTGTAGAAATTCAAATGTGGCAATATTATCGCTGGAAAAGGATATAAAATCAATATCTTGAACCGGGATTTCTTTCGTCTTCTGAAACATATTCGCAAATTGGAGGGTCTCTGTAAACTCTCCTGGTCTGGAAATGATGTCTGTTATTATTCCCCTTTCCATATTATTAACGGGTTTTTTGAGGTTGATAGTAATTCTACACTTGCCATCTTGAAAAAGCTGTAAAATCTTAATCTGTTCTCGCCAGAGCGTCTTATCTTTGTAGAGTGCCAGACCCATGCGGTAGGGATAAATGGCGAGGTTTTTTGCATTCAAAGTTTCTAGTTTTTCTTCTCCACGAGGGGTTACGAGGAACGAATAGTTCTGATAAGATGATCCCTTCTCCACTTTCTGACAGATATACGGGATTAAGGTTCCGTGCGTGCGAAGGAAGATGGGTTTCCCTTCCAATCCATCGAGGAAATCGAGAGAAAGTGGCAATTTGATATTTTTATTACTGACTTTTCTAGTCGTTCCGTCTTTCTGGAGGAAAGAAAAGATTACATCTTTCAAATCGGTTCCAATTTCTGCGGATTCTAAAGTTACGGTGCCTAATTTCCTCAGATCATAATGGCCACCTATTAGGATGGGTTTAAAATCATAGAGACCTGCAGGCACTTCCTTGTTTTCACCGTTCAAGAGATGAATTATTAAAATCGTTGGCATTCCCGCGTTTTCTTGCCATTTTACATCTCGGATGGTTCCAACAAAGCAAGTGCCACTTATTTTATGCGTGAAGAGGTGTTGTTTTCCTAGAACGAGGTTATAGTCCTCTCGCAGTCCAATGCGTGAGCAAAACTGATTGATCGTTTGTTCGTGAAATTTATTTAATAGTTGCTCCGTGGCCTGGCGTTCGAACTGGACACGCGCTTGTTCCACGCTCCTCGCAAAATCCTTGCGTTTTTGCCCGCCAAGTAAACTAAAGGTCATTAATGACTCAGACCAAGAACCGAAAGAATGATCATACATAGACGCGATGCGAATAGCACTCGCCGGATGACTATTTAGGAAACCGCTGAGCACGTCAGGCCGACTCGGCCGCACGAGGTAATTGGAGATATATTGTGCCGTAGTAAAGTAATCCAGTTCCTGATTTTCCGGCAAATTCTTTTCATCGCAAAGAAGCATAGTGTTAAGTCCGGCCTCACGCCCACTAGCATAGAAACCTTCCAAATTGAAGAGCGCCCGGGCGAGATCTTCCCCTCTGCCAATATCCCGGACGGCCCGGTCCGCCTTCCCTTCTAAAATACGCACGAAAATGTAGAGGAAAGCAAAGATAACAATATTCAAGAGAATGAAGAAAACCATCGGGAAACGGTCGGAAAGGCCAGGATTAAAGGTGTAATCATACATTGTGGCGGGTATTCCTGCGAATTTGCGTATCACCAAGTCCAAGGTTGTTATGAGTGCCAGGATGAACGTGTGGTTTCCCCGGAGGTGTGCAAGTTCATGGGCAATAATTCCCTGTAATTCATTCTGCGGGATGGCGCGCCAGTCCTCACATATAATCCCCATTCGTTTGTCGAAAAATGCCCCATAGGCCATTGCGTTTATGATGGGATAGCGCCCGATACCTACTTTTATCCGACCCTTCACGCCCATTTGTTTTGCCACATCTTCCACTAATTTTTGTAGATCAGGGTCCGTGATCGCTCTGATGCCCATAATTTTGCCGAGGAGGGGACCAGACAGGAAATAGACCACGAAATTCGTGATTATTAAGACCTCATAAATGTAGAGGTTGAAATCCAACGAAAAAATGCGAGCGCTGTATACCACCGCGAGCCACGCGATGAGATATAATCCCAAGGTGAGGTATTGGGGGGACATAAAGCGCCATACTATCAAATATTTACGGCCGAAGAACGCAAAACCAAGGATGAGAATCAACCAGAACGAAAACCCGAAGGCGGTGTCGCGCCACGAGAATCCCGGATTCGGAAAGAAACGATCAATTAGTCCCATGACGAAAATAAAATTGTAAACGATGGCGGTGATTAACCCTAGCTTGTTTATAACCGCATACTCTCGCAGTTCGAAGATGCCTATACATAAGTAAACCCCAAAGGCCCCCAGGAGCGCCGTGAAGAAGTCCTCCGTGAGCAGGTAAAAAAAGACCCCAAGGAGCGCTAACGCCGCAACATCTGCCATCTCTCCTCTCTTGCCAACTTTGACCCAGCTCCAGAATTCACTGAACGCCCACACCAAGGTCAGGAGGAGCAACCAAAATATTGGGGTACTTTGGATATATTGCCACGGGATAATTTGAACGCTGATGAGGTACCCGAGAATTCCGATGGTTGCGGCCAATAAAACCCAAAAGAACACATTTCGAGATATTTTTTTCATTGCAGGGTACCAGCTTAGGAATTTTAAAAAGGTGGCGTCTTTTGTTAATCGTGTTCCAAGAAGAATACCGGTGACAATCCTATGAAAGTTCCCGTGGTACAATTAGCTGGCGTGATACCCCCTCCAATACTTGCCCAAGTGCAAGAGAGCCTCAGCAGTGGCATGTGGGCTGATTCCAAATATGTGCACGAACTTGAGGAAGCGTTCGCGAAATATATTGGCGTGAAATTCTGCCGGGCAGTGTCCAACGGGACCGCCGCGCTCCTAGCGATGGTGCACGCAGCTGGTATCAAGACAGGCGACGAGGTCATCGTGCCGAGCTTTTCATTCGTAGCATCTGCCAATTGCCTACTGGCAGCCGGAGCAAAACCCAAATTCGTGGACATCGATGCAGCGACCTTCAACCTCGATCCTTCACTTGTTGCGAAAGCAATCACGCCTAAGACCAAGGCTATCCTTCCCGTGCACCTGTATGGGTTGTGTGTGGATATGGACCCCATCCGGGAGATCGCAGAGAAACATCACCTCGTTGTCCTCGAGGACGCGTGCCAGGCGCACGGGGCGACCTACAAAGGGAAAAAAGCGGGTAACTTGGCGCTCGCGGGCGGTTTTTCCCTTTATCCCACAAAGAATATGATCTGCGGCGGCGAGGGAGGACTCGTGACAACGAACGATGAAGCGTTCATCAACAAGGTGCGCTTGTATGTCAATCACGGGCAAGCAGCAAAATACACGCACACCGCCCTCGGTTTCAACTTCCGCCTCCACGAAGTTGCGGGAGTAGTTGGAAAATATAGTCTCTCCGTGCTGGATGAAAACAACCGTAAACGTATTACTATTACCAAGCGATATAATGAAGGCTTATCGAATCTCCTCCAAGTTAAGGTGCCCGTAACCCCTGCGGGACGCACGCACGTCTTCCACCAGTATACAATACGTGCCCAAAGGCGAGACCAACTTGCAGACCATTTGCAGAAAAACGATATCGGTTACGGCATTCATTATGGCACGCCCATCCATCTGCAACCATTTTACAAGGACCAGGGCAATTCCCCACGTTTGCCCGTAACGGAACAAGCATCAAGAGAGGTTCTCTCGCTGCCAGTTCACCCCTTCCTGACTAACGAACAGGTGGACTTCGTCATAGCTACCATTAAAGCATTTTACAAGTGAAATTTAAATAATTCTATTGTTTCGGGAATGAGAAATTTTCCCCTCTTTTTTCAATTCAATTCAATAGCAAATATCCCAATATGGGACGACTAGGTTTTTTTTGAGACTGATATATGTTCCTTTATGGTAAAAAAAGTCCTCATCACCGGTGCAGGTGGACCAGCGGGGGTCAACGTCCTCCGGTCCCTGCGCGACTGTGGCGAAAAAATGGAGGTTTATGGCACTGATATTAGCAATTATCATTGCGAATATGCGAAACCGTGGGTTAGCAAGGTATTCATCGTACCAAGGTGTACCGACACCGCCCATTACATTCCTGCGATTAATAACATAATCGCAAAGCATAAAGTCGAATTTGTGCACCCTCAACCGGACATCGAGGTCACGGTCTTGTCCGAGAACAGGGAAAAGATCAACGCGCTGACTTACTTACCTACAAAGGAAACGGTCCGTATCTGTCAGGACAAGCAAAAGAGCGCGGATATCTGGCAAAAAAAAGGGTTTCCCACCGCAAAAGCCATTTCGCTTCGCCCGGACCACCTTGAAGCTGACGTGGAGCGGGCGTTCAATGAACTTGGCAAGAAAATTTGGGTGAGAGCGACGAAAGGTGCAGGGGGGACTGGAAGTACGCCCGCAGATAATTCAGATACGGTGATAAACTGGATTAAATATTGGCTCTCCCGGGGAAATAAGTGGGACTTCATCGCCCAGGAATTCCTGCCAGGTCGCAATATCGCAGTTTCCTCCATCTTCAAGGACGGTGAATGCGTTACCTCCCAGGGGCGGGAGCGACTGGAATATATCTACCCCTATCTCGCCCCTAGCGGCGTGACAGGCACTCCTGTCGTTGCCCGGACGATCAATGATGATAATGTAAACAAGCTCGCGACCGAGGCAGTACTCGCTATCGATTCGAAAGCCACGGGCATCTTCAGCGTGGACATGAAGGAAGACAACTCTGGCAAGGCGATTCCCACGGAGATCAACGCGGGGCGTTTTTTCACCACCAGCTATTATTTTTCCGCTGCCGCGAAACGGTTCAACGTGTGGTATGCAAATATGCCCTATCTGCTCGTAAAATTAGCCTACAAGGAGAAGATTCCTGAGGTAAAACCCTATAACATCCTGCCCCCGAATGTCTACTGGATCCGGCACATCGACTGCGGGGACCATCTTGTCACGGAAGACGAGCTGGCGAAATCTTAACCTTTTCTTGTTATCCTTTTATTTTTCTAAAATGCCATTATGGTTTGGAATTTCTTCTTCCACACAACCAGGTTCTCGCAATTCTTTTTGTTTCGTTAATTCATCATAGCAATCGCAACAAAATAATTTCACCGCAGGCGACCTCCAAATCTGGAATGCTTCCACGAAATTTACCGTTGTGGTATGTTTTCGCCATTCCATCCAGTATTCCTGAAATCGGAGGGGACTCCCGCACGAAGCGATGGCACATTGCCGACTTGGCCATGGATCAAGGGCATGTGCAGCCTGTTTCACCACCTCGGACTTGCGATTTTTTGCTGCTTCTTTGAGAATGGAAAAATATTCGTTACTTCCCGTTATGTGGAACAAGGCACTAGCCGCTGGCAAGTAAGTTCTCGGGTGATTCAAGCAATTATTTAACAAGTCTTTCGCGTCTTCGGGGATGTACCCACATTTGACGAGCGAAAGGATTGTTTCAGCGCGGACAATTTCGTTCGGGTCCTTTAATCCTAATAACAAGACCTCCGCTGCGTACTTGGCGATTGCCGCGTCCCGAGAAAGACACAAGAACTTGACTGTGCAAGCGCGGGAAACGCGGTCACTCGTGGTCAGAATTGCCCGCCCGAGGTCCACAAATCCCTTTTCCCTTGGATGATAATAAAATAACGGTGCGAGAGCATTCGGCCAATACAACGCTACAGGTGTCTTGCCGGCTAGCCCTGCCGTGCAAAAGACTTGGTAAACCTGGGAGAGCATGGGATATATCATATGCCAGGCCCAATTCTGGTCAAAATGGGTTGCGATCGAGAGGACAAATAGAAGGTTAACCCACTCGTCAAGGTTTGCGATCGCTTCTGGGTTCGAGAACCCCATTTTCAGAGATTCCCGTCCCATCGTGGAAATAGACAGTTGAATGTCTCGGAGGGATGCCTGTGGAAATGGAAATTGAGGCTCGAAAAATGCCGGGGGGCCGAATGAAACTGACGGAGATATGATCATACCTGCAACCTATTGCAACAAATACTCGTGTAAAGGAAAAAACATATTCTTAGAGAAAGGAAAGAAACTTCCCTCGACCAGTTATTAAAGATAAGTCCCCCTATAAGAGGCCCGGAAAAGCCCCCGATAAGGATGACTTTTACATTTTCATCTACATAAATGCCTTTGCAGCTCTCTCTCTAAGAAATCTCTTCTTTTTACACTGAATTCACGAAATTCTGTATAAGGTTCATTACAAAATCCCCATTCCCGAACATTATCCAATTATTAGGGGTTTCTTTTCCTGATCATATTGTTTGTTGCAATGAGAGCACGAAGAGAATGGTTTTTATGGTTTTCAAATCAAGGAAGAGATAATCCTAGTGGATTCAACTAAAAACAGAAAGGTAATGCTTTATGGCAAAAGACAAGATCTATGGTTTAATCATACTCGTGGTTGCCTTGGTGGTGGTTGTTCTCTACACCCTTATGCTCCCCGTGGACCTCTGGATGTCCCTAGACGCACAAGGTGGTGTCCTCCAAGCAGATGGATTCCAATTTATGATTTTCGGTCGTGACTTCTTCAATTGGCGCTGGGCACTAGCTATTCCGATCTACTTGATTGTTGTCGTGATCTGCCTGATCGCGATTTGGATTGGGTATTCAATGTTGACCACGCCCCCTCCCGTGCCTCTGGAAGAACTCGAGGAAGAACTCGAGGCCGAGGAAGCTAAGGAAGGCAAGAAGCCTGAAGAACAAAAGGCTTAAGCTTTTTTCCCCTATTATCGAGACTAATAAATATAGAACGTAATTTCCTTTTTTTTCACCCAAACACTCCCTGAAGATGAGATGGGCCCTTATTTCCAAGAGGGACCTGGGTTTGTAATACCAATTGCACCGTGGGAAATAATTTGACTCGCGATAGGGTCCGCTTTTGCCTGTCTTGCTAGAATTTACCAAAATTATCCTTGAAAATATCCATCGCTAAATTATTGAACGCAACTTGGACTTTCTCGCCCGTTTTCGCCGAAGTTTTGAAAAATGAGCTGGCCCTGACTTTTTCCGCGGTTTTTACAACTAATTCGTCATCAACGGCAGGTTTCAGGTCGCATTTATTAGCGAGTAAAATTGTGGGCAAGTGGCCTGGGATGGTTTTTCGCAAATCCTTGTGCCACAGTGCAAGATTGTCAAAAGATTCAGGCCGGGTAAGGTCTGCAACGAAGAAAATCCCACTCGCGCCCAGGTAATATGCGGGTAACATTGATTGGAACATTTGTTGTCCCGCGATGTCCCATAGGGCGAGGGTAACATTTAATTTCTTTTCCTGGAGCTCTAACCGCACATCTTTCACGTACAAGTTCACGCCGATGCTCGGGATGTAATCTTCGGTGAATTTCTTTTCCACAAAAGTTCGCACGAGAGAAGTCTTGCCTACGGCGTAGTCCCCTAAAATCAAGATTTTAAACTTTGCATCCACAGGGTGTTCCACAGGCAAGACTCCGCCATTTAACAGTGTATGAAGTATCCTACTTTTGTTAAGGAAGGATCTGTAATTTAAGTCCACGAATTCCGAGCAATATTCCCTTTCCATAACTTTTGAATACTAAAGAGTAATTTCTAGAATGAATCCATATGCAAGCGCAATTTGATGCGCACACGCTCGGCACTCTCACCACCGTGGCGAGAAACCCCGTCACGGGAAAGATCGCCCTTGGCACCACTACGGGCATCGTGTTCCAGTATGATGTGGAAAAAGAAGTCGTGGATGCGCGTCAATTAAATGAATTGAAGGGAAATCCCGTCAACACTATTTGTTGGTCCCCAAACGGTATTTTCCTTGCGAGTGCGCACCGGCAGGGATACTTGGGTGTGTGGCACGCGGCATCCGGGAAGGGGGTACTCATTGGACAAGCGGATAAAACGAATTGTTATGCTCTGGCGTGGAGTCGTGGCGGGGCTTTCTTGGTTGTGCCGTGTGTGGGCAAGCAAGAACTGGTCGTGTATCCGGCATCAGAATTCACCTTGGGGAATTATCTCGAAAGTCGGCAGGTGCTCCAGCTGACCAAGGCCGAGTCCATCTTCAAGTGGAAGGGTGGAAAGAGCAACCTCGCGATTAGCAATTTCTCCCCAGATGACTTGCATTTTGCCTTCACCGGCGGGGATCCAATGATCCACTTCGCCAATACCACAAACTGGGAAATTGAATACAAAATCCAGGTACCCGTGCGCCCTACCCTGATTCATTGGGTTACAAATGACCGCTTGCTCGTATCGGGGCCCCTGGAACATGGCGCGAAGGTGGGGGAAGATGAATTACTGCTGCTCGAGATACCCGGCGGCAGGATTGTGACGTCTCAAACCTGTCCAACCATCCTCCTCGTGCGAACCTCTGAGCAAGAAGGTCTCGTATTCCTTCTCCAAGAGGTAGGAGATAAGTCGCGCCTCGGGTTTCGCGTGCTGGACCCCAATACGCTCCAAACCGTGGGGGACGTGACCCCCGACATTCCTGACATCTGCGACATCACGTTTCTCCCCTCCCGGAAAAAAATCTGCGTGGTGACCCGCACTGGCATCATCATCGGAGATTGGAATGGGAAGGAAGGGTCCCATTACGAGCAATTGTTCTCCATCCTCGGGCCTGGACAGCAAGCTTCCCCGAGAGCAAAATCAGGAGCCTCAACTCCAACCACTCGCAAATCTGGCTCGAGAGTGGACCAGAAAGAAACGCTCTTTGGATTCCAAGAAATGGATATTAAATCGCTCGTGGCAATCACCGCGGACGGGACTCGCCGGGTGGTGATTCCTGGCCTGGACCCGGAAGTCGCAAAGAAGTGGGCTGCAAAATTCAAGAAAGACCGATTCGTGATAGCGCGGACGAGTCTGAGCGAGTTGGGGTTCACGGGAGAACTTTTACAGATTGCCGCGGTCCTCAAGGCCGTGGAAGGGTCGTTCGAAATTAAAGAAGCGGTCGCGTTACTTACGGGGGAGCGCGTACGATTGACAAATGACGATGCCCAAAAATTCCTGTACATGCTGTTCAAACAGGGCATCCTCGTGATCGCTTAGTTCGTATTGGTGTTTCTTTTCCACTTTTACCCCTTTTTGACTTGGAACAAGGCAATTGCGCCCTGCCCTTCACCATATTCCCAAGAAGTGACAAGTTGATATCCGGGTAGGCGTGCCAGTCGTTTAAAAGCAAAGGGACAACTATTCTCGGAGTAGAAGGCACCATCACAGCGAGCAGATTGACCTGTAAGACACAGCATGCAGAGATGATTATGGACCTTGCGATCCTTGACCATTCTGAGCAACTCCCACCACTCGGGATCAACGCCTTCATCCTCATCATCTTCAGCTTTGTCATAGTCAAGGGAAACGAGACCGTGATACCCATTCATAGTGAAAGTGGCAGCAGACATTGCATCGAACAGGCTGCCATCCGTTTCCACCCTATCCAAGAGTGACACAGATCCTGCAAATGCTTTGAGGTCGATTCTATTTTCCTTGACAATATGTGCAAAATCAATTTGCCGAATGAGAAATGGGCTCTATTTGAATAAATCTTTTTTTCTTTAGAACCCGACAAATTGGTCCTTTTCCCGTTGATTTCCTCAAGATCAGGTGTATTCAGCGGGGGTGCTCGGGGCAAAACATACCGAAGCGCCAGAACCCGGTCTGAACGTTGCAGTCAAAGATCGATCTTTAACCTCGCGCAATGCCCCCTCCCCCGGGGACATCATCTAGGATGGTTGCAGCGGGCGGGAAGCAGGCGCGCGAGGACTATGACCGCGCGCACGGCATTAAACCCTATTCTAAGAACGTCCCGTGGACCCCCGAGCGCGTGGCTTTCAAGGCGCGCCTGAACGAGCTCCAGGTCGAGGTCCGGAGCAAAGCCGCCACCATAACGCACGCCGAGGAGAAAGTCCTAAAATTGCAGCAAACCCTCGAAAAGGCCGAGAAGAAGTACCGCAAGAAGAAGCAGGCCAGCCTCCAAGCAGGACGCTTGGTCGCGCGATTTAAAGCGCTCCTGAAGAGTCACCCGGCGGATTTTGCCGCGGAAAAAGCTTACTTGGAAGCAATACTAGCCCGCTCGAGGAATCCCAACGCTGGCAAGCTCCAGAAGTTCCTCAACG